>Ga0206937_10160_pt1 | contig 19862 bp, 7 predicted proteins | sample Alteio_BWOrgHeat_11_FD_152923 | JGI IMG/M metagenome (GOLD analysis project Ga0206937, IMG submission 152923) | Enriched cells from forest soil in Barre Woods Harvard Forest LTER site, Petersham, Massachusetts, United States -... | ecosystem: Environmental > Terrestrial > Soil > Temperate forest >... | reverse complement strand
AAATCCTCCTGATGTAGTATTCTTAGACATAGAAATGCCTCGAATGAATGGTTTTGATTTGTTACAGCATTTCCGTCCTGTTAACTTTGAAGTTATTTTTACTACTGCCTATGATAAGTTTGCCATCAAGGCGTTTAAGTTTAGCGCTATTGATTATTTATTGAAACCAATTGATGCGGAAGATTTAAAGAACGCAGTTAACCGCTTAGAAACGAAACTAAAAAGAAGTAAGCACGACACTGGTTTAGAGGTATTGCTAAACAATATAAAGAACATCCATCAGCCATTGAACAGGATTGCTTTGCCAACCCTGGAAGGTCTTGAATTTGTAATTGTCAAGGATATTATCAGGCTTGAATCGGACAGCAATTACACAACGTTTTTTCTTACAGGAGGCAGGAAGATTGTTTCATCGAAAACAATGAAAGAGTACGAAGAATTATTGGAAGAGCATAGCTTTATAAGGATACACAATTCACACATTATAAATACTGAACATTTGAATAAATATATTAAGGGCGATGGCGGATATGTTGTAATGTCTGATAAAAGTACCGTCCCTGTATCAAGAAGCAGGAAGGATGATTTTATTTCGAGGTTAGAGAACAAGTAAAATTCTTGATTTCAGAATTGTGGCAATGAGTTATAAAATTGCAATAACTTGTTTAGTAAGAATTTTTATCAGCCATAACCTTAAAATAGTTATCGCCATAAATCAGACAGGGATTCTGTTAAATCAACATATTCATTAAATTCCATAACTGACCATAATCTCGATTTTTCTTTAAAAGTCAGTTTTTATATCGTCATTCGATATAAATTATTGTATTTTTATGTTAGTGACTTGTTTTTTACGCCAAATTATCTTGGTTTATTTAAAATACAACTCACCTTCGTGCTAAATTATGTGGTTTTATATAAAGTACAACTCATCTTCGTGCTAAATCATGTGTTTTATTACGAAGAACAAGTCGCCTTCGCATAAAAACACATGTTTTAACACAATGAACAAGTCATCTTTGCATAAAAACACATGTTTTAACACAATGAACAAGTCATCTTTGCATAAAAACAGATGATTTAGTACGATGAACAAGTCATCTTTGCATAAAACGAAGAAATTTTTGATGGTTTTTAGGTGATGAGCAAGAAAATCAAAATTATTTCAGGTGATAATTGAATCCTGGGCACGTAGGGGCACGAACTCCAATAAAACATCCAAAACCCGATTTTGATGCTAAAGTGGCTTAAATTGAAGTATTTGAGAAAAAATGTGTTTCGATGACATTTTTTCATCAATGGTCGTTGCTTTTTTTCAGGCTTACAGTTTTTTTTTAATAAGATACAGGGAACATCTTGCTTTCTAAATCATATATAATCCTCCAATGTCCTTGTTTTTTGATTGTTAAATGCTCATCTGTTTTTGTAATCCAAAATTCTATCCTGTCAATTACTCATTTATGTATTAAATTCTTTTGAGGGCACATTAATTTTGAATCGTTAAATAAAATTATAAACTAAAAATCTAATTACATGAAAAATTTCAACATCCTATTAACAATTCTCTGGCTAATCATTTCTTTATCAGTAAAAGCGCAAGTGCCACAATCAATTCCTTACCAGGCAGTTGCCCGCGATGCTAATGGAAATCTTATTGCGAATCAAAACATTTCGTTGCGGTTCAGTATCCATGATGTAACATCAGGAGGCACCATCGTTTACCAGGAAACTCAAAGTGTAACCACCAATGCACTTGGTCTGTTCAGTGTAAACATAGGGCAAGGTACCATGAATAATTCTTATGGAGCATTCAGCGCAATTAACTGGGGAACAGGAGCAAAGTTTACCCAGGTTGAAATGGATGCTACTGGTGGAAATAATTATGTTAACATGGGAACTAACCAGATGTTTAGTGTACCTTATGCGCTTTATGCTGCTAATGGGGCACAAGGAGCAACAGGACCTACCGGGGCAACGGGAGCGAGTGGTGCACAGGGGGCAACGGGACCCTCTGGATTGACTGGTGCAACAGGAGCAACAGGCGCAGATGGAAGTACAAACGGCTGGAGTTTAACAGGAAATGCGGGAACCAATCCTTCAACAAACTTCCTTGGAACAACAGATAATCAACCATTGGTAATAAAAGTAAATAATGTGCAAGAAGGGAAATTAGATAATGCTAATAGTAATATATTATTAGGGAAAAATGCTGGAAATAGTGGTAGCATCGGTCAGCATAATGTAGCAATTGGGGATAATGCTTTATTAAATTATACTAAATCAGGGAATACAGCAATTGGAGATAGTGCACTTGCAAATAATACAGATGATGGCACAAATGGTGATTCATATAATACTGCAGTAGGATACCAGTCATTAACTTCGAATACTACAGGCTCTCTGAATTCTGCCATTGGAGGTAATGCTCTCTATAATAATAGGACAGGAAACTATAATACTGCAAATGGGTATTCATCTCTCTATTTAAACAATACCGGAAGTGGAAATACAGCGAATGGAGCTGGCGCTCTTGAATTCAATTTTTCAGGAGATAACAATACCGCAACTGGTGGGTCAGCACTCTACTTTAATAATTCAGGAGTTTCAAATACTGCTGATGGTGCAGCAGCGCTTTCTAATAATCACACCGGTTCTCATAATGTTGCAATTGGTGCCAATTCTTTATTAAACTATACCAAATCAGGGAATACAGCAGTAGGAGATAGTGCACTTGCAAATAACAGAGATGATGGTCAAGGTGGAGATGGTTATAATACTGCCATCGGTTATACTGCCCTTACATCTAATACAACGGGAGCAGGCAATACTGCTAACGGGTATGCAACACTTTATTCAAATACTACTGGCTTTGCTAACACTGCAAGTGGAAACGCCGCACTTTATAGAAATTCAACAGGAATTGAAAATTGTGCAAATGGTGTTGGAGCTCTCTATTCAAACTATAGCGGAAATAATAATGTTGCAGATGGTTATAGTGCGCTTTATTTAAATTATTCAGGCTCGCATAATGTAGCGATTGGTTCTAATGCTTTGCACCTATATTCTCAATCAGGCAATACAGCAGTAGGAGACAGTGCTCTTGCAAATAATACTGATAACGGAGGTGGAGGTGATTCACAAAATACTGCAGTTGGATATCAGTCATTAACTTCTAATACTACCGGATATCTGAATTCTGCTTTAGGTGCCTATTCTCTCTATAATAATAGAACAGGAAACTATAATACTGCAAATGGATATACAGCCCTGTATCTAAACAGTACCGGAAGTGGAAATACAGCTAATGGAGTTGGAGCTCTTGAATTCAATTTTTCAGGGGATAACAATACCGCAACAGGTGGGGCAGCACTTTATTTTAATAATTCAGGAGTTTCTAATACTGCGGATGGAGCAGCAGCGCTTAATAGCAATATATCAGGCTCTCATAATGTAGCAATAGGTACTAATTCTTTACATGCTTACCTTAAATCAGGAAATACGGCAGTTGGAGATAGTGCACTTGCAAATAACACAGATGATGGTAGTGGTAATGACGCTGAAAATACTGCCGTTGGATATGCTGCCTTGACATCGAATACCACCGGACATGTTAATACTGCTAACGGGTATAATGCCCTTTACAGTAATACCACAGGATATTATAATACTTCAAATGGCGCGTTTTCCTTATATAGAAATACTGCAGGATATGAAAATACAACTAATGGTACTTTTGCTTTGCAAAACAATACTACCGGTATTTATAATTCAGCAACTGGTTCTTATGCTCTTTATCGTAATACAACAGGTCATTCTAATATTGCAAATGGAAGTGATGCACTTTATAATAATAATACTGGTATCAGAAATATTGGCATTGGGGGAAATACACTTTACAATAATACTACAGGAAGTTCAAATATTGCTATTGGTGTGAATGCAGGTTTTGGAATAACAGGTTCTCATAATATTGCAATAGGGCATATGACATTATTCAATTATACAAAATCCGGTAACACTGCAATTGGTGACAGCGCACTTGCAAATAATACTCAAGGAGGAATCGGACTAGGGTTTGATGCCTATAATTCTGCATTAGGGTTTAATTCGCTTACTTCAAACACTACAGGATATAACAACACGGGTATCGGTGCAATGGCATTATTCGGTAATACAGATGGCAATAATAATACTGCCAACGGAACAAAAGCATTATATACTAATGGGAGCGGTAATGACAATACCGCAATGGGAAATGAAGCTCTTTATGCGAATTCAGGGAATGAAAATACTGCTGTTGGTTTCAGTGCATTACATGATAACACAAACGGAAACTATAATACAGCCCAGGGTTCGCTTGCCTTAAATGCAAATACAGGCGGTTCTGACAATACCGCTTTGGGTTATACAGCTTTAAATGCCAATACAGTTGGCTTCTCGAATGTTGCAGTCGGTTCAGGAGCAATGTTAATAAATCTTTATGGTTACAGTAATGTTGCTTTAGGACATAATGCAATGAGTAATTCAGCAGGTGGTTTTAATAATGTTGCTATCGGCGATGGGGCATATAACGATGGGGGAGAAAATGATAATATTGCTATCGGATACCAGGCATATTATCATAACTATAGTGGTGGTTCCAATACTGTTATTGGGAATGAAGCGTTATACAACAATGGTGATGGAGCAGAAAACGTAGTAATAGGTTTCCAGGCAATGCACGCGAATAATGACGGAGGAACTAACGTGGCAATTGGTAATGAAGCATTATATTCTCATACTACCAATGGTCAGAATACTGCAGTCGGCTACCAGGCTTTATATTATGATACAACAGGCTCCAACAATGTGGCTTTAGGATGGGCTTCCATGGAAGGAAATACAATAGGAACTGAAAACGTAGCAGTCGGCTCTGGTTCATTATCAACGAATATCAAAGGCAGTTACAATGTTGCTGTCGGGCATATTGCAAGGACTGATGGTGATAGTATATGTAATTCAACTATGGTTGGTTATGGTTCATCCTCCCAAGGGGATTATTCAATTGCTCTTGGAGCTTATGCTCAGGCAGGTTATGAACAAGCTGTCATTGGTGGTAGTTTTATGGGTTTTATAGGAGGTTACTCGGATTGGTATAACATTTCAGACGGCCGTTTCAAGAAAGATATTAATGAAGATGTCAGCGGATTAGAATTCATCAATAAACTGCGTCCGGTTACTTATCATCTTGATATGCACAAATTAAATCTTCATAACTATGGTGAGAAAGCTGCAGAAATAGAAATGAAACTGGCGAAGGAAATGGATGCAAAGGGCAAGATTCTCTATAGTGGTTTCATTGCACAAGAGGTAGAAGCGACGGCAAAGTCTTTAGGTTATGATTTCAGCGGTATTCATACTCCGACAGACAGTGCCGATCATTATGCTTTGAGTTATGCTGAATTCGTGGTGCCATTAGTAAAGGCTGTTCAGGAGCAACAGCAATTAATAGAATATCAACAAAAACAAATTTCAACTCTTACTTTTACTATTGATGAAATAAAGAAACAAAATGATACTTTAACAGCTGAGTTAAATGAGATTCATGAATTGCTGAAACAAAATGCTTCGTTAAATGTTAAACTAGTTTCAAATCGCTAAATCATGAAAGCAATTCAAAACATAATCCTGCTTCTCATGTTATATGCAGGATTGCATGCACAAACACTCAGCCCTAAAGTAACACCTTCAAGTGGTGGTTATTTAACCGGTGGCAACAACTCCCTAAGTTGGACAATGGGAGAAACTGATATTAAAACTCTTCAAAATGGAAATATGCTTACACAAGGTTTCCAGCAACCTGAAATTGATTTGCTAACCGGAGTAATTGCCGGAAGCCCTATCTGTGCAGGAACAACTATTTCTGTTCCTTATACGACTAAAGGAAAATATAGCTCTGCAAATGTCTTTACTGCTCAGTTAAGTGATGCTGCCGGAAGTTTTACAAATCCTGTTAACATCGGAACTTTAGCAGCAACAACTTCCGGAACAATTTCAGGAACAATTCCTGCAAACACATCTTCAGGAACAGGGTATAGAATAAGGGTAATTTCAAGTGCTCCGTCATTTACAGGTAAAGATAATGGAATTGATATTACAATTAATACAATTCCTTCACAACCCGGTTCAATAACAGGGAATACAAATGTTTGTCACAATAGTACACAAACCTATTCAATTGCAGCAGTTACCGGTGCAACGAGTTATATCTGGACTTTACCATCAGGATGGACAGGAACATCAACAGCCACAAGTATTACTGTGACAACAGGAAGTTCAAGTGGAAATGTCATGGTAAGAGCTTCAAATAGCTGTGGTAACAGCATTCAAAGAGTATTGGCTGTAACCATATTAACTAATCCTTCCCGACCCGGACTGATAACAGGGAATACGACAATGTGCAGCGGAACTTCCGAAACATATTCAATTGGTGCAGTTACCGGAGCAACAAGTTATACCTGGACATTGCCTTCAGGCTGGTCAGGAACTTCAACTACCACTTCAATTACAGTTACTTCAGGAACTTCCTCCGGAACTGTTTCAGTAGTTGCAAATAATGCATGCGGTAGCGGTTTAAGCCGAGCTTTGTCAGTTAGCATCACACCAATTCCTAATACCCCCGGACCAATATCAGGAAGTAACAGTGTTTGTACAGGAGCAACTCAAACGTATTCTATTACTGCAGTTTCAGGTGCAACAAGTTATGTGTGGACTTTACCATCAGGTTGGTCAGGAAGTTCAACAGGTACAAGTATTACTGTTACCACCGGAAATGCCGGGGGAAATGTTTCAGTATTGTCTGTTAATAATTGTGGAGTAAGCAATACAACAAGAACTTTAGCCGTAACTGTAAGTGTCACACCTTCGCAACCCGGAACCATAACAGGTACCACTTCAGTATGCCTTGGCTCTTCACAGACTTATCATATCAGTGCGGTCAGCGGAGCAACAAGCTATACCTGGACCTTACCATCAGGATGGAGCGGGACTTCGACAACAACAAGTATAACAACTATTGTCGGGGCATCTAACGGAAATATTTCGGTTACTGCTAATAACGGTTGCGGCACAAGCATTGCAAGCACTCTTGCTGTTGCAGTAAACGCAAGCGTTCCTTCACAACCCGGATCAATTAGTGGAAGTACATCTGTTTGCCAGGGAAGCAGCCAAACGTATTCTGTGTCTCCTGTTGCCGGAGCAATAAGTTATACCTGGACAAAACCATCAGGATGGACAGGAACTTCAACTACCAACAGTATCACTGTAACAGTCAATGGTACCAGCGGAAATATTACAGTAGTTGGAGTCAACAGTTGCGGAAGCAGTATTGCTCAAACACTTGCTGTTACTGCACATGCGCTCACAGCTGTAACCATTACCGGAAATCCACAAAACTATAATTTCTGTGCACAGGTTGCTCCGACAAATGTTATTATGACAGCATCTTCAGGATATAGTTCATACATATGGTCACCAAGCGGAGGCAGTTCTCAGACAGCAACGGTAAGTTCAGTAAATACTTATATGGTTACAGCTACCAATGCAGCAGGATGTACCACAACCGCATCTAAGACTGTTACGAACAATTGTGCTCTTCCGACAAGTTTAAGTACCAATAATATTCTCGGAACATCAGCAAAAGCCACTTGGATAGAATCACAGTGCAGGTATAATTATTTTATCCGAATCAGTGTTCATGGATTGAATAACTGGACACAGCATACAATTACTCCAACAAATAGTTATGCCTTTACCGGATTATCATCGGGTACTACTTACGACTGGCAGATTCAAACGAATTGCAACACTTCAGGAACAATAAATTCAGGATGGACTGCAATCCAGACTTTCACAACCACTGGTGCAAGGCTGGCAGAAGAAGAAACCAGTTCAACTACATTCAATGTCTATCCGAACCCTGCAAATGACATTGTAACGATAACATTTTCTGCAATGGAAGAAGGTGCTTATAACATTAAGTTGATTGATATGGTTGGGAGAATTGTAAAATCAGAAACCATCAATGCAAATTCAGGAGATAATACTTACATCATGAATCTTGATGGAATTGCAAAAGGCGTTTACATGATTATCCTGCAAAAAGGAGATAATATCTCTAAAGGAAAACTTGTAGTGGAATAGAAAGGTATATAATTTAACAGCAAAGCCGTCATCTTTATTGTAAAGATGGCGGCTTTTTATTTCTGCATTATGCTAATTATTGATTATGAATAAATTTAGTTAAAGTCAATTCTAATTATCATTGAAAGCAATTTAATAATTTCAATTTCTTTAACTTCGCCCACATCATGAAAAATTTGAAGGGGTATATATTGCTGATACTTTTATTTATTTGCCTTAAAGCAAACTGTCAGGATAAAATTGATTTGTTGACAAGGGATAGTTCTGACTCGAATACTAAAGAGTTATTTCAGAAATACCTTAGCAATAACGATAGTGCAGACGACAAAATAAATCAATTATTGATTATTGCAAATGAGGATGATCGTAAAAATAATTATAATGATGAAATACGAAAATTGCAGATTGCATTAGAATTGGAAAAATACGCTCAATCTGACAGCACAATTTTTAAATTGAATATTTCAATGGGCTTTGTTCTATCTCCCATTAGTCCACAATATGCATTGGGATTTTTCAATAAAGCATTGCAGGTAAGTTTAAAATCAACAACAATAAAGGATGGAGATAAATTTCAACTTTATGGGATGCTTGCAGGGATACATGAAAGATTAAATCAAAATGACAGTGTGCTTATTTGTTATAAGATGGCAGAAACATTGGCAAAAAGTTTAGTCAAGCCAATGGTAGCGCAGGCATCTACAGAGAATAATATCGGAACACATTATGCAAATATCGGCATAAAGGATAGCGCACTTATTTACTTTAATAAGGCTTTGAACTTAATAGGAATTATGGAAAACGATTCCGTATTGTATTGCAGCATTAATGATAACATTGCTCAGCAATCAGAATTAAACGGTGATTATGCTTCGGCTATTAAGACCTATCGCTACAATGATTTTATATATTTAAAGACACATAGGACGAACAGGTATGTTATTAATAAAGTTCGATTGTTGGAGGCATTATACATAACTAATTCAGGGGAGATGGAACAACAAATAGATTCGCTCGATAATTTTATTGATTCCAATAGGGTAGGGGTTAGATTGTCTGAAACAGAGAAGTTTTACAAGTTTGCAACCACTTATTTTATCAATAAAAACAGAACTGCGCAAGCTATCAGATACTTTAATAAGTTCTTAAATGGTAAAAAAACTATTGAAAATCAGAATGCGGAAAGCTTCAATGCACTTACCGGCGCATTATTAAATCTTCAGAATAATGATTTTAAGAATCAGTTGAAAATTTATAATCTTGAATTGGATGCAGCAAAGCAATCGCTGATTCATAACCGATTGATAGCAATCATTTCTATCCTTACCGGAACATTTATCATTGCACTCCTTATTATAGCGATGAGGAACAGGAGGAAGAAACATGAAGCCGAAAAGATAGTTGCCGAAGCTGAACTGAAAACCAAGGAAGCGATTATTAAAACAACGGAGGCGGAACTCAAAACCAATCAGGCAGAACTAAAAACCAAACAAGCTGAAGTAAAAATAAAAGATGCAGAATTAAAAACTCAGGAACTGGAAAAGAAAGCTGCCCAACAGGAACTGGAATTGAAAAAGAAAGATATTACTAACCTTGTGTTGCATAATACTCAGGTGCATGATGCCAACAAATTAATAATTGACCGCTTGCAGGAAATTACAAGGGCAGGGGAGGACATGGAAAAGTCGGTGAAGTCATTTTTGGTGGATTTAAAAAATACCAATCAGATGGGGGACAGAGCATTGACGATTCAAAATAATATTGAATCGGTGAATGCTGAGTTTTATAATAAATTGAATAAGCGGTTTCCTGATTTATCAAAATCGGAAGCTGAACTTTGTGGATATATTCGAATTAATCTATCTACAAAAGAGATTTCGGTGTTGAAGAATGTAGAAATGGACTCTGTTAAAATCAGTAAAAAGAGATTGAGAAAGAAAATCGGGCTATCTCCGGATGATGATTTGTATCTTTTTATAGAGAATATCTGAAATGATGTGTACATAATTAAAGCAGCTTTGGTTCATTTTCCGTAAGATTCGGAACCTGAGACAATTTGATGCATTAATTTCAATCATAGTCCATATTTTTAGTAATACTAACCGTTTTATGATAATTACGAACCGTTTTATGATAATGATGAACCGATTTATGATAATTACGAACCGTTTTATGATAATGACGTACCGTTTTATGATAATTACGAACCGTTTTATGATAATGATGAACCGATTTATGATAATGATGAACCGATTTATGATAATGACGAACCGTTTTATGATAATAACAAACCGATTTATGATAATGACGAACCGATTTATGATAATGACGAACCATTTTATGATAATGATGAACCGTTTTATGATAATGATGAACCGTTTTATCATCGTGACGAACCGGTTTATAACATCACTCGTTTTTCGTGTTTTTGACCATTTTTGCCTCAATAAGTGCCACTTTTGTTCAATTTTGATTGAATCAGGAGGTTTTATTTCCCTGAAAAACTATCAAAAGAGCCAATTTTGACATGTTGGGACTTGATTACTACTCTGCAAAAATGGCAAAAAAGGGGTCGTTTATTATACGAAACGTCAAATAAAGGGCAAAATGAAGCTTTTATACCATTTGTGTACTCCCCCTACCTGTGAGATGTTTTTTTAATGAAATGGGCTTAGAAACGCGTTTTCATTTTTATCAGGGGCGTTTAGGATTCTGTTTTTATAAATAAAACTAAATTACTGAAGGTAAATACAGTTTGATATTACCTCCAATTTAAAAAATTATTTTATTCATTTTCAATCAATTAAATATTTTTTTAATTCCTGTACCACTTTTGTACCCTTTAAAAGTTTGAAAAAGGTTTTGGGGTGATTGTACTTTTGTCGGGTCAAAAAAAAGATGGAAGAAAAAGATAAATCAAGCGAGGAAATTTTACAGTTAAAAGCGGTAGAGTTAAAAGTTAAAGAAATTTCTCTGAAAATGATTGAGGATAATTTAAAGCTGAAAGAAGATAATTTAAAACTGAAAGAAGAGGAGTTGAAAATGAAAGAAGAAGAATTGAATCTTAAAATTGAAAATAAATAATCATATCTAATTTAATCTAAACTAAAATGAAAAAAACAATGCATCTTATCCGCACAATTGTAGTAGCAGCAATGTTCTGCGCACAGTTATCAATCGCATATGGTCAGGTTCCTCAATCGGTTCCTTACCAGGCAGTAGCTCGTAATTCGAGTGGCAATCTTATTGCTAATCAGAATGTTTCACTTCGTTTCAGCATCCATGATGCCACGTCGGGAGGAACTGTTGTTTACCAGGAAACTCAAAGCGTAACCACTAATGCTTATGGCTTGTTTAGTGTCAACATTGGAACAGGGACTCCTGTTATAGGTACCTTTTCGGGAATAAACTGGGGTACTAATGCAAAATTCACAAAGGTAGAAATTGACCCAACAGGAGGAACCAATTACATTGACATGGGGACTCAGCAAATGATGAGTGTGCCTTATGCTTTGTATGCAGCAACAAGTGGTAATGGTGTCGGACCTACCGGTCCGACAGGTCCTGCAGGAGCAACCGGTGCAAATGGCGCAACAGGATTAACAGGTGCTACAGGAGCAACCGGAGCTAATGGCGCAACAGGAACAACAGGATTAACAGGTGCTACGGGAGCAACAGGAGCTAATGGTGCGACAGGTGCAACGGGGCTTACAGGAGCAACAGGAGCAAATGGCTCAACTGGATTAACGGGTGCCACAGGAGCAACAGGAGTTGCGGGTGCAACGGGAGCAACAGGGGCTGATGGTGCTACAGGAGCTACCGGAGCAACAGGCTATTTACCTGATGGTGCTGCAGTCGGAAACACTCCTTTTTGGAATGGCAGTACCTGGGTAGTAAATAATAGTAATATCTATAATGATGGAGTAAATGTGGGAATTGGCACTACAAGTCCGCAAACACAATTGCATGTATCTACAGGAAATCCTTATGTTATGCAGCTAGATGGATACGCTGATATCGGAACCTGGGTGCAGCTAAACAACTTTTCTTCAGGGGGAACTTACTGGAATATGATTTCGGGAGGTACTGATATGGACCCGGGTGATTTAATGTTTCGAGACAATGGCACAGTGAGAATGGTTATTCAATCATCAAATGGCAATGTGGGTATCGGAACTGAATCACCTTCTCAAAAATTGGAAGTAAATGGAAATACCAAAACTAACGGTATTCAGATTACTAATGGTGCAAACAATGGATATGTATTGCAAAGTGATGGTAATGGTAATGGAAGTTGGGTTAGTCCTTCGGCAGCTGCATACTGGACTTCTTCGGGAGGTTATTTATATAATAATACAGGTAATAATGTGGGTATTGGTACTTCTGCTCCTTCTTCACAGTTTGCAAATACTTCTACGAATATTTTCGGAACTGATGGTCACGGAACATCCGGTAATGGTTTACTTTGGACAGGTACCAGCGATGGTTATGCAATGGCAGTTTATAATTCTGATAGTGGTTTCATTTCTCAGGGACTCGCAGTAAAAGTAACAGGTACCGCTTCTTCTAATCGTATTTTAGACCTTTCTACGGGAAGTACTTCAAACGCATCAGGAACATCAGTAATGGTTGTGCAGGGAGATGGCAAAGTTGGTATCGGCACTTCTTCACCAGAACAAGAGCTTTCTATTAGTGCAGGAATGAATATTGATCAAAATAATGCAAATTCAGGAAGTATAGCATCTAGTGCTTTATCATTTGGAAGCAACAGTGGTGAAGGAATTGCTTCGCAAAGAACTTCAGGAGGTAACCAGTATGGCTTGGATTTTTATACTTCTTATAACAACAGGATGTCCATAACTAATGAAGGAAATGTAGGTATTGGAACTACATCTCCTTCACAGACATTAGAAGTAAATGGTACAACTAAAACCAATGACATTCAGATTACTGATGGCGCAAACAACGGTTATGTATTGCAAAGCGATGGTAATGGTAATGGAAGTTGGGTTGATCCTTCTACACTTACAACAACTAATTACTGGACATCATCAGGAGGAAATATATACAACAATACGGGAACTAATGTTGGTATAGGAACCTCAAATCCATCTGCAACACTTGATGTTAATGGAATAGAGAATGTTCAGGGAAATATTCAGATTAATCATAACCAGCTTTTACTTGGAGAAGGAAATGATAGTAATCATGGTCTTGGGTATTTCGGAGATTTTAATAATACTACATGGGATGGAGTTAATGTTGACGGTCCTGTATTGTATGGATATAGTGGTGGGGCACTCGGGATAAATCAAAATGGAAATCAGAACATTGCTCTTTCCTGGTTATATAATGGTTATGTAGGTATTGGAACATCGTCTCCATCTCAAAAATTAGAAGTAAATGGAACAACCAAAACAACTGATATTCAGATTACGGATGGAGCTAACAGTGGTTATGTATTGCAAAGCGATGGTAATGGTAATGGAAGTTGGGTTGATCCATCTACGCTTGCCGGTAATTACTGGACATCATCAGGAGGTAATATATACAACAATACGGGAACAAACGTTGGTATAGGAACTGAATCACCAAATTCTAATTTAGTAGTAGATGGTAATACTGGAGGAGGCGGTATGTTCAAACTTCATAATAGTGATAATAATGCTGGAGATCAGTGGTGGATGGGATTTACCCAGGGTGATGGTTTTGGAAGCGGTGATGCTAATGACAGGGCAAGAATTGGTGTTGAAGTTTCTCAATATGGACCTGGAAGATTGTTTTTCACAACAGGTGGATACAACAATCAAACTGAGCGAATGAGAATAGATGAGAATGGCAATGTAGGTATTGGCACTTCACATCCTGCCGTAGCTCTGGATATTACCGGAGATGTTCAAATCACTTATGGCTCATCTTATTATGTAGGAGGAAACAAGGTTTTGGTTGACAGGTATCAGCATGGAGATGTTTTTGTGGGCACAGGTGCGGGGCAAAATGGAGCAATCACCGATGGTAACAATACGGCAGTTGGCAATAATGCATTAAACACAAATACCAATGGTCAGGGTAATACTGCTATGGGATATAATGCACTTAATTCAAATACCAGCGACGGTAATACTGCATTTGGATCCTCAGCACTAGCCAGCAACAATACAGGAAGTAATAATACTGCTATAGGTCTTAATGCAGATGTAGGTTCCTCCGATCTTTATAATGCAACTGCTATAGGGGCTAACGCAGTCGTGAGTACAAGTAATAGTCTTGTGCTGGGAAATGGCGTTAATGTGGGTATTGGTACTTCATCTCCTTCACAAACATTAGAAGTAAACGGAACTACCAAAACTAACGACATTCAAATTACCGATGGAGCCAGTAGCGGTTATGTATTGCAAAGCGATGGAAATGGAAATGGAAGCTGGGTTGACCCATCAAACATCGATAACGGGGAATGGGCTCTTTATTTAGGTAACTTGTACAACCACAACTCCGGGAGTGTTGGTATTAATACAAATACACCCAGCAATACTTTAACCGTTAATGGTAATGCAGACTTTGTTGGAAATGTGGGTATAGGCACTTCAACGCCATCCACAAAGTTTGAAGTAAGCGGAACAACGAAAACAACTAACCTTCAGATAACAAGTGGAGCTTCAAATGGTTATGTATTGAAAAGTGATGGTAATGGAAATGGAAGTTGGGTAGCTCCAAGTACTCTTGCTACAACTAATTACTGGACATTGGCAAGTGGAGACCTTTACAATAATTCAGGAAGTAATGTTGGTATTGGAGTTACATCACCAACTTCAACCTTAGAGGTAGTTTCAACAGGGGCAAAAACAGCTAATTACTATGGCACACAGGCAATCAATAATGCCACTTCAAGCACATCTAACGTTGTTAAAGCAGGTTTAAATATTCAATCAACCGGAAGCTGGACTGGAACTTCAGCTCAAAATATTGGCTTATATGTTTCCAATGTATCCGGCGGAACAAATAATTATGATGCTATTTTTAATGGAGGTGGCAAAGTAGGTATTGGTACCTCTTCGCCTACACAAAAACTCGAAGTAAGCGGAACAACTAAAACCACTAACTTTGAGATGACAAGTGGTGCATCAAGTGGATATGTTTTGCAAAGTGATGGAAGCGGTAATGGCAGTTGGGTTTCGCCTTCCACTTTAACTACTGCGATACCTTCAACAATCCAAGCTTCAAATGGCGCAACTAAAATTGAAGCGCAACAATCAAATGATTCTTTAATTCATTTTACATTAGGAGGAACTGAATACTTCAAAATGGTAAAAGGAACTATTGAAGTTAACAATACTGCTGGTAGTACTTACATAGGAGCCGCCGCAGGTGAAAATGATGCTTACTTTGAAAGTAATAATACTGGTATAGGTTCCAATGCTTTGCATAACAATGTAGGTGGTGTAAATAACGTAGCCATAGGCAGCGGGGCTTTGCAAAATATTAATAACGCAGGAAACAACACCGCAGTCGGATTTAATGCATTGCACAGTCCGGGAAATGGTAATTTAAATACTGCTGTGGGATATCAGGCAGGTTATACCGGTGGCGGCTCTATAAATACATATATTGGGACTCAGGCGGGTTATTCAGCTACAGGTACCGGTAATGTATTTGTAGGTTATAATGCAGGTTATAATGAAACAGGAAGCAACAAACTTTATATAGCAAATAGTAGCACTTCTTCTCCTCTTATCTATGGTGATTTTTCTTCGTCAACTTTAAATGTAAATGGTTCTTTTGGAGTTGGGAACTCTTCTCCTGCTTCTACATTAGATGTAAATGGTTCTGTTGGCGCCAAATTTGAATCAGGCATAGCTACGGGTACCAATCCTGATGCAACAGCAATGGTATGGAGATACACAACCGGGTCAGGTGCAATAACACTTCCCGCTGCAAGTTCTTGTACTAATAGAATGTATGTTATCATTAACCAGACAGGTACAACTCGTACTATTTCATCATACAGAGATTTGACAACCACACCGCAAACAACCCTTGGCAGCAGTGTCGCACTTTGGATAATGAGTGATGGAACAAACTGGTTCCAGGTTAAATAATGAAATCATAAATAATGATTTATCATGAAAAAAATTAATAAAGTAATTATCGCCACACTTGCAATTATACATTGTCAGTTGTGCATAGTTAATTCTCAGACATTGACTCCGAAGGTGAATCCTTCAAGTGGAGGGTATTCAACAGGCACGGGAGTATCTCTTTCTTGGACAATGGGAGAAACACATACCGTTACTCTGCAGAATGATACTACTATAGTTACACAAGGGGAAGAGCAGCCTGAGTTGGATATTCTCACAGGAACAATTAATGGCAGCCCGTTTTGTGCTGGTTCTAATATTTCTGTTTCATTCACTGTCAAAGGATTTTATGGAGGTATAAATGTTTTTACTGCACAACTTAGCGACGGTTCAGGAAGCTTTGCAAATCCTGTAAATATCGGAACTCTTTCTTCAACAGTTTCTGGAATAATCAGTGCAATAATTCCTTCTAATACACTTACCGGAACAGGGTATAGGATTAGAGTAATAGCTAACTTGCCTGGCTATATAGGAAAAGATAATGGAAACGATATTACTATTAATGCTCTTCCATCCCAACCAGGCTCCATAACAGGAAATTCAATAGTTTGTCATGGAACTGTAAATACCTATTCCATTTCACCTGTGGTAGGTGCGATAAGTTATACCTGGACTTTACCTTCAGGATGGACAGGTGTTTCAACATCAACCAGTATTATCGCGACAGCAGGAACTACAAGTGGAAATGTTAGTGTTACTGCAAATGGTTCTTTATGTATCAGCACTCCAAGTCAGTTGGCAGTTACTGTAAATACAGGAGTGCCATCACAGCCCGGTTCAATAATCGGAAGTATAAGTGTATGTCATAATAGTACGCAAACTTATTCAATTGCAGCCGTAATAGGTGCAACGAGTTATATCTGGACTTTACCATCAGGGTGGACAGGCACATCAACAAGCACAAATATTACTGTGACAACTGGAACTTTAAGTGGGAATATTACAGTAAAAGCCTCAAATAATTGTGGCAATAGTCCTCAAAGAACATTGGCAGTAGTTGTAATCGCAAATCCTGCCAGACCCGGGTTGATAACAGGGAATACAACAATGTGTAGCGGAACTACCCAGGTTTACTCAATTGCTGCGGTTACCGGTGCAACCAGCTACACCTGGACATTGCCTTCCGGTTGGACTGGGACTTCAAGTACAACTTCAGTAACAGTTACTTCTGGAACATCATCGGGAATTATTACTGTAGTTGCAAATAATACATGTGGCAGTAGTTTAAGCAGAGCCTTAACTGTAAACATAACCCCGAATCCTGCAACTCCCGGACCAATATCAGGCAGTAACAGTGTTTGTTCAGGAACAACGCAAACGTATTCTATTACAGCTGTTTCAGGTGCAACAAGTTATATATGGACTTTACCTTCGGGATGGACGGGTAGTTCAACGACAACAAGCATTACCGCTACAGCAGGTTCTATAGGTGGAAACATTTCAGTGTTATCAGTAAATAATTGCGGAATAAGCAATACTTCAAGGACCTTAGTTGTTAGCGTTCTTTCATCTCCTGCTCAGACAGGTTCAATATCAGGAAACACATCTCCTTGCCAGGGCACATCACAAATCTATTATATTAACGCCGTTGCCGGAGCATCTGGTTATACCTGGACATTACCATCTGGGTGGAGCGGAACTTCAACTACAACAAGCATAACAACTACAGCAGGGGCATCCGGAGGAACTATTTCAGTATTTGCGCATAACAATTGCGGTACAAGTAATCAGAGTAATATTACTGTCAATGTAAATATTATTCCCACTCAACCTGGAGCAATTAGTGGAAATACATCTGTTTGCCAGGGCACATCCCAAACCTATTCCGTTACCCCTGTGAGTGGTGCTACCAGCTACATCTGGACGAAACCAACGGGTTGGGCTGGAACATCAACCTCTAACAGCATTACTTTTACAGTCAGTTCAAACAGCGGTAATGTAACAGTTAAGGCAATTAACAGTTGCGGAAATAGTCCGGTTCAATCACTTGCAATAACAGCACATGCACTTACGGCAGTAATTATTTCAGGAAATCCAAATAACTATAATTTCTGTGCACAGGTTTTACCTACAAGTGTAATCATGACAGCATCATCAGGATATAGTTCATATATCTGGTCGCCAAGCGGAGGCAGTGCTCAGACAGCAACGGTAAGTTCAGTAAATACTTATATGGTTACAGCTACCAATGCAGCAGGATGTACAACAACTACATCAAAAAGTGTTATAGACAATTGCGCTCTTCCGACAAGTTTAAACACAACTAATATTCTCGGAACATCAGCAAAGGTGACCTGGATTGAATCGCAATGCAGGTATAATTATACAATTCAGATTAGTGTTCATGGATTGAATAGTTGGACACAACATACTATTACTCCAACAAACAATTATACCTTCACCGGTCTATCGTTGAGTACTACTTATGACTGGCAGATTCAAACGAATTGCAATACATCAGGAACAATAAATTCAGGCTGGACAACAATCCAGACATTCACTACAGCCTCTTCAAGATTGGAAGAAGACGGAAGTGCAAGTTTATCGTTCAATGTCTATCCGAACCCTGCCAATGGAATGGCTACAATAGCATTCTCATCAATGGAAGAAGGTGCTTATAGTATCAGGATGATTGACATCGTGGGAAGAATTGTAAAATCAGAAACCATCAATGCAAATTCAGGAGATAATACTTACATCATGAATCTTGATGGAATTGCAAAAGGCGTTTATACGATTATCCTGCAAAAAGGAGATAATATCTCGAAAGGAAAACTTGTAGTGGAATAATTCAATATTAGTTGACAGCGTTCAATAAAAAAGTCCTCCGATAATTTATCGGAGGACTTTTTATTTTAAAGGAAATTTTATTACTTAGGAATAATCATTACCGCAACACACCATTCACTTAAACTATCTTTTGACAAAGTACGAAAGCGGAATAAAGACTTGACACTTCTAAGCCCACTTACCTTGGTTTTTGCCTTAAGTGTTTTCTACACCTGACGGGTCAATGTATTTCAACTCCGGCTCATTTAATTTAAATCCATGATTCTCCCTTCAGGGTAATCTTCTAATCTGTATTAATCTACATAATACTAAGTGTATTTACCCGATTCAATCTCACTTATAGAATTCGAATTACTTTATATCAAATGTTTTCTCTGTTGTTCCTTATTTAAAAAACTAAATTATTAATATTTTTTCAAACCCCTTTTGGGGCATTGGAATTTCAATTCACACTATATCTTTGCCGATATTAATAATGAATAATTAACGGATAAGATGAAAAATCAGATGGAGATAAAAAGTAACAAAGTAGTAAGAGCACAAAATCGGGCATTCGAAACTTCCACTGCCGCAGTGCAAACTCCCACTGCCGAAGTGCATACTTCCACTGCCGCAGTGCAAACTTCCACTGTCGCAGTGCAAACTTCCACTGTCGCAGTGCAAACTTCCACTGCCGCAATGGAAACTCCCACTGTCGCAGTGCAAACTCTCACTGACGCAATGCAAACTTCCACTGACGCAGTGCATACTTCCACT
>Ga0206937_10159_pt1 | contig 19874 bp, 9 predicted proteins | sample Alteio_BWOrgHeat_11_FD_152923 | JGI IMG/M metagenome (GOLD analysis project Ga0206937, IMG submission 152923) | Enriched cells from forest soil in Barre Woods Harvard Forest LTER site, Petersham, Massachusetts, United States -... | ecosystem: Environmental > Terrestrial > Soil > Temperate forest >... | reverse complement strand
GAATGTATTATTTCTGTTATTGTCCCTAAAAAAATAACGATTTAGCAATTGAAATAATAAATATTACTATCTTTAAAAACTGATTATAAAACGATTTTTCAATGAAAAAGAGCCTTCTGGGCACAGCCTTATTATTTTGTGCTGCAAACCTTTTCGCACAAAAACCCGACCTGGTACAGTATGCCAATACCCTGCAGGGTACAAATTCAAAATACGAACTCTCGTGGGGCAATATCAATCCCATCACATCGCTGCCGTTTGCCATGAATGCCTGGACAGCGCAAACCAACAAAGATGGCGAGGGCTTCAAATATCAGTATTTTGTTCACAGCATCCGCGGCTTTGAACAGACCCACCAATGCAGCCCATGGGTGAGTGACTACGCGGTTTTTTCACTGATGCCTGAAACAGGTAAGCTGATAGTGAACCAGGATGCACGCGCCGCATCGTTCGATCATAAAAACGAGATAGGCAAACCAAATTATTACAAGGTTTCTTTCGATAATAGCATCACTACCGAGATCTCGCCAACCAGTCGCGGTGCGCATATACGTTTCACCTTTCCAAAAGGCGCCTCCTACATCGTACTGGATGGCCAGCTTAAAATTAGCATGGTAAAGATCATTCCCGAAGAAAGGAAGATTATCGGCTATGTAAATAATGTTCGCTGGGCGCCGCAGGGTTTTAAAAATTATTTTGTGATCGTATTTGACAAGCCTTTCGAGCAATATGGTACATGGGAAAATCAGCACGACAGTATATCAGCAAAAAACCTTACCGCTGAGGGTAAAGGCGAAGGCGCATACATTAAATTTAAGGATGGCGCTGTGGTGCAGGCTAAAATTGCATCATCATACATCAGCCTTGAGCAGGCTGAAGTGACGCTTAATACAGAATTAGGCCAACAAAAAACTTTTGACGAGACCAAAAATGCAGCATTCAAAGTTTGGAACGACCTGTTTAACCGCGTACTGGTTGATGGCGGTACTGAAGAAGAGCGCAAGACATTTTACTCATGCATGTTCAGGGCTAACCTGTTTTCGCATGAGTTTTTTGAATATGACAAAGACGGCAAGCCGCACTACTATAGTCCTTACGATGGCAAGATCCACGACGGTTATATGTATACCGACAATGGTTTCTGGGATACCTTCCGTGCGCAATTCCCGCTGAACTGCATTCTGCATCCAACTATGGAAGGGCAATATGCCGAGGCTTTACTCGATGCGTATGACCAGATGGGCTGGCTGCCGGCGTGGTCGCAACCTGGTGAGACGGGGGGTATGCTGGGTAATCACGGTATATCGTTACTGGCAGATGCCTGGGCAAAAGGCATTCACAGCTTCGACCCAAACAGGGCGTTGAAAGCTTATTTTCACGAAGCATCCAACAAAGGCCCATGGGGTTCGGCAAACGGACGCCCATGCTGGAAACAATACTGGACGATAGGGTATATCCCGGCCAATCTTTCGCAGGGTTCTGTTGGGCAAACCCTTGAATCGGTTTATGACGATTTCTGCGGATACCAATTGGCAAAAACTACCGGTAATACATTCTACGAAGGCATTTTTGAGAAGAACATTTATAACTATAAAAAGCTTTGGGACCCTGCAACCCGCTTTATGCGCGGCAGAAATGAAGACGGTACTTTTGAGCCTAATTTCGATCCGCTGAATTGGGGAGGTCCCTATACCGAGGGCAATGCCTGGCATTGGATCTGGTCTGTTTTTCATGATGAGCAGGGCCTGATCAATTTGTTTGGCAGCGACCAGAATTTTACCGCAAAGCTCGATTCGGTATTTACCCTGCCGCCAACCATTAAAGTGGGCGAATACCACCAGGTGATACACGAGATGACCGAAATGAAACTCGGCAACATGGGCCAGTATGCGCAAGGCAATGAGCCTATCCACCACATGATCTACCTGTATGATTACGCGGGCCAGCCATGGAAAGCGCAGCAACATTTGCGTGAGGTAATGGACAAGCTCTACAAATCGGATGAGAACGGTTATCCCGGTGATGAGGATGAAGGCCAGATGTCATCATGGTATGTGCTGAGCGCAATGGGCATTTATTCCGTTTGTCCGGGTACTGACCAATATGTGATCGGCAGCCCTGAATTCAGCAAGATCACCATCACCATGGAGAACGGCAAAAAGTTCATCATCGATGCGCACAATAACAGTCAGCAAAACGTGTACATACAATCCGGTACGCTGAATGGCCAGCCATTCAACCATAACTGGATCAAATACAGCGATATTGCAAACGGCGGCACATTGCATTTTGAAATGGGCAGCCAGCCAAATACGCAACGTGGTATAGCGCAGAAAGATCGTCCGTTCTCGGTTTCAAGCGCTCATTAACATTAATAGATCAAATCGGATAAACCAATTAAGATGAGACTTATTCAACATAAATTTCTATTGTCCATTTGCGTGCTTGCTGCTTCGGCAATGCTTATTCCTGCCGGTAAAGTAACTGCGCAAAAAAAGATCAATCAGGTAAATTACGCCGAAAAGGTAAACACACTCATCGGCACAAAAGGCAAAGGCAAAAAGCCTGAAGAGATGTACCTGGAAGCAGGTTTTACATTCCCCGGCGCAACCTATCCTTTTGGGATGGTGCAGTTTACCACCACTTTTTTTGATGAGAATAAAGGATTTGTGGTGAACCAGCTGAGCGGCGCAGGCTGCCCGCATATGGGCAACTTCCCTACGCTGCCATTAAGCGGTGAATTGACTTCATCGCCTAATGATATGAAAGGCTACAAGCCCGATTTTCATATGGAAAAAGCCATGGCTGGCTATTATAAAGTTAAAGAGCAAAACGGTAATATCGACTGCGAGCTGAGCGATACAAAACGCACGGGCATGGCGCAATACCACTTTGCCGATACTGCTAAAAAGGTAACTATACTGATTGGTTCCGGCATCAACGCCACTAAAATACAGGACGCGCATGTTACCATCACCGGCCCCGGTAAATGCGAAGGCTATGCCGATGGCGGTTCATTTTGCGGGATCAACACCAGCTATAAAGTTTATTTCGTAGCAGAGTTTGATATAGCTCCTGCAGCATCAGGTACCTGGAAGGATAGTAAGCTTAACCCATCATCAACATCGGAAGACGGCGCAAACTCGGGCGCATATTTCACCTTTAACGTACCGCAGAATAAGTTTATCCGATACAAATTTGGCTTATCATATGTATCGGTAAAAAATGCAAAAGAGAACCTGAAAGCAGAGAACCCAGGCTGGAACTTTGCAGCGGTAAAAAATAATGCTATTGCTGCCTGGAACCATCAACTTGGTAAAATTGAGGCCGAAGGCGGCAGCAATGACCTGACCATACAATTCTACACCCATTTATACCACGCCATGGTACACCCAAGCATATCAAGCGACGTAAATGGCGAATATCCCGGCGCAGACTTTAAAACCAAAAAAGCGGTTGGTTTTACTGATTATACCGAATTTAGTAACTGGGATACCTATCGCACGCAAATCCCGCTCATCGCTATGTTATCGCCAAAGGAGACCAGCGATATGATGGAATCGACCGTGAAATTCGCGCAGCAATCAGGCGGCGGTTTCCCTCGCTGGGTGATGGTGAACATCGAAACCGGCATCATGCAGGGCGACCCAACCTCAATTGTAGTCGCCAATGCTTACGCGTTTGGCGCAAAGCATTTCGATACCAAAGGTGCGCTGGAAGTAATGCGCAAAGGTGCAGAGGTTGTGGGGACAAAATCGCAAAACGAACTGACACGTCCGCAACTGGATACTTACCTGGATAAAGGCTACGCGCAAGCATCCATGAGTTTGGAATATAATTCTGCCGATTTTGCTATCGGTCAGTTCGCATTGCAATCTCAGGGCGATAAGGCATTGTACAACAAATATGTGGCAAGCGCACAGAAATGGAAGAACATTTATAATCCTGAACGTAAATGGCTGCAATCACGCAAGCCTGACGGATCATGGAAGTACTATACTTACGATATGCGCGAATCGAGCTATACCAATTATTTCTGGATGGTGCCTTTCAATCTGAAACACCTCATCGATACGATTGGCGGTAAAAAATATGCGGAAGCAAGGCTTGATACCGATTTCAGAAGAACCGATTCAGATTACGGCGAGGACTGGTTTGCGGCAGGTAACGAGCCGGATTTCCAGATGCCGTGGAGCTACAACTGGACGGGTACCCCATACAAAACACAGGCGCTGATACGCCGTATTTTCAAGGAACGATATGCAAACACGGCAAATGGCCTGCCGGGCAATGACGACCTCGGCGCTATGGGTGCATGGTACGTATTTGCAGGGATCGGCATGTACCCGATGATACCGGGCTATGCAGGTTTTTCGGTGAACAGTCCGGCGTTCCCGTTGATAAAAATGCATTTGCCCAATGGCAAAACTTTGGTGATAAAAGGCGGTTCGGAAACAAAACCTTATGTAACTTCGCTAAAGGTGAACGGCAAAGTTTGGAACAGCACCTGGATACCTTACAGCGCCATACAAAACGGCGGCGTGATCAATTACACCCTGTCTACCCAGCCTGATAAAACCTGGGGAACCAAAGTTGAACCACCATCATTCAATTAATAAACCGGATGAAGACACTTTTTAAAGCGATAGCTATTGCAGTCGCATTTGTGGGCACAAATGCCGTAAATGCCCAACAGGCCGAAACCAATTTGCCAAAATGGGCACTGGGTCCATTTGTACGTCCAGAGGGCGTAAACCCGATCATTTCGCCTGACAGCACAAGCTCATTTTTCGACCCGATGCATCAGAGCCAATGGCACTGGGAAGCCAGCGACACGTTTAACCCGGCAGCTACGGTAATGAACGGTAAAATTTGCGTGTTGTACCGCGCTGAGGATAACCTGGCAAAGGGGATAGGCTCAAGAACATCCCGAGTTGGTTTGGCGACGAGCACTGACGGCGTAACCGTAAAACGCGAATCCAAACCGGTACTTTCCCCTGCAGATGATAACGCCAAAGAATTTGAATGGCCGGGAGGCTGCGAAGACCCGCGCGTGGCGGTTACTGCTAACGGTACATATGTAATCCTTTATACCGAATGGAACCGAAAAGTGCCACGCCTGGCAGCTGCAACATCAACCGATCTGCACCATTGGAAAAAGAATGGCCCGGTATTTCAGAAAGCGTACGATGGTAGGTTCTTCAACATGGCTACTAAATCGGCCTCTATCGTTACCAAAGTAGTAAACGGTAAACAGGTTATAGCCAAAGTAAAAGGCAAATACTGGATGTATTGGGGCGAATCAAATGTTTACGCAGCAACTTCCACAGACCTGGTAAACTGGACGCCGTTAATTAACGAAGACGGCACATTAAAAATATTATTTTCGCCAAGGAAAGGTTATTTTGATAGTCAACTTACCGAGTGTGGCCCGCCATCCATAATGACCGATAAAGGCATTGTGCTGATGTATAACGGAAAGAACGATGCTAACGGTGGCGATAAAAACTATACAGCGAACGCGTATTGTGGGGGACAAGCTTTGTTCTCATTAAGCGACCCTACTAAAGTTATAGCGCGTTTGGATAAGCCATATTTTATACCGGAAGCAGCCTTTGAGAAAAGCGGTCAGTATCCAGCCGGGACGGTATTTACCGAGGGTTTGGTATTCTTTCATCATAAATGGTTCCTGTATTATGGCTGCGCCGACTCGCGTGTTGCAGTAGCCATATATAACCCTGCTAAAAAATAATTAGACCGTAAAAAGAACTGAAATAAGCAGCCTGTCATCTTACATATTTTTGTTGTGAGTCGATGGTCTGGCTTTGTTGTTCCAAAATAATTTCGAAAAGCAAAATCGATTTATTTTTGGTTTTTAAATAAAAAATGTAAGTTTGACATGAAACCAATTATATAACACGAACACATCGCATAAACCATTCGGCCAATTGCGTGGTTTATATAATTGCTACTTTTGAATACAAATAAACTTATCAACTATCATGAAAAAAGGTCTCAAATTTTTTGGTGCATTGACGCTATTGCTGGTTGCAGCCTGCTCGCTGAATGCACAAGACCGGAAAGCCCCCGCTTATCCGCTCATTACTCACAGCACTTATTTTAGCATCTGGTCGTTTAGCGATACGCTGGCTTCGCAATCCACCCGTCACTGGACAGGCAAGGAGCAGCCGCTGTTAGGATTGATCCGTGTTGACGGACGGGTTTACCGTTTTATGGGGCAGGAAGAAAAATCCTACAAAACTATCCTTGCCGCATCAGACGAAGAAGCTTACCAATGCAAATACACAGAAGAAACGCCGGCTGCCGGCTGGGCTTCCCCGGAGTTTAATGACAGCAACTGGAAAACCGGCGGCGCACCTTTCACTGATGATAAAAGCAAAGCCAAAACCGTTTGGATAAGTAAGGATATCTGGACAAGAAGAAAATTCACCCTGCATGATCTTAATTTTAACAAGCTATTTTTAAAATTGTACCACGACGACAACGTTGAAGTATATTTAAACGGCGAGGAAGTTTACTCGCGCACCGGCTGGACAAGCGACTTTAAACTGATAGATATCGACCAGTTCAGGAACAAACTGAAGCCTGGTGATAACCTGTTAGCCATACACGTTGTAAACACTGCAGGCGGCCAATGGCTGGACGCCGGTTTGGTTGATGAAGAAAAAACGGCTTCGCCAATTCCTGTAGCAGAGCAGCAAAGTGTAGACCTGAATGCAACCCAAACCCTTTATAAGTTTAAATGCGGCGCTGTAGATATGCAGCTAACTTTTACCTCACCATTGCTGCTTAACAATATGGATGTGCTGACCAGGCCGGTATCTTATGTATCATACAAAGTCAGATCAAACGACGGCAAACCGCACCAGGTGAAGGTTTATTTCGGCGCCTCGACCACTATTGCGGTGAATACACCACAACAGGAAGTGACTACGCAAAAATATGCAACATCCGCTTTATCGGTACTAAAAGCCGGTACAGTTGAGCAACCGGTGTTACAGAAAACCGGCGATGACGTAAGAATTGATTGGGGCTACATGTATGTAGCTGCACCCAAGGCCGAGCGCGTACTGCAATACATCACTCCAGGTAAGGATGGCGTAAGCTCATTCATGGATAATAGATCGGAAACTACTGCTGGCAATGGAAAGCAATTGATGCTTAATACGGTTATCCCGTTTGGCGTGGTTGGCAAGGTTGCAGTTGAGAAATATATTGAAGTAGCTTACGACGAATTATATTCAATCCAATATTTCCATCACAACCTGATGCCATGGTGGAAACATGATGGCAAAGTGACCATTGATAATGCCATGAACACGGCGGCTACGCAATACGCCACGGTAATGCAGGAATGCGACCAGTTTAACCGCACCATGTATGTGAATGCTGAAAGTGCGGGCGGAAAAGATTATGCAAAGCTTTGCGTATTGGCCTATCGCCAGAGTATTGCGGCGCATCAGTTGGTAAAAAGCCCCCAGGGTGAACTGCTATGGTTCTCTAAAGAAAATTTTAGCGGCGGATTTATAAATACGGTAGACGTTACCTATCCATCGGCGCCGTTATATCTTATCTATAATCCAAAATTGCAGGAAGGTATGCTGAATGGTATATTTTATTTCAGCGAGAAAAGCGGGCAGTACCACAGGGATTATGCCGCGCATGACCTGGGCAGCTATCCTTTGGCAAACGGACAAACTTATGGAGAGGGCATGCCGGTTGAAGAATCGGGCAACATGATCATCCTTACTGCTGCAATAGCAAAATCTGAAGGCAATGCCGAATATGCGCGCAAACACTGGGCTACACTGAGCCAATGGGTAAACTATTTGGTAAAGGATGGTTTCGACCCGGCTAACCAGCTTTGTACTGATGACTTTGCAGGCCACCTGGCGCGTAATGCAAACTTATCGATGAAAGCGATTGTAGGCATTGCCTGCTATGCTCGTTTGGCTGATCAGTTAGGTTATAAAGCGATAGCGACTAAATACCGTAACATTGCCGATGGCATGGTAAGCGGCTGGATGAAGCTGGCCGATGCCGGCGATCACTATTCCCTGGTTTTTGAAAAGCCGGATACCTGGAGCCAGAAATATAACCTGGTTTGGGATAAGGTTTTGGGCCTGCACCTGTTCCCGCAATCGGTTTATGACCGCGAGATCAAATTTTACCTGACCAAGCAAAATCAATACGGTTTGCCGTTGGATAGTCGCAAAACCTATACAAAATCCGACTGGATATTATGGACCGCTACGCTGGCCAAAAGTAAGGGAGATTTTAAGGAATTAGTTGCGCCAATCTACAAATATGCCATCGAAACACCAACCCGAGTACCTCTTAGCGACTGGCACGAGACTACCGATGGCAAGCAAGTTGGTTTCCAGGCGAGGAGTGTTGTGGGTGGCTACTTTATGAAAATGCTCGACGAGAAATTTAATGGGAAGAAGTGATGACGAAGCGTATAAATATTTTCGGTACTGCCCTTTCGGCTGTGCTGTTAAATTGCTTTTTGGCTAACGCGCAAACAGTAGTTTCGGTTAAAAAGCCTTCGAATAATACTGCAAACAGTTATTATGTAAGTGACAAGGAGCCACTTATACAGCAAAGTTTTGTAAAACTGCCGCTTGCCGCTATCAAACCTGCAGGCTGGCTAAAAAAGCAGCTGGAGCTACAACGCGATGGTTTGACCGGTAACCTTGGCGAGATCAGTATTTGGCTTACCAAGACCGATAATGCTTGGCTCAATAAAAGCCGCACAGGCAAATATGGCTGGGAAGAGTTACCTTATTGGCTGAAAGGGTACGGCGACATTGCCTACGTATTGCACGACGAAAAAATGCTCGCGAATACCAAATTCTGGATAGATGCGGTAATTAACAACCAGCAGCCGGATGGCGATTTTGGTCCGATCATTTACAAAGGCGATGGCAAACGGGACCTGTGGGCAAATATGCCCATGCTGTGGTGCGTGCAATCCTATTATGAATACTCGAAAGATCCACGCGTGCTAACTTTCATGAGTAAATACTTTCAATGGGAACTCACTATCCCTGATGATAAGTTTTTGGAGGATTATTGGGAGAATAGCCGGGGCGGCGATAATATGATCAGTGTGTATTGGTTATATAACCGCACCGGGGAGAAATTCCTGCTCGATCTCGCAACTAAGCTCGACCGTAATACAGCTAACTGGCGACAGAAGAACAACCTGCCCAACTGGCACAATGTAAACGTTGCAGAATGCTTCCGCGAGCCGGCGACCTACTATCTGCAAAGCCATAATAAGGCCAATCTGGATGCGACTTATAACGATTTTCAACTGATAAGAAATATTTATGGGCAGGTACCCGGCGGCATGTTCGGCGCTGACGAAAATGCGCGGAAAGGCTATACCGATCCACGCCAGGCGGTTGAAACCTGCGGCATGGTAGAACAAATGACCTCCGATGAATACCTGCTGCAATACACGGGCGATACTTTTTGGGCGGACAACTGCGAGGACGTGGCATTCAATACCTTCCCCGCGGCATTTACATCCGATTATAAAGCATTACGTTATCTTACTGCGCCCAATATGGTAGTGAGTGACAGTAAAAATCACTCGCCGGGTATTGCTAATGAAGGGCCATTTTTAATGATGAACCCGTTCAGCAGCCGCTGCTGCCAGCATAACCACGCTGCAGGCTGGGTTTATTATTCGGAGAATAGTTGGATGGCCACCGCGGATAATGGACTAGCTGCACAATTGTATACAGCAGGCGAGGTTACGGCAAAAGTAGGTAATGGCACCTCAGTAAAGATCACTGAGAATACCTTTTATCCGTTTAACGACAGGATTAACTTTACGGTGAATACGGCAAAGTCAATTTTCTTTCCATTATACCTGCGTGTGCCGGAGTGGTGTAAGGATGCATCGGTTACGGTAAATGGTGAATTTATCCCGGTTAAAGCGAAACCGGATGGATACATTATGCTTAGTAATAAATGGGAAAATGGCGATAAGATAGCTCTGGAACTGCCGATGGCGATCAGCCTGAGGGAATGGCAGGAGAATAAGAACAGCGTAAGTGTAAACTATGGCCCGCTCACTTTTTCGTTGAAGATAGCCGAAAATTATGTAAAACAGGATAGCCGCTACAACACCCAGGGCGATGCGGGCTGGCAAAAAACTGCAGATCCTGCAAAATGGCCTGCTTATGACATCTTCGCTGCTTCTGCCTGGAACTACGGGCTGCTGGTTGACGAAAAACATCCCGAAAGGTCGTTCTCAATAATTAAATGCGCGTGGCCAAAAGATAATAATCCGTTTACCAATACTAACGCACCGATTGAGATGGTTGCAAAAGGAAAGCTTATCCCCGGATGGACAATTGATGCAACAGGTTTATGTGGTGTACTGCCGCAAAGCCCGGTAAAAAGCGATGAGAAAACAACTGCTTTAACACTGGTGCCTATGGGTGGTGCAAGGTTGCGTATTTCGGCTTTTCCTGTTACGGAATAGTGAAATCAACATTGATTTTAAATTAAGAAAAATTAGTTTAGTTAATCGATTTTGCTATATTTGTTTTGAATGTATGTTCAAATAGGTATGTTTGTACATTCCTCCATTCCAAATCAATTAAACTGATAAATTATTAACAAAATATGGTAAAATTTTGGAGAAAATGGCACTTTCGCTTGATTAATTCATAATTAAAGGGAAATCATTTCTATATTAGATTTTACATATTGGCACAGGACTTAAATTTTAACACGATACATATTAAATGATCAAGAAAAAGCTCTCAATAGTTGACATTGCCAACGAGTTGAATATATCAAAAACAACCGTATCATTTATCCTGAACGGAAGGGCCAAGGAGAAGAGGATTAGTGAAGAACTGGTTGAAAAAGTATTAAAATTTGTAGAGGAAGTTGGTTACAAACCCAACTCACTTGCTAAAAGCCTGCGCACCGGTAAATCAAACATTATTGGTTTGATGGTTGAAAATATCTCCGACCACTTTTTTGCCAATATTGCAAGGTATATTGAAGACCGTGCATATAAAAACGGCTATAAAATTATCTATTGCAGTACCGATAACGACGCAGCAAAAACCAAGGATCTGATCGCTATGTTTCGCGACAGGCATGTTGATGGTTATATCATTGCCCCGCCGGTTGGTGTTGAAGAAGACATTGCTTCACTGATAAAAGACGATCTGCCGGTTGTATTGTTCGACCGTTTTTTCCCAAGTGTTGATTCGAGCTATGTTGTAATAGATAACCTGCAGGCCACTTATAATGCAACCAAATATTTTGTTGACCACGGCTATAAGAACATTGCATTTATAACATTCGCTTCGCACCAAACCCAAATGCAGGCACGTTTGGACGGTTACAACAAAGCCTTAAAAGAAAGCGGGCTTGAGCCGCATGTTAAAGAGGTTATATTTAACCAGGAAGCTAAAGAAATTATTAAGCCGATTGCCGAGTTTTTAAATAACAAGCAATTTGATGCCATTTTGTTTGGTACCAACCGTATAGGTGTGTGCGGGTTAAAAGTGATCAGCGATAAAGGCCTTCGTGTCCCGAATGATGTCGCTGTGATCTCGTTTGACGATTACGATGTATTTGAACTGTATTCGCCTTCAATTACAGCCATAGCACAGCCAATAGAAGAAATTGCCGACAAGGTAATAACTATATTGCTTAACAAGTTGAATACACCTGCGCATAGCCGTAAAAACGAAAAGGTAACGCTTAACGCCGAGTTGATGATCAGGAAATCATCAGCTGTTCCTGATACATCGTTTGCTAAATAATTAGCCACACAAATAGCGGGCAAATATTACAGGCCTGGTATTTTAATCACATAGATTAAAATACCAGGCTTTATCTTTTTTGGATCGCCCAATAAACCTGTTTAAATGATAAAAAGCATGATTTCTGAATAATTTTAGAATGTTTTTAACGCCTGTTCGTCAGTAACAGTAAACGATGCTGTGAGTCGGGTTGATTAGTAATGATTTATCACATTATTTGAGGTGCGCTAATAAAGCTTTGCTAATTTTGCCGGCACTAATAGACCACGGGCATTAAGCTGAATATTTACATGGAAGATAAAAACAAACAAGAGGGATCTGGTACGGCTAAACCGCCGGGCATTATAAGCCTGCTGAAACCGTATTACGGGCTGGTGATATTGCTGATAGTTTTTGCGCTGCTAAGTAATGGCGTTAACCTGTTCCTGCCTAAGCTACTGGGTAATGCTATCGATGCTTATTTCAAGCACCTGTTCGATTATCGAACCTTTACCATTAAGTTTATGGGAGCGGTGGTTGTGATATTTGTTTTTAGCTACCTGCAAAGCATCGTGCAAACATATGCATCAGAAAAAGTGGCCCGCGACCTCCGCACCCGCCTTTCTAATAAAATATCAAAACAAAGTTATGCTTTTGTCGAAAAAACAAATCCTAACAAGCTACTCACCAACCTTACTGCGGATGTCGATTCAATAAAGATGTTCGTATCCATGGCGGTAGTTTCTATTACTTCATCGGCCTGTATCATTATCGGCGCAAGTATTTTGCTACTCATGCTCAATTGGCAATTGGCCTTATGCGTAATGGCCATAATACCGGTAATTGGTGGCACCTTTTTTTATGTACTGAAAAAAGTAAGGGTATTGTTTAAGGAAAGCCGCGCGGTTATTGATTGGCTGAATAAGGTTATTAACGAAAGCATATTAGGCTCGGCTTTAATAAGGGTTATCAACTCACAACAGCTTGAATACGCAAAGTTCCTTGAAGCCAATACAAAGGCCAAAGGCTTTGGCTTAAAGATATTGAATATGTTTGCCGGGCTCATTCCGGTCATCACCTTCACCGCAAACATGGCTACATTGGCTATATTGCTGCTTGGTGGTCATTTAACTATTACAGGCAAAATGACGTTGGGCAATTTTACCCAGTTTAACAGCTACCTGTCTATGCTGATCTTCCCGATACTGATCATCGGTTTTATGAGCAATATTATTGCACAGGCCCAGGCATCATACCAGCGCATTTTTACTGTGTTGGATAGTCCTGAATTACCGCAGGGCGGCGATCTCAAAGACCCGCTGAGAGGCGAAGTGGAAATGAAGAATGTATCAGTAAACTATGGGCAAAAACCGGCGCTGAAAAGTGTTTCGTTTGCTGTGGATGCAGGTTCGAAGATCGCGATTATCGGGCCTACGGCAGCCGGCAAAACACAGTTGCTTTACCTGCTCACCGGACTGATAAATCCCAATAGCGGCGAAATAAAATTTGACGGACGCGACATCAACGCCTATAACAGCGAATCGTTCCACAGCCAGGTTGGTTTCGTTTTTCAGGATAGCATTATCTTTAATATGAGCATCCGCGAAAATATTGCCTTCAGCGATACGGTGACCGATGAGTCGCTTGAAAAGGCTATTGAAACAGCCGAATTAAGAGACTTTATCGATTCATTGCCTGATAAATTGAGTACAGTGGTATCTGAGCGTGGTTCGAGCCTCTCCGGCGGGCAGAAGCAGCGGATTATGCTGGCGAGGGCGCTCGCTGTTAACCCTAAGATATTGTTGCTGGATGATTTTACCGCACGCGTGGATAACAACACGGAAAAGAAGATATTGGCTAACATTCAAAAGAATTACCCGGGACTTACACTGATATCCGTTACGCAAAAGATCAGTGCGATAGAGCATTATGATAAGATCATTGTGCTGATGCAGGGCGAGATAGTTGCCGAAGGCAAGCATGACGAGCTGATGCACAGCAGCCCCGAATATGTGCAGATTTTCAACTCGCAGCAGAGCACTAATAATTACGAAACTATCAATAAATAATCCGGAAGAACAATGAACTATAATTTGAATAAGCTTTCGGAAAAGCAGGAAAAAACATCTACCTGGATTGCGCTGAAAAAACTACTGCAATTAATTGAGCACGAGCGTAAAAACCTATGGATGGCACTTGGCGCCATACTGGCAAACTCAACGCTCAACCTGCTTGGCCCGCTCATCATCGGTATTACGGTTGATAAATATATATTGCCTAAAAACTATCATGGCGTGCTGGTTAATGCCAGTATTTTGCTGGCCATGTATCTTGCCGCGCTGGTAAGCAGCTACCTGCAAACCAAATTGATGGGCGGAGTAGGCCAGCGCATGCTATTTACATTGCGCAATGCTATTTTCAACAAATTACAGCAACTGCCTGTAGATTTCTTTAACCAGAACAAAGCCGGCGACCTTATCTCTCGGGTGAACAATGATACGGACAAGATCAATCAGTTTTTTTCTCAATCACTAATGCAGTTTATTGGCAGTATTGCCACCATGCTTGGCTCGGGGATATTCTTGCTTGCAATAAATCCTAAGCTGGGTATAGCCGCTTTGTCTCCGGGCTTGCTTATCCTGTTATTCACCTTTTTGGTTTCTGCATGGGTAAAACGCAAAAATGCTGTCAACCTGAAAAGTGTAGGAGGGATGAGCGCCGAGATACAGGAAAGCTTGAATAATTTCAAGGTGATCATCGCATTTAACCGTCGCGATTATTTCCGCAAACGGTTTGATAGCGCAAATAGACAGAATTACCGTACAGCTATTCGCGCGGGCATTGCCAATAACATTTTTTTACCGGTTTATAGCTTTTTCTCAAGCATTGCTCAATTGATGGTATTGATAGCGGGCATTTACCTGGTTAATCAGCACGAAATGGATACAGGTAAAGCCCTGGTAAGCTATATTATGTATGTAACATTGTTTTATAACCCATTACGCCAGTTAGCCTCTTTATGGGCAAACTTCCAGGGCGCAATGGCAAGTTGGGACAGGATATCGGAAATACTAGGGCTTGAAAGTAACCTCGTATTAATAGAAAGCAGCAAAACCGAACCCAATGAGGCTTTGCTTGAATTCCGAAATGTACATTTTGGCTACGTGCCCGAAAATGAGATATTACATAACGTAAGCTTCAAACTGGAGCGTGGAAAAACCTATGCGCTGGTTGGCCCTACAGGCGGCGGTAAAACTACTACAGCATCACTAATAGCACGCTTATATGATCCGTCAAAAGGTGAGGTTTTATTAAATGGGAAGGATATACGGGCATATCAGCCTGAAGAAAAGACGCGAAAGATCGGCTTTATTTTGCAGGAGCCATTTTTGTTTACCGGTACAGTACGGGAAAATATCCTGTACGGAAATGAAATTTATAAAGACTACAGCAATGTGCAGTTTGAACAGGTAATTGCCGACGCCAACCTCGGTGCATTGCTTGCGCTTTTTGAACAGGGCCTTGATACGCAGCTAACCACCAGCGGCGATGGCATCAGTTTAGGGCAGAAGCAGATCATCGCGTTTATGCGGGCCGTGCTGCGTAATCCCGACTTGCTGATACTTGACGAAGCCACCGCCAACATTGACACCATAACCGAAAAGCTGCTTGGCGATATATTGAATAAGTTGCCGGAAACTACCACACGGGTGATTATTGCTCATAGGTTAAACACTATTGAGAATGCCGACGAGATATTCTTCGTTAATTCAGGCGAGGTAATACCTGCGGGTTCGTTTGATGATGCGGTGAATATGCTTTTGCATGGCAAAAGGGTAAGTTAACGGCTAATGTAAGATTAACATTTATTAGGTATATAATGCTTTAATTTATGCTTTATAATACTTACAATTGTAATTAGATTTAACCTGTTTATGCAAAAATATGCCGGGGCTAAGGGGATTTTAGTAGCTACTGATTGTGTGATATTCGGCTTTGATGGCTGGAACCTGAAATTGTTGCTGGTACAACGCAGTATCGAGCCGGAAAAGGATAAATGGAGCCTGATGGGTGGTTTTGTGCAGCCGGATGAAAGCCCCGAAGATGCCGCTAACCGTGTATTGGAGTTGCGTACCGGGTTAAAGAACGTTTACATGGATCAGTTCCAGGTATTCGGTAAACCCGATCGCGACCCGGTTGAGCGGGTGCTTTCTATCGCTTATTTCGCCCTAATCGATATTCACCAGTACGAGAAACAACTGAACGATGAATACCATGCCGAATGGTTCCTGCTGGATGAAATGCCCGACCTGATATTTGACCATAATGAAATGGTGAAGCTGGCTAAAAAGCAGCTGATGTACAAAGCCGCGCTGCATCCTATACTATTCCAACTGTTGCCCGAGAAGTTTACCATTCCGCAGTTACAGGCGCTATATGAAGGCGTTTATCAAACCAAGTTTGACGACCGAAATTTCAGCCGTAAGCTTTTGTCAACCGGGTTATTAGTAAAACAGCCAGAAAAAGATAAGCAGTCATCAAAGAAAGGGGCGTTTTATTACAAGCTCGATCAATCACATTATCTCGAGAACTTCGAATCTTTCCTGAACCTGGTGCCAAATCCGGATAAATTTTTTTAACCGTTGTAATATTTAAAATGCAAACGGGAATCGCTATTTTTCAATCATTTCTTGTATTTTTAACCTCGCCGGTCTCCTAAACCGGCGACTATTAACTAATAATTACAAGGTTGAAGATTCTGTGGTCTGCGATACTCGGTGCAGTTTTGATGATTTGCTGTGTGCATGCGTATGCCCAGGGTGGGGGAACAAGCATGGGCACCGAGTTTTGGACCGCCTACATGTCCAATACCAATCCGCCGGGTGGTACGCAAGGCAGTAATATGTTTCTGTATATTACATCTGATGTAAATACAACTGGCAAGATTGAAATTACGGATGGTAGCTTTTCACAAAGCTTTTCTGTAACAGCCAACCAGGTTACTATTGTTCAAGTTCCTTCAAGTGCATATCTTTCTGATGCAGGAACATATGATAAGGGTATACATATAACCTCAATCAATCCTATCGCAATTTATGCACACATTTTTGCGCAGGAATCATCAGGGGCAACGCTCTTGCTGCCGGTAAATACTATGGGTAAGGATTATTACTCCATAAATTACACCCAGGTCGCTAACGAAGCTGCAAGTTCTGCTTTAATGATTATTGCTACGGAAGACAGTACAACAGTTCAGATAACACCTCTTGCATCAAACAGATATACCAAAGCCACAACAGTATCATTAAGTAAGGGACAGGTATATGAGCTGTTAAATAAAACAGACCTTACCGGCACGCTTATTCAATCAATTAGCACGGGTACCAGTACATGCAAAAAAATAGCAGTATTTTCAGGCAGTACGAGGATATTAATAGGGTGCCCAAATACATCATCTGATAACCTTTTTCAACAGGTATACCCTACATCGGCATGGGGGGATAAATATGTTACGGTACCGCTTAAAGATAGGCCCTATGATGTGTTCAGGGTTATTTTAAGCGATCCGAATACCGTGCTTACAGTGAATGGCCAAACCATAGCACCCAGCAATTTTGCACAAAACATGTTTTACGAATTTGATTCGACTACTCCGAATATAATAAGTGCTAATAAACCTATACAAGTAGTTCAGTATGCTGTAACGCAAGGTAACGGTGAGAATTGCACAGGTGTGGATAATGATACAGGCGATCCGGAAATGATATTTCTTACACCTGTAGAGCAAACCCTGAATCGTGTAACACTATACTCCACAAAGAATTTTGACATTTTGCAGAGTTATATCAATATACTGATCCCAACTAACGGAATATCATCATTTACGCTTGATAATGTACCTTACTCAAATTTCACATTTGTACCTGGCGATAAAACATACTCTTACGCGCAAATACCGGTAGCTGCCGGGACACATACTATAGGTGCGGGGGTGGGGTTCAACGCAATAGCTTATGGGTTTGGATTTGCCGAATCATATGGTTACGCAGCAGGCGCGAATCTGTCGGATCTGTCTGAATATCTTGCTTTTAAAAACCCGTCGACAGGAATTATACAGAAAAACGGTTGCGCAAATACTGATTATGACCTTCAGCTAACCGTTCCTTTTAAAACCAGTAGTATAACATGGGACTTTCAGGACGGTACACCGCCATATGTTCAGAGTAATCCACCGGTAATAAGCACAACACAAGCTGGCTCAAACACGCTTTATACGTATCAATATCCTAAAGGTACGGTAAGATTTAAAAAAGGGGATTATACCATAGTAGCTACCGCAATGAACCCAGGCGCCGATAACTGTGGTTCTTCCGATCAAATAATGTTTAATTTTAATGTTGTTAACTTTCCAGTGGCCAAGTTTGATGTTAATAATAATTATGTTGGTACAGCGTTCGGGATTCAGGATGAAAGCACCGCCGATACCACCATTATTGGCTGGCAATGGGATTTTGGCGATGGACAATTCGGCAATACACAGGTACAATCGCATGTATACAATTCGCCGGGAAAATATACAATAACCGAGGTTGTTACCGATGCCGATGGATGTTCGTCATCCTATCAGAAGCAAGTTACCGTAAACCTTATAGCTACTGAACCTACCGGCACTATTACTGCGTGCCAGGGGTTGGCTTCCTCAAGTCCCAACCTGGAGCAATTTTATCTTACAGGTGGTTTGCTTACTGCACCAGTTGTGCTGAATGCACCAAAATATTTTGAAGTATCCCTCAGCAGAGATGATGGCTATGCAGGCAGTGTTACCATTAGCCCAACCGGAGGAACTGTAAACAAAATGCCGGTATATATACGCGTTGCCGACACTGCGCCATTAAATAAAATAAGCGGTAATTTGGTGGTATCATCCGCGGGTTCAAATAATATCGTTATACCAATAAATGCTGTAGTCAACTATTTACCGGGCATTGATTTTGTTCCAAACAAAACATATAAAAATGGGCAAACCACCATTCCGATAGTGTTTTCAGGAACCGGGAATGCATTTGTTTGGTCGGGCACCAATGCCAATATCGGTTTACCAATCAGTGGTAAAGGGAACATCGATTCATTTACTGCTACAAATAATACCGGAAATATTTCTCTGACTGATACCATTACAGTTTCACCCCAAAGTGAAGCTTGTGCATACATACCGAGCGCCAGCTTTAACAGTCTCTCGGCTATCAGTACTGTTACGCAGGATGTGATTAATACTTTGCTTATAAGTGGTGGCCCGGAAGGAGTAGCTACAAATTATAACACCAATGCTGTATTTGTTACGCAAGTTAACTCGGGAATGCTTGATATTATTAACAGTATTACTAATCGTACAGCTAATACGATAAATGTTGGTGCAAGCCCTTTTGGGGTTTGCTCCAATTCAGTAGGGAGCGAGGTATATGTAACTAATATGACCGGCAATACTGTTACTGTTATAAATATGGGTGCAAATTACGCTGCTAAAGTTGGAGGCACTTTATTGGTAGGTAATCAGCCAACGGGTATAACAATAAGTCCGAATGATAGTACCCTTTATGTTGCCAATAGTGGTTCAAATACAGTGTCGGTTATTAATACTGCCACAAATTCGGTAATTAGTACTATATCCGTTGGGTCTTATCCAAACGGGCTAAACTTAAGTCCTGATGGAAGTGTCCTGTACGTAGTCAATTCTAATTCAAACAATGTATCAGTTATTAATACATCTACAAACCAGGTAATGGCTACTATTGATGTAGGCGTTGCCCCATATGAAGTGGCAGTTATGCCGGATAATAGTAAGGTATATGTATCAAACGTAAAATCCAACAGTATATCTGTTATTAACCCAGTAACCGATAAGATAATAAAAACAATCTCTACCGGAACCCCATATGGAATTGCGGTTACGCCTGACGGTGGGAAATTATTTGTGGTGAATCATGATACCAGCGAAGTTACGGTAGTAAATACCGTAACAGATGCTGTAATATCTGTTCAGCCTACCGCAGATGGCCCGTACTCATTCGG
>Ga0206937_10158_pt1 | contig 19912 bp, 13 predicted proteins | sample Alteio_BWOrgHeat_11_FD_152923 | JGI IMG/M metagenome (GOLD analysis project Ga0206937, IMG submission 152923) | Enriched cells from forest soil in Barre Woods Harvard Forest LTER site, Petersham, Massachusetts, United States -... | ecosystem: Environmental > Terrestrial > Soil > Temperate forest >... | reverse complement strand
GTAAGCACCACAACCTGAATGGAATCAGATATTGCACGACATCCATTAGCATCTTCGAGAGTAACATAGTATGTCGTGGTTTGAGTAGGTGTAGCTGTCGGATTATAAATAGAAGTGCTGTTCAATCCAGTGGAAGGAGACCAGGTATAAGTATATCCGGAAGAAGGCTGAACAGTAAGTTGCGTCGTCTGAAAACTAAATATCGTATCGGGCTGTGCAGTAATAAAAATAGAATCAGTACCAATGGCATTTCGAACAGTTACGCTATCAACTGTAGTGCATCCTTGAGCATCGGTAGTGGTAACATAATAAATCCCGGGGCATAATCCTGTGGCAGTAGCAGTGGTTTGAATAGGAATAGTACTCCACCGATAAGTATAAGGTGAAGTTCCGCCAACAGATTGCGACTCTGCAACACCATTGCATTTATTGGCACAAACAATGGTATCTGCAAATGTAGTGGTAACCAATGATGGAAAAGTAACCTCTTCCTTGATGGTATCAATACAGCCTCTGCCCGACCTCACAATAAGAGTAACTGTATCAGTACCTCCTGTGCGCGAATAAATATGTGTAGGGTCTTGAATGGTGGAGTCGGCGGCAGTAGTATCACCGAAAGTCCAGTACCACTTATTAGGAGGTCCGTCAATGGAAGATGAGGTATCGGTAAATGTAACTAAGTTAGTACAAGGAACAATGCTATACTTAAATCCTGCTGGGAACTTAGGCAATATATCAACCACACCATAACTGGTATCATTGCAGGCACTGCTGAAACTGGAGTACGCAATCAGTTCAACATTATAAGTTCCGGTATCGGGATAGGTGTAACCGGGATTTGTAAGATTGGAGGTATCATTCGTTAAGTTGCCATTACCAAAATCCCAGTGATAAGCATTAGCCCCGGTACTGTTATTTTGAAACTGAGCAAAGTCGCTGCCACAACTAATAAGCGGGGACTCAATGGAAGCAACGGTAACCAAGGCACAGTTGACCACATTGATTTGATAATCCCGCTTTGTCATATCAAGATACACGCCGTTCCGATATTCAGATACACAGACAGCATACACAAAATCACCGATAGTATTGGGAGTTGCAGTAAGCAAGCCCGTAACAGAATCTATAGCCATCGGAACACCGCCCAGCAGGTTTGCAATGCTATAAGGGTTCTGCCAGGTAATGGAGATATAGGTAGGGTCAAAAGGTGGCTGAGGTTCAACACTGCAGGGCTGAGCTTGAGTCTGGCAGCAGACATTGCTATGGAAACAGGCTGAGGAAGCTGCACTATCAGGACCATCAGTCGGGACACAAAGCCTGTAAACCAGCGAATCGCCATCTAAATCATGTGCCGAATGATCGAAAGTAAAGGGAATATCTACACAAATAAAAGTAGGAGGGAGGTTATTAAATATTGGATTACTATTATTAACAACCACCGACGAATCAGGGATATTCATTATATAAGTAGCGCCGGTACCGCCGGGATTAATAATGTTTTGAATCGCTGCATTGCGGCAACAACGCATGTAAACCAATTTGTATCCGCCGGGAATAAAAGGCAATGTAATCGTGTCAACATAATGACATACATGATAACAAATATCTACCGGAGGAATAACACAGGGAGCATTGATAATATTAGGAATTGCTTCGGAATCAGTGGGCATGATAAGGATTCCATAGTTGAGGTTATTAACCAATGAATCATTAAAAAAAGCAGTTTGATTGGGTGGCTGAGGATACAATCCTGTAAAGTGATAAGGAACATTTACAAGATGATTCGCAGTATCAAAAACACCGATGGAAGCCGGAAAATCAAAGGGAGGAATACCATGACGGCAATCGCGATAAACAGTAAGCCGGATTTCGTACCTGTTATTGCCAAGATACCTGTAATTCATTTCTCCGCCTACTATATGTGTCGAATATCCCTTCATAGGAACCAAACAAAAGGATAATGAAATGATAAGGAAAAGGTTACGTAGGCGTTTAATCATACTTGTCTTTTTATTTTGACTTTACAAATATACGGATAATTTACTAATTGATATTTATTAATTATTATTTCCGAAGATAATTAATGAGGGATAAATATTTCTGAGGTCAATTCCTTTAGAAATCTATGATTTCAAAATTGAAAAATTCTCCGTTTATTTTTTATATTTGATGTTATTTATTGAATTTATAAGATTCATTAAAGTACTTAATACATTCATTTTCCACATGAAAAGGTCAGTTTAGCTCATGAAGAGCTTAACAGACTTCATTAAGACGTTAACTTAGCTCATTAAAGCTTCAATGAGCTAACATGTCATTAAGCAGGTGCAACTGAAGCTTTAATGTGGGCAATTTGAGTTCAAATGGGTTCAATGAACTCTTTAACGGGTGCCATAAACTCTTTAACAGGTGTAATTAATGCTTTAGCTTAGCTCGGTCAACATGAGTGGGTGCAACTAAAGCTTTAATGGGTGCAATTAAAACATTAATGAGCTCAGTTAATGCTTTTATGGGTTCTGTTAAGCTCTTCATGAGCTAAACCAAGCTTTTACAAGTCAAAATGAAGCTATTAATAGTCTAAAAGAAGGTTTTAATAGCCTTCAGGATACCTAAATAAGAATCCAATAAGCTCTTATAAGAGTCTTTCTTACGGATATTCAACATTACTTTCTTATCTTTACCAAAGTTTTAATCTTTGGTAAAGTTAATCATGATAAAGGTATTCAACTTTTGAAGCTAATAAGGGTTATATTGTTTTTATTAGATAATAATTCATAATTTATATCGTTAAACACCGTACTTTAATCAAAAAACTTAAAAAAAATGAAACAAATCCTTGCTTTTCTTGTTGCAGCGTTCTTCTTAGTAATGAATGCTGATGCACAAACGGCTTATATAACGAATGCTAATGATAGTACTGTATCTGTTATTGATGTTGTGACAAATACTGTAGCAGCTACAATTCCAGTTGGTTCTAATCCTTATGGTATATCTGTAAGCCTTGATGGAACCAGAGTATATGTTGCAAATTATAATGACAGTTCATTAAGTGTAATAAACACCTCAACAAATACTGTTTCATGCACAATTCCTGTTGGTCTTGGTCCTACTTGTGTATGTGTAAGCCCTGATGGAAGCAAAGTATATGTTGCTAACTATACTACTAAGACCGTAAAAGTAATAAATACTTCTACTAATACTGTTTCTGATACAATTTCAGTTGGTAATGTACCTAGAGGATTATGTGTAAGCCCGGATGGAAGTAAGGTTTATGTAACTAATATGTGGGATAGTACAGTAATGGTAATAAATACGATAACAAATACTGTAACTGATACAATTAAAGTTGGAGATTTGCCTTGGGGAATAACTATTAGTCCTGATGGAACCAAAGTATATACTGCGAATTATTATTTTTTGGCAAATAGTGTAAGTGTAATAAACACCATAACTGATTCCGTAATAGCTACAATTCAAGTTGGAGCTATGCCTAGAGCAATTACAATTACTCCTGATGGAAGCAAAGTATATGTCGTAAATTGGAATGATAATACAGCAAGTGTAATAAACACTACTACAAATACTGTTATAACTACAATCCCCCTAGCTTGGTATTCATCTCCTGATGGTTTATCTGTTACCCCCGATGGAACATTTGTATATGTTACAAATTCTGATGATAATAGTGTATCTGTAATAAACACTACTACAAATACAATTGTTATAGATTCAATTCCAGTAGGGCATAGTCCAATGTCATTCGGAAATTTTATATCTACTTATGTGCAACCTACAGGTATTCCAACTATAACTAATCCAACCCCCACCGTCTCCATCTATCCCAACCCAGCCACCAGCACAATAACCATTCAACAATCCAATCCCTCCCTCCATCAACAACTCCTTATCACAGATATAATGGGAAGAGAAGTTTATACCCAAGCAATTAACAACTCAACTCCATCAACCATTAACATCTCTGAATGGAGTAACGGGGTTTATATTTATCAGCTAACTGACAATAAGGAAACAACTTATAGAGGGAAGTTTGTGAAAGAGTGATGATTATTATCAATCATTAATTTTCCCTATCTTTGCAGAGTATTAAATAAAATAAGAAATGAGACAAGTATTATTATATCACGGCGAAGACGGTTACTGGGTAGTAGAATGTCCGAGTTTGCCAGGATGCATATCACAAGGAAAAACAAAACAAGAAGCATTAAACAACATTAAAGAAGCAATAGATCTTTATATAGAGGTATTAAAAGCAGATTAGGAATTAGTAGGTCACATTCCTAATTTCTAATTCGTAATTCCTAATTCAACTTAAGTCCCGCTTTCCGATTCAATAACAGCAAGAACAACCTGCCCAACCATCATAAGAGTATTCTTATCAATGATACTCATGTTGTCGCTGTGCTTATGATGGAAGTAAGGATAATCCTTATGCTGAATTTCGTAATGAACAATGTCTATGCAGGGAATATTAGCATCTCGGTTAACGAAGTAATGGTCGTCGATGGTTCCGGCAGTTTTATCCTGAGTGAAGAATTCGGCATAACCAATCTGACCGGCAATATCCCAAACCTTCTGAACAAAGACAGAGGCAAAGTGCATACCGGTTCCTTCCATAGGGAAGACAGCGTTCTTAGCACCCACCATATCTAAAAGGATACCGAAGTCAGGCATGTAGTTAGGCTTGGGAGGATTCTTAATCCAGTACTGCGTGCCAAGACACCATGTTTCATCATCGTTGTTTCTGCCATAGTCCTCCATATCAGAGAAGAAGATATCAACACCACAATTAGGCTTCTGAATGTTTAACTGACGGGCAATTTCGAGAAGGACAGCAACACCGCTTCCACCATCATCAGCACCATCAAAAGGTTTATCCTTATCAACAGAATCAGCATCAGCAAAAGGACGAGTATCCCAATGAGTCATCAGAAGAATGCGGGTCTTTGATTCAGGCTTATAAGAAGCAAGGATGTTATCAAGATTGAAACTCTTCTGGTCATAAGTAGATACCATCCCATGCTGAACAGTAGGTTCCAAACCATAGGACTTTAATTTATTAATGATATAATCAGCACACTTGGCATGAGCAGTACTGCCAGGGATTCGAGGACCAAAATCAACCTGAGTCTTTACAAATGAATACGCTGAATCACCGCTGAAAGAAGGAGGGGTATTGATTACAGGCTTTGAAGGATTAGTAGCTTGGATATTGGTATGATTGTTTTGGTTATTGTTGTTATTACAGGCAAAGAACAGAATGGAAATAACAATGAAGAGAATGTTTTTAATCCTCATATTTTAACCTTCAATGTTCCAGTTAGTAGTTCCGTCCTTTTCGTCCTTTATCTGGATGTTCAATAGCTTTAATGAGGTTCTTATATTATCAGAAGTAAGGAAATCTTTTCTAAGCTTTGCCTCATTACGAATAGAAAGAATAAGACTCATCAAACCATCAGTAACAGAGTTGTCATTACTTGCCTCAGGAAGCAAACCAAGAACACCAAAGACAAAATCATTAAAGAGTTTCTTTAGGGTAGCGAGGTCATTATCTGTAATGGTTTCAGTACCTGCATTAACACTATTAATAATCCTGACACCTTCAAATAACTGTGCAACAAGGACGGCAGTATTGAAGTCATCATTCATGGCATCATAACAGTTCTTCTTTAAAGCTTCTATATTAGAAGTAGAAGATGCAGATGTCTTAAGTTTATCCATTAAATCCATAGCAGCCATGAGTTTCTTATAACCTTTCTCTGATGCCTGTAGAGCTTCATTGGAGAAATCAAGAGTGCTTCTATAATGAGTCTGCATCATAAAGAACCGAACCGACATGGGACTGTATCCTTTAACTAATAACTTATGATTGCCGGTAAACAATTCGCCGGGAAGAAAGCCATTACCTGCAGTCTTCGACATGCGAACTCCATTAACAGTAAGCATATTGGTATGCATCCAATACTTAACAGGTGCAGTATGATTACATGCCTGAGATTGCGCAATCTCATTGGTATGATGTGTAGCCTGTAAATCCATACCCCCACCATGAATATCAAAAGTATCACCAAGATATTTACTGCTCATAGCAGAACATTCGATATGCCAACCGGGAAAACCAACACCCCAAGGAGATATCCAACGCATAAGATGTTCAGGCTTTGCATTAATCCATAAAGCGAAATCTAATGGACCATGTTTCTCATCTTGTCCACCCAATTCCCTGGTGTTTGCAAGTAAATCTTCCAAAGACCTATTAGTTAATTGACCATAAGGATATTCCTTATTGTATTTCTCAACATCAAAATAAACCGAACCATTCTCCACATAAGCATAACCATTAGCAATGATAATCTTAATCATCTCTATTTGCTCAATGATATGCCCTGTAGCAGTAGGTTCAATGCTTGGAGGCAAGGTATTAAAAGCCCTCATCACGTCATGGAAACCAAGAGTATACTTCTGAACGATTTCCATTGGTTCCAATTGTTCAAGCTTTGCTTTCTTAGCAAATTTATCTTCACCTTCATCTCTGTCTCCTTCAAGATGACCGGCATCGGTAATGTTTCTAACATATCTGACTTTATATCCTAAATGAAGAAGATAACGATAAATCATATCAAATGAAACAAATGTCCTGCAATTACCCAAGTGCACATCGCTGTAAACAGTGGGACCGCAAACATACATTCCAACAAAGTTCTCATGCAAGGGGATGAATTGCTCCTTTTCTCTGGAAAGAGTATTATAGATAGATAAAGTATGTTTCATGTTTATGTTATTGTAAATACAGAAGAAGGTTTATACCAAATCCTTGCAATGCAACATCATCACTTCAACCAACTTCTTGATATCATATTGATGAGCCCAACCCCAATCTTTCCTAGCAACAGAATCATCAATACTCTTAGGCCATGATTCAGCATATTGCTGTCTTATATCAGGATGATAAGTGATTTTAAACTCAGGCATAATCTTTCGGATTTCTATGGCTAATTCACCGGGAGTAAAACTCATAGCAGATAGATTATAACTCGTTCGAATTTTTATCTTTTCGGCAGGGGCATGCATCAACTCAATAGTTGCTCTGATTGCATCTTCCATATACATCATCGGAAGCATTGTATCTTCTGCAAGAAAACAATCATAACTTCCTTTTGATAAAGCCTCATGAAATATATGGACAGCATAATCTGTAGTGCCTCCACCGGGAGCAGATTTATATCCAATCAAGCCGGGATAACGAATGCTTCGAACATCTAAACCAAAGCGATGGAAATAATAATTGCACCAGAACTCACCCGCAAGTTTACTGATTCCATAAATAGTTGAAGGATCCATATAACAAACCTGTGGTGTATTTAATTTAGGCGTGCTCGGACCAAAGACAGCAATGGAACTTGGCCAGAAAACCTTTGAAACTTTATATTCAACAGCAATATCAAGGACATTTATCAATCCATCCATATTCAAATGCCACCCGAATTTAATCTTTTGTTCCGCAGTTGCAGAAAGAAGCGCAGCAAGAATATAAATCTGAGTTATCTTATGTTCCTTTACAACTTCAGTTATCCTTTTAGAATCCAGAACATCTATAATCTCAAAAGGACCATGACTTATCTCAGATGGATTCTTAATATCGGCACCGATAACATTATCAATTCCGTAATCCACTCTAAGTGTTTCAAGCAATTCAGTTCCTATTTGTCCATTGGAACCGATGATTAATATCTTTTCTGTTGAAGGCATTTATTTATATTTAAAAATGAAGGGGCAAATATAGGAATTAATATTTTAAGGAAATATGATTCTATAACGAATTAAACTTCAAAATAGTCTAATTCAATAAGTTAACATGAAACAACCCCAAAAATGAGTAACTTTGCACTCTCATAAATAATCCCTGATAATGGAACAGTTTTTATATCCCGGCACTGCCGATTCTGAAACAATTACAGAACTTCACAAACAATTCCTTGAACATCCTGAAACTATGGAAGATGGTTGGAGAAGGTTCTTTGAAGGTTATGAATTCTTTAAGAACAACTACGGCAATCAACCTTTTCAGGCAAAGGCAATACCTCCAACAATTTTAAAAGAGTTCCAGGTTATTAACCTTATTAATGGCTATCGAAACAGAGGACATCTTTTCACTAAAACAAATCCTGTTCATGAGCGAAGAACCTATACTCCAAACTTAGATTTAGTTAATTTCGGGTTATCTGATGCAGACCTTGAGATAGTGTTTCAGGCTGGAAACGATATTGGTATCGGAGCTGCAACTTTAAAGGATATTCTGGCTCATCTTCAAAAAACTTATTGTCAATCCATCGGTGCGGAGTTTAAATATATTCGTCAGCCCGAAGTTGTGGATTGGTTGCAAACAAGGATGGAGCGAGAGCAAAATACTCCTCAACTTACCATTGATGAAAAGAAAACAATCCTCTCCAAATTAAATGAAGCAGTGGTGTTCGAAAACTTCCTTCAAGTTAAGTTTGTCGGACAAAAACGTTTTGCCCTTTCCGGTGCCGAAACTCTTATCCCTGCATTGAATACAGTCATTGAACATGGTGCCGAATTGGGCATCGAAGAGTTTGTTATCGGCATGGCGCATCGCGGAAGATTAAATGTTTTAGCTAATATCCTCAAGAAAACCTATGAAGATATTTTCTCCGAGTTCGATGGCAATGAATATGAGGATACACTTTTTGATGGTGATGTAAAATATCATCTCGGCTATTCAGGAAGCATCACTACTGAAAAGGGTAAATCAATCCATATAAGTGTTACTCCAAATCCATCTCATCTCGAAGCTGTTGACCCCGTCGTTCTCGGAATTGTCCGTGCAAAGATTGATTTGGTTTATAAAAGTGATGAAAGTAAAATAGCACCCATACTTATTCATGGAGATGCAGCAATAGCAGGGCAGGGCGTAGTTTATGAAACAATACAGATGTCGCAATTGAAGGGATATAAAACAGGTGGTACCATTCATATAGTCATCAATAATCAAGTTGGTTTTACAACTAATTATATAGATGGTCGTTCAAGCACTTATTGCACCGATATTGCAAAAGTAATTCTCTCCCCTGTTTTTCATGTTAATGGCGATGATGCAGAGGCGTTGGTTTATACAATTCGGCTTGCAATGGACTTCCGCCAGAAGTTTAATCGTGATATCTTTATCGACTTGTTATGTTACCGTCGTTTCGGGCACAATGAAGCCGATGAGCCACGTTTCACGCAACCTTTATTATATAAGACCATTGAAAATCATCCCGACCCTCGCGTTATATACAATGATAAATTAACTGCACAAGGAGAAGTGGAAGCAAACCTTGTAAAAGAAATGGAAACAAGCTTCAAAGCCTTGTTGCAAGAGCATTTGGATGAAGCAAAAGAAATAACAAAAGCCACTGTTCCTTCCTTTGAAGAGGGAGCTTGGAAAGATATAAGAAAGGCAGTGGACGAGGATTTCGATGAATCTCCCGATACAAAGATAGCCTTAGATAATCTAATAAATATCGGCAACAAATTAACTGAACTTCCACAAGGAAAGAAATTTAATAACAAAATAGAAAAGCTATTCAATGACAGAAGGGCAATGCTCAATACACCCGGAAAGATTGGCTGGTCAATGGCAGAGCTACTTGCTTTCGGTTCATTAGTTAAAGAAGGCTTTCCAGTTCGTTTCAGTGGACAAGATGTAGAGCGTGGCACCTTCTCTCAACGTCATGCAATAGTTACCGTCGAAGATTCGGAAGAGAAATACATCCCATTAAATAATATTGCACCAAATCAGGCAAGATTTCAAATATATAATTCATTACTCTCCGAATATGGTGTTTTAGGTTTTGATTATGGCTATGCCTTGGTTTCCCCTAATTCATTAACTATATGGGAGGCCCAGTTCGGCGATTTTAATAATGGCGCACAGATAATCATTGACCAATATATTAGTAGTGGTGAAGATAAATGGAAACGAATGAATGGCATAGTTTTGCTGTTACCCCATGGTTATGACGGTCAAGGTTCAGAGCATTCCAGTGCCCGATTAGAACGATGGTTAGATTTATGCGCCACAAACAATCTGCAAATAACAAACTGTACAACACCTGCCAATTACTTTCATTTATTAAGACGCCAACTTCATCGTAATATTCGTAAACCATTGATAGTCTTTACACCCAAAAATCTGTTGCGTCATCCATTATGCATTTCAACGCTTGATGATTTTACAACTGGCGGTTTCAATGAAGTTATTGATGATCATGATGATTTCAAGAATGCTGATAGAATAATCCTCTGTTCAGGCAAAGTTTATTACGACCTTATTGAATATCGTAAAGCCAATAATATCAGGCATACCGCAATCATCCGATTGGAGCAATTATATCCCTTCCCTCAAAAGCAATTAAATAAAATACTTAACGAATATCAAACGCATACAAAAATGATTTGGCTTCAGGAAGAGCCGGAAAACATGGGAGCTTGGTCATACATCTTCCGTAAATTATCTTCGTTAAATATTAAATTAATCTCCCGCCCCGAAAGTGCAAGTCCTGCAACCGGTTCCCATAAACATCATGAGAAACAACAACAGGAACTTGTTGCGAAATCATTCGAATAATTGCTGATTGTTGGAAAGCACAAACCAACCCATTTGTCATTCCGACGAAGTAGGAATCTCTTTAACAATCAAGCCCCATATTTTGAAAGAATTGTAATTATTTACATCCTGTTAATAAAGCTGAATCTACCTGATACCCCAAAGATTTCGCTTTTATCAATTCACTGCAAGCTTCCTTCTTTCTTCCGGTTTTTTGATAACAAATTCCTCTCATAAATTCTAACCTACCCTTAGTATCTATTTTTCCAACGATTAAATTTGAAAACAATAAAGCTTCCTGGTACATTCCAAGATTAAAATATGAATACACAATGTTCTGTATCGAAGGCACATCATCTTTATATTTTAAATCATCCATAAAGAATTTAATCGCTTCAGCGAATTCATTTTTATTATAATGAGCTATTCCTTCCAAAAAACTCTTTTCAAACAACATACTTGAATCACTCGGATATTTCGTCAATCCATCATCAACTATTTTCAAAGCTGCTAAAGGATTTTGCGTAATCTTAAAATAATTTTGAGCATGGAAAGAATATATTTGATGCGAGTAGTTCCATTTTAATATTTCATTAAATGCTCTTTCCATTTCAACGGAATCCCGCCTTTTAAATGCTAATTCCTGAATAAAATAATAGTAATTCATATTCGATGGTCGGTTGTAAAAGGCATATTTTGCATACTTGAAAGCTGTATCAAACTGGCTATGCTTCATTGCAACTAATCCTCTTAAATATTCATCATAATAAAGATTCGAATTAGCGTTTTTATCAGCATCCAAAACCTCAATCACTTTATCATATTTCTTTTCATCAAATAAAAACTTCGCTTTCATACATGAAATCGGCATTCCGAATTCACTGATGTTTGGAATTGAAGGAAATCGAGCATTAATAACTTCAGCATTAAAAGGTAATTGATATTGCTCTGATTCATACCACTCCGGCTTATTATTATCGAACCATACATCCGAAACATTATATTGAACTTCCATGGATTTAAATGTTTCATAGCTCACATAAACCGTCAGTAATGAAATTAAAATTTGCATCCAAAGAACAATTTTATTAATACCGAATTTGTTTGATTCAACTACTCGGTTATTAAAATAAACACACATAATTACAGCCATTATTATTGCTAACAAAACCTGAATATTCGGTCGTTCCAAAGGAAAGTTAAAAAATGCATCAATAAAATAACCCGTTAATGCCATTACTGCAACACCGCAAATCATTTTATTTTCCAATGTAATTTTCTTTGAAGTAATTATCTTTAAAGAATAAATACCTAAGCATAAAAATAATGCAACATACACCAATGCACCTGGTATTCCAGTGTCAGCAGCTACTTCAAGGAAATCATTATGCGCATGTTTCATAATGGCAAACCCTGGTTGAAAACCCTTCTCATAAGGAATAGAATGTATTTTCCAGTTACCATAACCACCTCCTGTAATTGGATGATTTTTAATGAAATCAAATGCAGAATTCCACAGGAGAGTTCGTTTACTACTGCCAACTTCTGAAAATCCAATTGATTCAATCCTCGATGAAATGCTACCAGTGAAATTATGCGATGTTTTTTCCGCAATAGATTTCAAAATAAATTGTGAAACGACTATTGAAAAAATAAAAACTCCTGTAACTAATGCAGGATTTCTTAAAAGGTTATTTTTTTTACTACCCTTATAATAAATTACCGCAACGATAATAAAGTAAATTACAATTTCCGAAAAGATTGCAAGATAAGATGACCGCGCATTGATAAAGAACAGCGCAATACAACATACAAACAGATTAAAAAGACTCAACAATTTCCAATAACCTTTAAGCGAATGAATAAGATAAATCACAAAAGGAATTTTGATTGCTATACTTGCTGCCAGAATATTTTTATGCCCCGAATTCCCTTTAATATTTTCAATGATTTCATCCAGGTTAGTGTTGATTCCATAGCTGCTAATGAAGGCAATAATTACAGCAAGAGATTGAAATAAAACCAGTAAACCAATAAGAATACACAATGCCTTTAAAATATTTTTGTTATGATAAAAGATTGAAAGTAAATTTAAGAAAGCAATAACAGAAATAAGCAACCTCGAATAAGTTACCAAACTTTCAATAGCATTAAATGTCACAAAGAACGACAACCCTGAGATAACAACGAAAGCCAGGTATAAAATAAGGAAAGTATTTTTTAAAATCGTGTTAGGTATAAACCTCTTATTAAGCAATAAATAAATGCTTGTGAAAAAGTTCAGAACAGCGAGATATAACCATTGCCCACCCATCACATCCACCGAATCAAACCGCGGTATCAGCTGCACTAAAACATACAAAGCAACAATAACCAAATTCATTCTATTAAAGGAATCACCCAATCCGGTTTCTTTTGTCACCGGATAGTTAATTGCAACCTGTTGTTTAGATTTATTATTCATCAATTATAGATGAGGATAGCTTCATGATTTCTTCTGCAAAACTATTAAAAGAATTAAGAGTAACAGAGAATGAAACCTGACAGGTAATTGTTCTTCACAATTTCCTGTAAGGTTTCATTCTTCTTGAGTTAGTCAGAATTTATCCGGCTTGCTTCGTTTCTTCCCCTTAGCAGGCGTCATATCAACCTCCGTTATAACAGTATCCTTATCAACAGCAATCTTTGGCGCAGCGTCAATTTTCAGACTCCCATCCTTCTCCTCACCATCCTTAATTTCAACCTTCTCAGTCATAGGAGTCAAAACCATTACCGTTTCTATCTTCAAAAACTTCCCCGCAGTATATCCAAAAGGCAATATCCTCTTTTCAACATAACCAGGTCGAACTATCAATCCCGAGTACACATCCGTTTTCAAAGATTTAACCACCGCATTTCCCATGTCGTTTCCTGTCACCGCATAAACCGTTCCATCCGAAGCAATCAATGAAAATGTATAACCCACCACAGCAATCCCTGAAGTACTTTCCGTAATGCCTATACCTATACATTTTTTTCGCTCCGTGGTCGAAGGCGCACTATAAGCAATACCTATCTGAGAGATAAACAGAGGATTTGCCGTTCCATAAGGCATAACCAAATTCTTGATAGAAATAAAATTTTCATTCGTCAATATCTGGCATTGAATAGCAATCTGCCCGTTAGCAGCAATCCTTATAACCTCACCATTACCCCATCCCGGAACAGCAGTATGATAATTCGTGATTGCCGTTGAATAATTATCCCGCATCACTAATGTTATAGGATAATCCCTCGTAATCATATCCGAAACATGATTTTCAATAACACCCTGTATAATCACATGCTTGGCATAAATATTCGCCGCCGTTCCTGTTATCAAATCCGTCAAACAAAAATCAATCTTTGCATACTCCACATGGTCTGCAGTCAATGGAGCCTTTAAATATTCCTTCAACTGGCTCACCCAAACAATACCCTCACCGCCCATTATCAACAAATTAACATCCTTCATCGAAGTCAATCCCGTCAATATTGTTTTCGCAATCACGTCATAACTCCTTATCAAAATTATTCTGTCCACAATTTCAAGCTTCTTAGCATTAAGCGGCGCATTCAAAGTAAACAAACCCGAATAAGTCTCCAAAACCACATCACCCTTATCACCCCTTGTCAAAACCATTTGTCTCACAGCATCCATTTCTTTTGATTTATAATTTTACCGATACATCGGTATCACAATTTATAATTTTATTTCCCTTTCTCTTCATTACCAAATAACCCTCTCATTCCAAAACAATTCTCATCCCTACTCGTTTGTCATTCTGTTCCGAAACATCGGAAGGAGAAATCTCTTCATTTCCAAATCACTCTCTGATTCCTATTTCCCTGTCATTCCCACGAAGGAGGAATCTCTTTCTTTTCTTCTTCTATTTTGTTGGAGACCTTGGCGGATAAGTGAACTACGCCTGTTAATCTTCTTGTTATACTCCGAGTGACCTCACAAGGCAACAATTTTGATTCAGGTTGCAAATGTAAAAAATACAATCTTATAATAAAACTTTCAATCCATTTTTATTCTCCTGACATGTTTTTATTCTTTAAAACCCTACATTAGTATAGATGGAATCAGTTTGTAATTGCTTCAGTTTTATTCTCTCACCTCTTTATCATTTTATCTTTCAATATCTCACTTAAAACTTCTTGAAGCAAGTTTTGACTGATGGTTATTAAAGCAATTCCCATGTCCAGCATGTTTCCCTCAATGCTTTTAATCTTATTTTTATTGACGATAAATGATTTATGAACCTTAATAAAAATATCGCCAGGCAATTGACCTTCTAAACTTTTCATTGTTACATAAACAATCTTTTTATTTGAATTAGTATAAAGCATTACATAATTCAGAAGTGCCTCCGCATAGATTAAATCATCGTAGTAAATTTTCTCTATTATTTTATCACACTTAATAAAAAAATGATCATTGATTTTATTTTGTTCGCCGGTTGTTATCTTTTTTAATTCACTTATTTCCTTTGCTTTATTGCATGCTTTTAAAAACCTTTCAAACGAAATGGGCTTTACCAGATAGTCCAGAACATCCAAACTATAAGCATCAACTGCATAGTCAGCATAAGCAGTTGTCATAATAACATTAGCATTTACTTTCGAGCTTTTCAGGAAATCAAGTCCATTTATTTTAGGCATATTAATGTCTAAAAAAATAATATCAATGGCATTATTATCTAACAATGACATTGCCTTCAAGGGATTTTCAACTTCTCCTATCAATTCCAGAAAATCTATTTCCTGAATAAATTCCTGAATTACTTTTCTCGCAATAGGCTCATCATCTATAATGATACATTTTAGTTTCATCGTAAGTCAATATTTAAATTTGTTTCGTAATAATCATTTCCCGAAGTTGTTGTAATCTTATATTTCTTTGAATATAACAGTTCCAATCTTCTTTTTAAATTGGCAATTCCAATGCCATTAGAATTCATGGCAAGAGCGGCTTGTTGTGATACTTTTGTATTAATAAATGAACTATGCAATACATTGTCTTTTGCAAATATTTTGATAACGATTTTATTTTCTTTGTCAGAGTAATTACTGACAAATTTAAAGGCATTTTCAATAAGTACAATTAATAATAGCGGAGCAATTTGCAATCCTGTTTCGTTATTTTCAATATCAAGATTCACAATTAATTTTTCATCTTTTCGCAACCGCTGAAAAGCGATATAATTTTTTATATATTCTAATTCCTTTTCCAAACTTACTTTCTCAGCACTACAGTCATATAACTGATAACGCAATAATTCAGAAAACTGTAGTAGTATATTCCTGGCTTGCTCATTACTTTTGTCAATATGTCCGTATATAGTATTTAAGGAGTTGAAAAGTGCATGTGGATTAATTTGCGCTTTTAAATAATCCAGTTCGTTTTGTATTCTTTCTTTTTCCAGCAATTCTAATTGTTGATAAGTATGCATCCTGTCAATAAGCATTTTTCCTGTAGTAATTAATAGTACCCAAATTAAGATATTAATTATTGAATTAAAATATAAGATAACAAACTCTGGCATTTTATCAGGATGAAAGAAATGCAAGTTCATTTGCATTGCCACCAAAGCCCTTAGCAATGAAGAAACTGTAATTACTACTAATGTTGCGCAAACAAAATAAACATATTTTCCTTTGAGTAAAAACTGTGGAATAATAAAATTATTGATGGCATAATAATCTGCCGTTATAAAAAGTAAATAGCAAAACTCTATTGTAATTGTTTTATTAAGCGAAAAAGAATAACTGCGAAAAATCGCAATCCACAAGAGGTATATACTACCCCAAAAAAGAATATGATATAAAACAGTTCTGCTTTTCATAATTATTTTGTGCAAAAGTACTATAATACTATGTTTCTTTGAAAATTATTACATGATGTAACCATTTTTCTTTATAAAGTACCACTTAATCAAGTAAAAGTTATAGATGGTGTAAATAGTATTAATTGAAGCAATCATGTATTTAATTTTGCGCCATTAATAACTTAAAATAATAATAAATATGAAAAGAATTATCAAGTGGTTTCTTAACCCTCCGGTAACCGGACAATCAAGTATCTTAATCATTCGCCTCATGGCAGGCAGTGTTTTCTTTTGGGAAGGAATTCTCAAATTCGTGTACGTAAATCAAGGAGTAGGAAGATTTACAAAATTGGGATTTCCATTTCCCGAACATACTGCACACTTTGTAGCAGTTGGCGAAATTATCGGAGGTTTACTTTTAATCTTCGGGTTGTTCACAAGAATTGTAGCATTCTATTTTATTATACAGATGCTCGTTGCGGTGTTTAGTACAAAAATTGCTCTGTATTTAGGTACAAGTCCTTTGCCATTACCGCCCGCACCCCCTAAAGATGGTATCTGGGCTGTACTTCACGAAATTCGTTCCGACTATGCACAAATTCTAACTTGTCTGTTCATTTTAATTGAAGGCGCAGGAAGGAGATCAGTTGATTTTATCATTTCTACCTCGAAGAAAGTGTACAGTATGAGCAAATAGGGAAATTGAAATTATTTGAAACCTTTAATATCTCAACCTGACAAGAAATTGTTTTAATCGATTTCTTGTTAGATTGTTAAATAACTATCCAGCTGTTCGAGTTATTCGATGTCATGCTTTTGAGGAAACAACCTGACAGCAGCCAAAAAGGCTGCTGTCAGGTTGTTTCCTATTTCCCATTAAATTTTTTAATCCAATTATTCTCTTCAAGCATCCGTCAAAATTAATAAGAATAAACAACCCCGATAACGTTATTTCAATTAATCATACCTAATCCCCTTGGTCGGTGAGCCTGCCGAACCCCCAATCAGTCCCCTCAGTCCCATTTTTCTTTGTGCACTTTGCGTAATCCTTTGTGTTCTTTGCGGTTAATTCTTCTTAATCTGTGATGTATATTCTTCCCTCTCTGTATAAATCTGAGTCCTTCGTGTCCTTTGTGTTAAAATTCCAATAATTCCTCCATCTCTATTAGCAATTCATCCCCCACAACGTAAAAATGTTACCCCACAACGGCAAAAGACTGTCGCCCCATGACCAATCCCTCCCCCTCTATGGCAAAATACCGCTCCTCTTTGAGTAAAGACTCCTCCTCTTTGGTAAAAGATTCCCCCTCTATGGCAAAAGACTCCATCTCCATGAGAAAAGACTCCTCCTCTTCGGTAAAATACTGCCCCTCTATGGAAAAAGACTCCTCCTCTGTTTGGCATCTCGCTCATTATCAATACATCCGAAAAAGATTATGTTAAATAGGATAATATTATCCCTCAATTTACTCTCCCTATTTCTCCAAAAAACACTCCCTTTTATATTGAATTCATATTTGAGAATAAACCCGAAAGGAAATGTGCCATAAGTAAGGAGATAAAAGTCTTTCGTCATTATATCCATTTCGCCTTTTTTTAAATGAAATCCATGACAAACTTGAAGATAGTGAAAATAATAACTAGTGTTATATATATTAATGTTTAGTAATTTTGATTTTTTTATAAAACACATAGCATCCGATGAATGATATTTTAAATTTTTATGCTGAAATAAATGCAGAATTCCTTCATGCAAAGGGAAAAGCAGCAACCAACTACCTGGTAAGCATCCTTGATTGTAAGCCCGATGACACTGTATTAGAGATTGGAGTGGGAACAGGGGCAACACTGATAAAAGTTGCATCAAAATATAAAAGCATTAAGTTGCATGGAGTTGATATATCGGAGTTAATGCTGAACAAAACCAGGGAACGACTTAAATTCTGCGGACTCACTGCACAAGTTGAACTTCAATTAACAAATCCTTCAGGTAAACTTCCATACGCTGATAATTCATTTGACAGAATTTATGTTGAATCGGTTATCGCCATCCTTGAAAAAGAACAAATAGATACCATGATTAAAGAAATATCAAGAGTATTAAAACCGGAAGGATTGCTGTATGCGAATGAAACAATCTGGCTTCCTGAGACTTCGGATTCTGAAATAGAAAGGATAAATAGTTTTTGTAAAAAACATTTTGGCATCATTCAATCCAATGGAATATATAAGTATCCGCAGCATTGGAAATCGCTTTTAGAAGCTAATGGATTAGCTGTTTTCAGTATGCAGTATGCGGATGAAATAGATTGGTCTTCGGTAGGAAGGGATGCGGGATTAAAGGAAAGGCTGTCAGCAATTTTTAGCCTGGCAGGTAAAATAAAAGTGAAATTAAAAACTTCATTGCGAAGGGAATATAAGAATTATAAGAATGATATGGATGGGCTTCAGCTTGGGGGTAAACGATATATGGATGGGGTAATTATCGTTGCAAGAAATAAAAAGTAAAATCAATCATTGTATAGTTTGACAAAGTCATTAACAGTGTCATCCATTGTTTGCAAAATGATTGGTTCAAAGTTCAAATCGTTCTTTGACAATAATTCTTTAAGAGTATTAATCATTGATTCTTTATCTGAACAAACATACATTTTTTCATCGGAATGGAACCTGCCGACATCAAAGCAAACAATGGTCAAGCCGCAGGATAACGCTTCCATCATTACAGTGGATTGACCTTCGTAGGAGGAAGTGTGTAAAAATATTTTACTCTTATTCATAATATCAAAGACTTTATCGTGTTCAATTTCTCCTTTTAGTTCAATGTTTGATTCAAGATGATTATTTATTATTTTATCTTGAAGATTATCATTCTCAGGTCCTCCACCTATAACACAGCTTTTAATTTCAGGGAAATTAGTTTTAAGCTCTTTGATAATATCAATAAACAATTCGTAATTCTTTAGGGGAATGAGCGACCCAACTCCGATAATATCAATAACTCTTTGATTTATTTGAGGTAAATTTGTTTTAGTTATATTAACTCCTAACGGAATAATTTTGTCTGCACGATGACCTGAAGTTTTAAATAATTCATTACTGATGCTTTCGGACATGGCTACTAATTTAATTTTGTTGAGATTGAGAAGCGGTAAATATTTATTATTTTTAAAAACATCTTGTCCAATCAGGTATGCAATATGTTTGATGTGATAAATTTTGCTGAACCAATAAGCAATTAGCGAGCATTCAGTTAACCAAAAGCTATGAAGAACAGTAATTTTGGTTTCTTTATTTATTCTCAATAATTGTTTCCAAACTCTTATCCATGTAAAAATCCTTCCGGGATATTTAGTGTTCTTTCCTCCGGCACTATAAATGTTTACATTATTCCATTTGTAGGAACCTTCTTTGAAAGGATATTGAAATGTAA
>Ga0206937_10157_pt1 | contig 20048 bp, 20 predicted proteins | sample Alteio_BWOrgHeat_11_FD_152923 | JGI IMG/M metagenome (GOLD analysis project Ga0206937, IMG submission 152923) | Enriched cells from forest soil in Barre Woods Harvard Forest LTER site, Petersham, Massachusetts, United States -... | ecosystem: Environmental > Terrestrial > Soil > Temperate forest >... | reverse complement strand
TTCCGGGTGCATGGCGGCAACTTCGGCACATCGGTCGGTGCCGCTTTGATGATCGGGTGAGGTCATCATGCAAAAACCGCCAAAGTGCAATACGTGGCTCATTATCCGCTCGTCGTCAGTCGCAACTACAACTTTACTAAGCGACGCGCACTTGGTCGCCTGCTCATAAACACGCTGCAGCATGCTTTTGCCATCGATCTCTACCAGCGGCTTGCCGGGGAAACGGGTGGATGCATAACGGGCGGGAATAATGCCAAGAATTTTCATGTTGTCAAGAGTAATTTACAGCGAAGCCGTAAATTTTATATTAAAATAGACCGTTAATTTCCCTTTCGATCAATTGTATAACGGTGGCCATGTCTTCGGTATTGTTGGCGAAATCAATTGCATCTTTATCGATAATCAGCAACTTTCCCAGTTGGTAACCGCTGATCCATTTCTGGTATTTTTCGTTCAGTTTTGAAAGATAATCCAGGCGGATGCCGGTCTCATATTCGCGGCCGCGGCGCTGGATATTGTTCACCAGCGTAGGTACCGATGCCTTTAAATAAACCAGCAGATCGGGCGGTTTGATATAGGCGGTCATGTTATCGAAAATAGAGCGGTAATTATCGTAATCGCGGGTGGTCATCAGCCCCATATCGTGCAGGTTTTCTGCAAAAATGAAGGCATCCTCGTAAATGGTACGGTCCTGCACTACGTTACGATCAGTCTTTTGCAGGTCTATCAGCTGGCGGTAGCGACTATTCAGGAAATAGATCTGCAGGTTGAAGCTCCAGCGCTTCATGTCGTTATAGAAATCCTCCAGGTAAGGGTTGTTATCCACAGCTTCATACAAAGGCTCCCAGCCGTAACTTTTGGCCAGCAATTCAGCAAGCGTAGTTTTTCCTGCGCCGATATTTCCTACAATAGCAATGTGCATTGTTTAGTTGTTGGTTAATGGTTCATAATTCAAAGCAACGTCATTTCCGCCCGCATAGTTTTCGAATATACACGATGAGCAATGAACTATCAACAATGAACTGATTAAAAATTACGGAATCCAATGATCTCTCTTACCTCGCGGATGGTTTTCTGGGCGCTTTCGCGGGCCTTGATGGCGCCGTGGCGTGCAACCTGCCTTAAATAAACCGAATCGTTGGCAATTTCATTGATCTTTTCGCGGATAGGGGCGGTAGCGATGATCATGTCTTCGGCCAATTGCTTTTTCAGGTCGCCGTAGCGGATCTGGCAACTATTATAAAGATTATCGAAATGCTCGTAAGTGTCCGGTGTTGAAACAACCGCCATCAGGTCGAACAGGTTTTGGATCTCTACCGGTTTTTCCTGGTTCTCGGCCGTCGGGCCGCTATCGGTAACGGCGCGCATTACCTTTTTGCGGATCGCTTCAGGCGAATCTGACAGGAAAACGGCATTGCCTTCCCCTTCTGATTTACCCATTTTCCCTTTGCCATCAAGTCCTGGGATTTTTACCAGCTTATCGCTGTAATTGAAAGCGTATGGTTCAGGGAAATACTCATTGTTATATAGCCTGTTGAAACGATTACCAAAAGTGCGCGACATTTCCAGGTGCTGTTCCTGGTCTTTACCCACCGGTACTTTTGTAGCCTTGTGGATGAGGATATCGGCAGCCATCAGTACCGGGTAAGTAAGCAAACCGGCATTCACATTGTCGGGTTGCGCACGGACTTTATCCTTAAATGAAGTAGCACGTTCCAACTCGCCCAGGTAAGCGTTCATGTTGAGGTACAGGTACAATTCTGCCACTTCAGGCACATGCGATTGTACATATATCGTAGCCTTCTCCGGGTCGATGCCGGCAGCCAGGTACTCAACCAAAACCTGCTTCACGTTTGCATGCAGGTCGGCAGGGGTAGGGTGCGTGGTTAATGAGTGCAGGTCGGCAATAAAGAAATAGCAGTTGAATTCATTCTGCATTTTAATGAAGTTCTGTATTGCGCCGTAATAATTTCCTAAGTGCAGGTTTCCGGTGCTCCGGATGCCGCTAACAACAGTTTCCATGCCGCGAAAGTAAGTATTTTTTGTTTCCCGGTACAGATAAATATGATTAGTGGTTGGTGATTACAGATTAGTGTGCATGGTGATAATTAGCGGATTTACTAATCACTAATCACCAGCCACTAATCACTAATTTTACTATTTTTGGTGAAAATGACAAAGCTGCTCAAAAAGCTACATGCCTACTTTTACCGCTTTAATGTAGGCTGGATCTACATCCTGTTTTGGCCGCTGTTGTATTACTTTTCCCGCAAGCCTGAGCGTTATATTTATATGAATAAGATGCGTACCTGGTGGGGACTTTTTAGCTCGCTTTTCTCGGGTATAGTTTACAAGTTTGAGTATGAAAAGCCGATTGACTGGTCGCGTAATTATATTATTTGCCCTAATCATATTTCCAATCTCGATATTACCATGGCCAGCATATTGGCCAAAGGCGATTACACATTTTTAGGTAAGGATGAATTGCTGAAAGGGTTTGTTACCAAACTTTTTTTCGAGACAGTGGATGTTCCGGTGAACCGGCTAAGCGCTATGTCGTCGTTCCGCGCATTTAAAAAAGTGGGCGCGAGGCTTAAGAGCGGCGCGAGTATAGTTATCTTCCCGGAAGGCACAATTTCCGGGAATTACCCGCCAAAGGTTATCGAATTTAAGAACGGCCCGTTCCGGCTGGCTATTGAAGAGCAGGCGCCGATCCTCCCGGTTACCTCTATCGATACCTGGAAGGTTTATTGGGATGAAGGCCATCAAAAAGGCAGCAGGCCGGGAATTTGTCATATATTTGTACATGAGCCTATCGAAACCAAAGGTATGACGGTGGATGACGCCGATGCTTTGCGCGATAGGGTGCATGAAATTATCAGCAAAAAATTTAACGATGGTAATCGACAAGGAAACAGTTGAAAAGGTGGCTAACCTTGCAAGGCTTGAACTCAGCGAAGACGAAAAACAGGAGCTGATCCATGATATGAGTGAGATACTTGACTTTATGGCCAAACTGAACGAAATAGACACATCGGGCGTTGAGCCATTGGTTTATATGACCGATGAAGTAAATGTTTGCCGTGAGGATGTGATCAGGCACGAAATTACCACTGAAGAAGGATTGAAGAACGCCCCTAAACATACGGATGAGTATTTTTTAGTGGCGAAAGTGATAGAGAAGTAGTTTTAGAGTCCGGAAGTTAGGAAGTCCGCAAGTCCGAAAGCAAAAATCTATGCTTTAGAAATCTAATCTTCCGGACTTTCTGACTTATGCGGACTTTCGGACTAAAAATCTCTTTCCACCTGTAACAAACCAACCCTCACCATAGTCAAACCCAACAAAAACGCATGGAGCCATTAATTACTATCAGGGATATCGGAAGGAAATATGTTATCGGGTCGGAAGTTATTCACGCACTCAAGTCAGTTTCATTGACGATAAACAAGGGTGAATTTGTGGCTTTAATGGGGCCGTCGGGTTCGGGTAAATCTACCCTTATGAATATCCTTGGCTGTTTGGATACGCCCACTAAAGGCGATTACATCCTGAACGGCATCAACGTAAGCCAAATGAGTGAAAATGAACTGGCTGAAGTGCGTAACAAAGAAATAGGCTTTGTTTTTCAAACATTTAACCTGCTGCCCCGTAATACCGCGCTCGATAACGTGGCGCTGCCGTTAGTTTATTCAGGCGTTAATAAAGAGCAGCGTGAAGAACGCGCTAATAAAGCGTTGCAGAATGTTGGTTTGGAGAATCGTGTACATCATAAGCCAAATGAGCTTTCGGGTGGCCAGCGCCAGCGTGTGGCAGTTGCCCGCGCGCTAATCAATGAGCCATCTATTATACTTGCCGACGAACCTACAGGTAACCTCGATACCAAAACTTCTATCGAGATAATGGGCCTGATTGAAGATATCCACGACAAAGGCAATACCATCATTTTAGTAACCCACGAAGAAGATATTGCGCAGCATGCACACCGCATTGTACGTATGCGCGATGGTTTGATCGAGAACGATTATGCTAACCCCGATATTCGCAGGGTAGACAGGAGTACAGTAGCGCTGTAACCAGGATTTAACAAATTTTGACGATTTTCAGGACGTGAGTTTTAGCAGGTTGCACATAGCCTTGCTACGAACTCTGCCAAATGCAATGCCCTGCCCGGGAAAACCGGCTTTTTGTCGCCGATGATGAGTGTATGATCTGCAATCTCGATCAGGAAATCATCATGCCTTACATCCATTACGGAATTACGGAAATCGCGGTTAATGTTGGCGAATGCTTTATTAAAATCGTTGGCTAAAACATAGAACGTATCGCTGAATGCCTTGTCATCCGGGAAATCTATTTCTAAAGGATGAACTAATTCTTTGATCTTGTCAGACAACGTTTCCTTGCGGATCATTATACGCCCGAAATCATGTTTTAAATAGGATAATGCCCAGGTTTGATGATCTTTAGGATGTACCGCATCCTTAAACTTCCCGGAAATGTGGTAAGAAACTTCCAAAAACAAAATATAGCAATCAGTACGGGAATCTTTAATAACAAACGAGCTAAGCAAACGTATTGCGGAATAGTTCCTGAAAAGCTCAAAATCCTCGAGGTGGAAATCGATATCGCCGGTAAGTTGGATATCAAAATTTTGTTTAAGGGTATTATATGTATCCTGGAAAAGGTCGATGGTTTCGGATGATAATCCAACGGTATCAAAAGGGCAGTCCATTAAATAATTGTTTCCCCAAATCTAGTATTTTTACAACGCTGTTTCAAGCGTGGGCGCTTAAAACTTAAATCAGTCAAGTGTGGACACTTGACCGGGCGGAAAAATAAAACGCGTCATGGCGAGGAACGAAGCCAACTCTGCGTTAGCCATTCAACGTAACGGCATTACTTTGGCTAATGTTAATTAACAAACTTTTACTCCTTGATTTGCATGTGCAGGGATGGCTTCGTTCCTCGCCATGACGGTAGCTTTAAATCCAAATTTCGCTACTCTCCCTTATGATACAACTCCCCGGCCTTGTCTGCCGAAAGCTTAATACCCTTTATCATTGCCGAGCTAAAGCCATTATGTTCCATCTCGTTCAAACCGGCAATGGTACAGCCGCTTGGGGAAGTTACCTTGTCTATTTCCTGTTCGGGATGGGAGTGGAGCTGTAATATCAGATCAGCGGCGCCTTTGGCGGTTTGGGCAGCCATTTTCAGGGCATCGGCTGAATGAAAGCCAATTTCGGTGCCACCTTGTGATGCTGCGCGGATAGAGCGCAGGAAGAAGGCCACGCCGCAGGCACAAAGCGCTGTTGCGGAGGTCATCAGCTCTTCGTTGATCACGATGCTTACGCCAACAGTATCGAAAAGTGATTTTACCAGGTTGAGGTTTTTAGTTGTGCCGTTATCGGTAGAAATACAAGTCATGGAATGACCGATAGCGATGGCCGTATTCGGCATGGCGCGTATCACCTGTACGTTGATATCCAGCTGCCGGCGGATATCGGCGCAGGTTACGCCTGATATAACCGAGACCAATAACTGTTTTTCGGATTTTATGGCCGGGGATATTTCATCAAGTAATTTATTCAGTTGTTGTGGTAATACTGCCAAAACCACTATGTCCGCTTTTTTTACGGCTTTCACGTTGTTTTCGGTAACATAATAACCTTCCTCAGCTTGTTTGGACAATGCAGCAATATTTCTGCGTGTGAGCATGATCTGCTGGGGTTTACATATGCCTGATTTTACCAAACCTTTTGCTAATGATAAACCGATGTTCCCGCTGCCCAATATGGCAATTTGTTGTTGTGCGTTCATACTCCTTTGCTTAAACGTGTACCAAAAGGCTTGCTATCGTTTAACAAGCCCAGATTGTCGGCATGGCCAATTATCACCTGTTTTACCCCGCAGCCTATGGCTGTAAAGGCGTTATCAAGTTTTGGCAGCATACCGCTGTGTATAATTTCTTTTTCTTTTAATTCCTTATAATAATCCGGATCGATCTCCTGTATCAGCGAAGCCTCATCCGTAATGTCTTTCAGTACCCCCGCTTTCTCAAAACAATAGATCAGCGTGGTGTGATAAAGCTTTGACAGCGCCACCGCCAGCGCCGAGGCGATGGTATCCGCATTCGTATTTAGCAACTGGCCTTCGCCGTCATGCGTAATGGCGCAAAACGCGGGCGTAAAGCCGGCATCCATCAGCTTTTTTATGTTTTCAGGATGGATGGACTTCTCATCCATATCACCCACAAAACCATAATCTATCGTTTTTACCGGCCGTTTTTTGGTACGGATAAAATCGCCATCAGCGCCCGTTAATCCTATAGCATTCGTGCCAAAACGCTGTAATTGCGCCACAATATTTTTGTTGATCAGCCCGCCGTAAACCATCGTCACTACTCTTAGCGTTTCAATATCGGTTATGCGCCGGCCATCCACCATTTTGGCCTCTATGCCAAGCGTTTCAGACAGCTGTGTAGCTACCTTGCCGCCGCCGTGCACCAATATTTTATAACCTTTAAGCGCCGTAAAATCCTTTAAAAACTTATATAGGTTCTCAGAATTGTCAATAACATTTCCACCTATTTTTATAATGTACAGATCGTCTTTTTCCTTACTCATTTCCTCTCATCTCCGCCACACTATTAAGTCCTCCCTACCAGGTCCGAAAGGACTCCTTCGGAGGAGGATTTAGGAGGGGCTCTATTTCGTCAAAAAATCATTAATAACTTTAAATTCCTTTTCGGGTTCTTCCACCTGCGGGTTATGACCCGAATGCTCAAATATTACAAACTGCGCCTGCGGGCAATAGTCTTTAAACTTCACCGCCATCCATGGCACTGCAACACGGTCAAAACGACCTGTTACGATCAGCACGGGCATTTTCAGGTCTTTCAGTTGTTTGCGATAATCAAACGTGCCGATATCACTGCCTACAATAAAATCACCATCCTTGCCCACCATCTGGTAATAAAGTTTGGTATTGTTTGGGTTGGGATAAGCGCCGTGTTTTTGATACCATTTCCTGATCTGGTTGGCCGTATCCTTCGGGTCGTATTCAAACCTTGAAGGATTATAGGCATAAAGGAAACCATACGGAACTTTTCCGTAGATGTCCTGGTGCAACTGATCGCTCGAGATTGCGCCTTCGTTGCGGATCTTTATCAACTTCTCCCAAATTTCGGGGTAGTTGGTTTTGATCTCGCGATTGCTGTTATCATCATTCTCCTGCCACATCACAAAACTGTGGAAAGTGTCGGCCAATATCAGGTGACTCAAATTCTGAGGATATTTTATCGCATAGCCTTGAGCAACAACGCCGCCGTAGGAGTGGCCCAGAACAGTTATTTTATCCAGCTTTAGCGCTTTGCGCAAGCCTTCAATGTCTTCAATATCACGGGCTAAAGTATACTCACTTACATTCTTTGCCGTGTCAGATTTCCCCCTGCCAAAAGCATCGAAATAGATCAGCTGGTGATGCCCGTCCGACAATGGATCGAAGCTCCTCAATCCTAAATGCGTACCGCCAGGGCCGCCGGGTATAAAAATGATGGGATCGCCTTGCCCAACAATAACTACCCAAAGTTTAGCACCATTTACTGTTACATATTTACCGTCAGTCCAGCTGTCCACAGGCTTAATCTGGGCACTTGCTAGCATAACTGTTGTAAATAATGCTATAAACAGTGTTATTTTTTTCATTTTTGCTACAAAATAAGGTATAAAAATAAGAAAAATTATTTGTTTGGCAGTAAAATGTATCGGCAAATAGTCAATTATTACACTATGAGGATGGAAAATAATGTAAAAATGGATATATTATACCCTGATAAGCCTGCTAAACAATCAATATTTGATAAAAGCCTATGGATTTAGTGTGTAAATCATTGAAAAATGACAAAAACGTTAATAAATTGTTAAGTTATGTGTTGTGACATCAATAAAAGATGACCCATGTCATGTTTCGATAAACAGAATTCATTTCACAACTCACTGAACATTTTACGCTAAGCTGAAGTTATCATGGGTAAACATTAATAATTTTGTCCGCAGAAACCCTATCTATGGAAAATACAGAAAAACGCATACCCCGCGTGGTTATTATCGGCGGCGGTTTTGGCGGAATACAATTGGCTAAGCACCTTAAAAATGCCCCCGTTAAAGTGCTGATGCTCGATAAACACAACTATCATACATTTCAGCCATTACTTTACCAGGTTGCTATGGGCGCTATTCCGGCTGATTCGATCGGCTTCCCCATCAGGCGGATCTTTACCAAACAGGATAACTTCAGATTTTTTTTAGCTGATGTTCAAAAGATCAACCCGGAACATAAAACGGTTAGTACTGACATTGGCGATATTACTTATGACTACCTCATTATTGCTACCGGCGCCAATACCAACTTTTTCGGTAACAAGGAGATAGAGCATTTTGCAATGCCGATGAAGAATATACCCGAGGCATTGAACCTGCGCAGCCTGGTGCTGCAAAACCTGGAAAAAGCGCTGGTGACCAAAACTTATAACGAACGCGAAGCGCTCATGACCTTTGTAGTAGTAGGCGGCGGCCCAACCGGTGTTGAGCTTTCAGGGGCCTTGGCCGAGATGCGCCAGCTGATCTTGACGAAAGATTACCATGGCCTGAAAAAACAACACATGAAGGTTTATTTGGTTGAGGGGAAAGACAGGTTGCTGGCTGCCATGTCGCCGGGTGCATCGCAAAAGGCGCATGAATATCTTGCCGGCAACGAAGTGACCATTTACAACAGTGTACATGTGCAAAGTTATGACGGCTTTGAATTAAAGATAGACGATGGCAAGGTGATCAATACCCGCAACGTGTTCTGGGCGGCAGGTGTTAGGGGCGAAGTGCCGGACGGTGTGCCAAAAGAGATCATTACCAAAGGCACGCGGATCCTTACGGATGAGTTTAGCCGTGTGCAAGGCATGAAAGATATCTTTGCCATCGGCGATGTGGCAGGGATGATCACCGCCGAATATCCAAATGGGCTACCCGGTGTAGCGCCTGCGGCTATGCAACAAGGCGCACACCTGGCAAAGAATATCGAGCATATGCTCAAAAACGAACCGCTTGAGCCATTTAAATATCTTGATAAAGGTACGCTGGCAACTATCGGCCGTAACAGGGCTGTGGCCGACCTGGGTAAGCTGCATTTTCATGGTTTTGTTGCCTGGCTGTTGTGGGGCTTTGTTCACATTCTAACGCTTGCCGGGTTTAACAATAAGCTGAATGTTTTCCTGACGTGGATATTGAATTATTTTAATAAAAACAGCGATAACCGTCTCGTGGTAAGATATTTCAATACCGAAACCATGATGACCGAGCCCATCGCAAAATAGAGCACCACTCTAATAATGAACAATCCATTAAGTTTCAGCTTTATGCATTCTGCTTTCAGCATCTAAACTGATATATTCGCCTATGGGGCTATTCATGATCGTAACTTTGCTGGTATTGGTAAGCGCGGTGTATTCATACCTCAACGCACGCGTTTTCAAATTGCCCGGGACTATCGGCATTGTAACTATTGCGGTGGTAGTGAGCGCGGTCACTGTTATTGTAGATAAGGTAAATCCCGATGCAGCAGCGTACCTGAATGCACTTTCTAAAAATATCAATTTCTCCGGCACGGTGCTCAACATCATGCTCGGGTTTTTGCTTTTTGCAGGGGCGTTCAATCTTAATAATCGTAAGCTAAAACGGGAGATGGTTCCGGTGCTGATATTAAGCACCATAAGCGTGATCGTTTCCACCGTGATTTTTGGTTTTCTTTTTTATTGGGTGACGATATTGTTTCACGAACATATCTCGCTTATTTTCTGCATGCTGTTCGGCGCGCTCATATCGCCAACTGACCCGGTTGCCGTTGGCGCGGTAATAAAAGGATCGCGATTACCGGCCAACCTGGAAACCATTATTTCGGGTGAATCATTATTTAACGATGGGATAGGCCTGGTACTTTTTATCACCATACTGGAGCTGACGGAATCCGGTGCAGACCACATTGACCTGGGCAAAACGGCCATACTTTTTGTACGTGAGGTTTTTGGAGGATTGGCTTTAGGTGGCGCTGTGGGATATATAGGTTATCGACTGATGAAATCGATAACGGATTTTCAAACAATTGTACTGGTTTCACTTTCAATGGTGATGGGCATTTCTGTGCTCGGTTCTGATCTGCATGTTTCAATCCCATTAGCGGCTGTTGCGGCCGGATTGCTGGCCGGTAACCGCTCCATCAACCAGGATAATACCGAACATTCGCACCAGGCGCTTGAAAAGTTCTGGCAACTGGTAGATGAGATGTTGAATACGATACTATTTGTGATGATCGGCCTGCAGATGGTGAACATTCCTTACCTGGATAATTATTGGCTAACTGGTTTGATTGCCATTTTGGTGATACTGGCCGCAAGGTGGCTGAGCATTGTATTGCCGCTAACTTTTCTGAAACGAACCTTAAACGTAAAATTCAGCAGTATAAATATTTTAACCTGGGCGGGCTTGCGTGGCGGGATCTCCATTGCATTGGCGCTATCGTTGCCTTATACCCCGTTTAAGCATATCATCCTTTCGGGAGCATATTTTATCGTGATATTTTCGGTTATTGTGCAAGGCTTAACCCTGAACAAGATCATTAATATCTACTATAAAAAGGATGGGGAAGAAAAGATGTAGCACATGTAGCGCAAAATGCTACACCACACACATAAAAAAGCTACAAAAAGCTACACTTTGCTACAGTGTTTAAAAATACAAGTTCCTGATATACAGGTATAAAAAATTAACAAACCATGCAAAGTGACAGTTACAAAAAGCTACAGTTTTTGCTTAAAAACAGGTAGAAAAGTGGTAGAATTGAAGCAGTTTATGATGCTTTTATAGTTCTTCCAGCATTGCCTTTAATACTGCCTGCGCTGCCCATACACGGTTGCCGGCCTCGTGGATGACTACGGAGTTCGGGCCATCCAATATCTCGTCAGAGAGCTCCAGATTGCGTCGTACGGGTAAGCAATGCATCACTTTGGCATCGCTGGTTATCTTCAGCTTTTCGTTGGTCAGCATCCAGTCTTCATTGCCGGGCAATACTTTACCATAAGGCTCGTAAGCCGACCAGTTTTTTACATAGATGAAATCTGCGTCAGCCAATGCTTCATCCTGATTATGAGTAATGGTTGCCCCTTGAGTAAAATCCGAATTTAGTTCATAACCTGCAGGATGTGCTATCGTAAAATCCACATTAGCCTTGCACATCCACTCGGCAAATGAGTTAGGCACTGCCTGTGGCAATGGTTTAATATGCGGCGCCCAGGTTAATACTACTTTCGGGCGGGCTTTTGTTTTTAATTCTTCAATAGTTACCAAATCTGCCAAACTTTGCAGCGGATGACGCGTTGCAGATTCCAGGCTCACGATAGGCACACCGCAATATTTTACAAATTTGTTAAATATCTCCTCGTTATAATCTTCCTCGCGGTCTTTAAGCCCCGGGAATGAACGCACACCAATAATATCGACATACTGCCCAATAACCGCCGCTGCTTCCTTGATATGCTCTACGCTGTTGCCATTCATGATGGCGCCGTCTTCAAGTTCAAGCGCCCAACCTTCCTTGTCCATGTTCAGCACCATTACATTCATGCCTAAGTTCAGCGCAGCTTTTTGTGTGCTCATGCGGGTACGCAGGCTCGGATTAAGAAAAACCAGTCCGATAGTTTTATTCTTGCCCAATTGCTGAAAGGCATACGGATCTTTCTTTAGCTGTAAAGCACTCGCGGCAAGCGCATTACTATCGGTTACGTCGTTAACGGAGGTGAATTTTTTCATTTAGCCTATGGGGTATTTCTTTTTGTCATTCTGTCCAAAGGAGTCCTTCGGACAGAATGACAAGTTTTTTATTATACAGAAACAACAGGTTGATTTTTAAGAACAGTTGAAAATGCTTCCAAAAACCTGTCGGCATTTGCTTTAGTAAGGTTCAATGCCGGTAACAGGCGAACTACATTTGGCTTAGCCTCGCCGGTAAAAATGTGATGCTTGAATAGCAAGTCTTTACGTACATGCGCCAGTTCTTCAGGCAATTCGATGCCGATCATCAAACCTCTGCCGCGTACTTCCTTCACCTGTTCAAATTTCTTTAACTCGCCAATTAGGTATCCGCCAACTTCTGCGGCGTTTTGCATCAGGTTATCCTGCTCTATTACTTCCAGCACGGCCAACCCAGCAGCGCAAGCTAAATGATTGCCACCGAAAGTAGTGCCCAGCATACCGTAAGCAGGCTGGATCTTTGGCGAAATAATAATACCGCCGATAGGGAAGCCATTGCCCATGCCTTTGGCCATGCTGTAGATATCTGCGTTAATACCGGCAAAATCATGGGAAAAGAACTTGCCTGTACGACCATAACCACATTGTACCGAATCGGCTATGAATACAGCATTATATTGATCGCAAAGCGACCTGATCTTCTGTAAAAAACTTTCTTTAGCAACCTGTATACCGCCTACACCCTGTATCCCTTCGATGATCACGGATGATATTTCGTTTTCAGCAAATGCTTTTTCCAAAGCAGCTTCGTCCTGCCATGGCAGGAATATCACATTATCGGTTTCATTAATTGGTGCAACGATTTTTGGATTGTCGGTAACCGCAACAGCCAGTGAGGTACGGCCATGGAACGACTTACGGAACGCTATAACTTTCTTTTTGCCGTTGTAGAACGATGCCAGTTTTAGCGCATTCTCATTCGCTTCAGCCCCCGAATTACACAGGAATAATTGGTAATCTTCCTTGCCTGAAACCTTTCCCAGCTTTTCAGCCAATTGCGTTTGCAAAGGGATCTCGATAGAGTTGGAATAGAAACCTATCCGATGCAACTGATCTTCCAATCGCTTCACGTAATGCGGATTCGTGTGGCCAATAGAAATAACCGCGTGCCCGCCGTACAGGTCGAGGTACTCGGTGCCCTTGTCATCATAAACAAGGCTGCCAACACCTTTTACGATGTTGATTGGATTGATCGGATAAACATCAAATAGTTTCATAGTCGTATTTATTTATTCGTTCCGTCATGCCGTCCCGATAGCTATCGGGTTCTGAACCTCGCAAACAGTTGGTTTACAATAATTATCGTTTACCTATCCGTGAGTTGCTGAAACAAGTTCAGCAAGACGAGTTTATTTATTAAAAACCAGTTGCTTTCAAACGCAATCCGGCTGTTTCATTTAGTCCAAACAGCAAATTCATATTCTGCACAGCCTGTCCCGATGCCCCTTTAGTCAAATTATCAATAATGCTTGTTATCAATAACTTACTTCCGTGCTTGGCTATCTGTATAAAGCATTTATTAGTATTCACCACTTGTTTCAGATCGATATTTCTTTTTGTAACGTGCGTGAATGGTGCATCTGCATAAAAATCTTCATATAATTTAAATGCTTCATCCAAACTTAGGTCGTTATCTAAATAGATGGAGGCTATGATGCCGCGTGTATAATCACCCCTGTAGGGAATGAAATTGAGCGTTTGCCCGTGATCCGGCTGCAGTTGATTTAACGACTGGCCGATCTCCCCTAAATGTTGGTGCTCAAATGCTTTGTATATCGACAGGTTATCATTTCTCCACGTAAAATGCGTGGTAGGTGATGGACTTTGTCCCGCACCTGTTGAACCTGTAGTGGCGGTGATGTGCACTTCGCTGTTTAATTTGCCATTTGCCGCTAAAGGCAATAATCCCAATTGCAAACAAGTGGCAAAGCAACCCGGATTAGCAATATTCTGTGCCGATTTGATAGCTTCCTTATTTAACTCAGGCAAACCGTATACAAAACTCTTTGAACCAAGCTTAGCATTTGCATTTAACCTGAAATCCTGGCTAAGGTCGATGATCTTAATGCTGTCAGGAATACTGTTTTCACCCAAAAACTTCTTCGCATCACCATGACCAACACAAAGAAACAGCACGTCAACATCTAGCGGCAGATCACCTGTGAATTTCAATTCAGTATCACCAAACAGGTCGGTATGCACTTCGTAAACGTAACTTCCTGCGCTGCTTTTACTGTTCACAAAAGCGATCTCCACATTGGGGTGGTTAACCAAAATGCGCAGCATTTCGCCGCCTGTGTAGCCTGCCCCGCCTATGATGCCTGCGCGAATTTTAGAGGTTGATCCTGTCATTTTTTGTAGATGGTGATGAGTATAAAATAAATTCAAGGTCGGCGCTTTCCTTATTGCTGATAAAGTGCTGCTGCCCGGGCTTTATCTCGATGCCCTGATCGGGTTTCAAAACACTTTCCACGCCGTCTATCATAAAAGTTGCACGTCCTTTCAAAATGAAAAATACCTGGTTGGCTTTTTCATGATAGTGCAACTGTTCGGTTGTGTCCGGCGGCATCAATTCCTGTTTTACCGATAACGAATCCGTATCGATAAAATTCCAGCCATAGCAGTCATCGCCCCATTTGTAATGGCTCAGGCATTCACTTTTTGAGAAGGCTATAGCCCCCCGACCCCCTGAAGGGGGAGTGAGTTGAGCGGCGGAATTTTTATTGTCTTCGTTCATATGCAAATTTGCTATTCAAAAGTTCCCCCTTCAGGGGGCGGAGGGGGTATTAACTTTATGATAGATCATTACCTGGTTGCCGAATATTTTCGAAAAGCCTTTAACATCCTCGCCGGTCCAGGCGTTGTTCATCTCGCCATAGCTGCCAAATTTGCTCGACATCAAATCATGATCCGACTCGATACCTACAACCTGGAACCTGTATGGATTCAGCTGAATAAATACCTTACCGCTTACCATCTTCTGTGTATCAGTTAAAAACGCCTCGATATTGCGCATGATCGGGTCATGGAACTGGCCTTCGTGCATCCAGTTGCCATAGAACATGGAAAGCTGGTCTTTCCATGAAAGCTGCCATTTGGTCAGCACATGTTTTTCCAGCGTGTGGTGCGCTTTGATAATGATCATTGGCGCTGCTGCTTCAAACCCAACACGGCCTTTTATACCAATAATGGTATCGCCCACGTGTATATCACGGCCAATACCATAAGGCTGCGCGATCGCCTGCAAAGCCTGTATAACTTTAGTTGGGTGATCGTATTTCTTTCCGTCCATCGCAACCAGCTCGCCTTTTTCAAATTCTAATTCGATGTTCCGTGTTTCAGTTGAAGTTACCTGTGTTGGCCATGCTTCTTCAGGCAAGCCAAGGTTTGAAGTCAAAGTTTCTTTCCCACCAACTGAAGTGCCCCAGATACCTTTATTGATAGAGTATTTGGCTTTCTCAAAGTTCATTTCCACGCCATGGTTCTTCAGGTATTCAATTTCTTCTTCGCGGCTCAGTTTTAAGTCGCGGATAGGGGTGATGATCTTTACATCAGGCACCAGGATATTGAATATCATATCGAAACGAACCTGGTCGTTACCTGCACCTGTACTGCCGTGGGCAACAGATTCGGCGCCTATTTCCTTAGCGTAGTTGGCAATAGCAGTAGCCTGGCTTACGCGTTCTGCACTTACAGAAAGCGGGTAGGTATTATTCTTCAGTACATTACCGTATATCAGGTAGCGAACGCAAGTGTTGTAGAAATTCTCTGTTTCATCCACTACGTGGTGCGAGGTAACACCCATTTGGTATGCGCGCTCTTCAACGTTTTTTAGCTCTTCTTCGCTAAAGCCGCCGGTATTCACAATTACCGAATGAACTTCGTAACCCAGATCCTGTGTTAAGTAAATGCAACAAAACGAGGTATCTAAACCTCCGCTATACGCTAATACGACCTTTTTTTTCATTTTTTATTAGATGTAGAGACGCATATTCGCGTCTTTTTGTATTTATTATTATTAGGAGCCGCAAGTATGCGTCTCTATGATTAATCGTGACTGCTAAAACTTTTTATCGCATTCTCTATCCGCTCAAACAACGTGGCTTTGCGCGACATGTTTTTTGTCTTTTCTTCAATATCCTTTGCCTTTTCAACCGGGTCGAACAGCATGGCGGTGCACATGCAGTTCTTGCGTTCCTTCATGGTCAGGATATCGTAGTTTACGCAACTGCGGCATCCTTTCCAGAAATCTTCGTCCTGTGTCAGTTCAGAATACGTTACCGGCTCATAACCTAGTTCCGAATTGATCTTCATTACGGCCAGGCCGGTAGTTAAACCAAATAGCTTGGCTTCAGGGTATTTACTGCGCGAAAGCTCAAATATTTTGTGCTTAATGGCTTTTGCCAAACCCACTTTCCTGAACTGAGGGTTTACGATCAGGCCGGAATTGGCAACGAAGTCGCCGTGGCTCCAGGTTTCAATGTAGCAGAAACCAGCCCAGGTGCCATTTTTATGCAGAGCTATTACAGCCTTGCCTTCCAGCATTTTATCAGCAACGTATTCGGGCGAACGCTGTGCTATACCGGTACCGCGCGCCTTTGCCGACTCGGCCATTTCGTCGCAGATCTGCTGCGCATAATCGGCGTGTTGTGCGGTTGCAACCAGTATATCAAAATCTTGTATAGTCATTATTGTAAATAATTACCTTAAGTATTGGCTTAACGCCATAGGTGATCAGATAGTTTTTGAAAGCGAAGTTTGGTTTAAACTTCATACGGGATAGTTTTGGTAATTAAACCCGTGGCATAAAAAGCCTTCGTCGTGACGGAGAAAAAACGAGGGCTGGTGTATACAAAGCAGGCACAACCCTGGCAAATATTGCCCTGGCTATTACTGATAAAATGCTTTGTTGGCTCATTTTTATGCACTTTAATTAAAGCGCAAAAGTTCGCATTTAATTTTATTTATGCAAGGAAAAAATGTGATTAGTTGGGATTGGGTAAGTTGATTAGGAAAAGAGGGGGATTATATTGCTTTGAAATGATGTTTTGGGCGTTGCCTGTGGCCGGGCTGTACGCTCATACTGCACAAGCCTTAGTCACAGGCCGGTATCCGCTGCCATCCCTAACGCGGGTTGTCTGAATCATGATTCGTAGGATTAAAAGATAGCCTTGATTAAGATGCTTATAATAATTCAATACCTGGCATATACTGAAAATGCCTTTTGTTAAGCGTGTAAAGTGGTAAATTATAATAAATTGCTGTTGAGGCAATTAATACATCCGGAATTTGAGGGCGATGGCTAAGCGTTAAAGTCTTAATTATTTCAATGAAAATATCATTGATCCCAGTATTGAGCGGAATTGATACATATTTACTTAGCTGCTTTTCAATTTTTATTAGGTCTGCTTTATCTCTTGCACCAGCGATAAATTCTGCTACAGTTATGCTACTTATATAGAATACATCTGAACTGATTTTTTGGATTTCTTCTTTTACTGCAACATTTCCGCGGTAAAGCTCAATAAGAATATTGGTATCAAATATTACCATTTTGATGGCCAGCTTTGTTGCCGGATGATGTCTGCTGAAGGAAAATCCGGCGCTTGTCCAAAGTTTTCAAACAGTTCGTTTATATTAACCGGATTACCAATAGGGGGAGTAGGGTGATCTGTACTTGTATCGCTATCTATCGACTTTACTGTAACTTCAACTTTTTTCCCAAAAAACTTCTCTGGCATCTCAACGCTATGATTTTTCTTATCCGGAATTAATACTTGCTTATAAACCATAACCTTTTAATTTACTCAAAATTAATAAAAACTTTAAAGCGCATCAACTACCGCTTACCTTCCTTTACCAAAATATTATTCACGATCATATCCGCATGCACCCTCGAATTCTCTATAAACCACAAATGCGTATCCAAACCACCGCAAACCACGCCTGCAAGGTATAAACCCTGTACATTGGTCTCCATAGTTTCCGGATCATACTTCGGAATAAATTTTCCCTCGGATAATTTTATACCCAACTTTTTTAGGAAATCGAAATTCGGTTTGTAACCGGTCATCGCCATTACGAAATCATTTTGGATGGTGACCAGGCCTTCGGGCGTTTCAATGTCCACCTCATCAGGCCGTACAGCTTGTAAATTAGAATTGAAATATGCTTTTATGCTACCTTCCTTTATGCGGTTAATAATATCCGGCCTTACCCAATATTTTACGCGGTGACTCACCTCCGCATCACGGATCACCAATGTCACCTCAGCGCCCTTGCGGTAGGTCTCCAACGCCACATCGATAGCCGAGTTGCTCGAACCTATAACCACAACCTTTTGCATGCTGTAATAGTGTGGGTCTTTGTAATAGTGCTTTACTTTTGGCAGATCTTCCCCGGGGATATCAAGCTTTACAGCGATATCATAAAAGCCGGTCGCCAGTATCACGTATTTGGACTGGTAAGTGGCTTTGCTTGAGGTAATGGTATAATGACCGCCTTCCCGCGTTACATTATAAACTTCCTCAAATAAATTGATCGGTAATTCCCTTGAAGTCGCTACCCGGCGATAATATTCCAGCGCTTCGGCACGTACAGGCTTGTTGCTGATAGTAACGAAAGGTATTCCGCCAATCTCCAGCTTTTCTGAAGTGGAAAAGAAGGTCATGGTAGAGGGGTAGTTGTAGAGCGAATTTGTCAGGCAGCCTTTCTCTAAGATCTGGAAGCTGAGACCGGCTTTTTGTGCTGCCAGTCCGCAGGCAATTCCGATTGGGCCTCCGCCTATTATGAGTATATCGAGCATTGATGTTGTGTTAATAGTACCGTCATGCTGTCCCGATAGCTATCGGGATTCAGCATCTCACCTGCAAATCTAACAATCATGAATGACGATACTATCAGAGAGACCCGAAACAAGTTCGGGAGGACGTCTTTTTTTACCTCTAATTAACGTTTACAATCCTATCGATTTCAAAAACGCGTCAGAATTTGGCTGACGGCCCAGGAAATGCCATAGCATATTGGTTTCGTTTACCTGTGCGCCCTCCTGTAAAATGTCCTTACGGTATTTCACGCCGGTTACCTGGTCAAGTACGCCATGCTTCTCGAATACCGAAAAAATATCCTGCGCATATACTTTCGACCATAAATAGCCATAATAATTTGCGCCATAGCCATTCAAGTGGGTAAAGCTGCAGATAAAATGATCGCCTTTAGGGAAACGTACTTGCGGCATGTCCATTATCTCTCTTTGTACAGAATCAATACCTATTGATTCAACGGTATGGTAACGATCCTCATAAGTGAAATCAAGCCGGGCGAGCGCCACCTGCCTTGAATATTGAAGCGCAGTAGCTGCGTTTTGTGCCGCTTTCATTTTGTTGTATAACGATTTTGGCAGCACCTCGCCGGTTTTATAGTTTTTAGCGAAAAGCTTCAGGCAATTGTAATCCCAGCAGAAGTTTTCGAGAAACTGGGACGGAGCCTCAACAAAGTCACCTTTGGTAGCAAATGAATATTGGGAAGCGATAGCCGGATGGCAAAGAAGGAAATGAATCAGATGACCAAACTCATGAAACATCGTGATCACATCCTGGTGCTCAAGCAGTGAGGGCTGGTCGACTGTGCCTTCCGGAAAATTGCATATCAGTGTGCCTACAGGCAGTACTTCTTTGCCGTTTTCAGCATGGTACAGGGAGATATTGGCCGTTTCAAAATGTGTGTATTTGTTTGGGCGGGGGTAGAGGTCGAGAAAGAAAGTTCCCATTTTTTTACCGTCCATCCATAGCTCATATGAGCGTACTTTACTTTGCCAAACAGGCACACCATGTGTCTCGCTGATCTTGATATTGAACAACTTTTCATAAACCAGGAACATCCCGTTTATCACGTTATTCATCTCGAAATATTGCTTCACCTCATCAGTATTCAATTTGTATTTGGAGTCGAGCAAACGATTTTCATAATAGGACACATCCCATGCGTTTAGCTCCGTAGCCTCGGGGTGCTGTTGTTCTTTCAGATCTTTTAACTCCTCAATTTCCTTTGCCGCCGGTGGATTCAGTTTTGCTTTAAGGTCATCCAAAAAAGCCCAGACTGTTTCCGGCCGGGCTGCCATTTTGGTTACCAGCGCATATTGGGCATATGACCTGTATCCCAACACATCAGCCAGTTTCTGGCGATAAAAGAACAGG
>Ga0206937_10156_pt1 | contig 20198 bp, 19 predicted proteins | sample Alteio_BWOrgHeat_11_FD_152923 | JGI IMG/M metagenome (GOLD analysis project Ga0206937, IMG submission 152923) | Enriched cells from forest soil in Barre Woods Harvard Forest LTER site, Petersham, Massachusetts, United States -... | ecosystem: Environmental > Terrestrial > Soil > Temperate forest >... | reverse complement strand
CATACATCATATGACGATTGACGAAACCAAACAACTTATACAAGGCGGCGAGTGGGTAAGCATTACCACCGAGCTTCGCCCAAGCATCGCTAAAAATGCCTCAGGCGATATCCAGCCATTTTATTGCTCACGGATATTCAAGTATGCCGAAGGCGACAGGTTTGAATGCACGGTAATGAACTATGCCGATGCGAACGGTAAAGTGCCGCTGGTGAAGATCGTGATAAAAGGCCATAACCGCTGGCTGGAGTCCCACCCTATTGCCGAAGGCGCGTATAAGGTAGATTACATAGCCGATGAAGCCTACGAAGTAACGCCGATGCACCAGGGCTTTGCCGACGCGGTGAACAGGATACCTTTACCCGGACTGGATAAATGGGAAGTTGGCGTGATGCAGGACGTAAAAGGCAAAACGTTTATCCCTTTTGGATTAACTGAAGGACAAACTTATATTGATTATGACCTGGTCTATATTTACGATAACCTGTTATTTAACGGCAGCAAGAATGTAGACGGTCGCCCATTTGATAAGCCGGAAAACAGGCCGACGAATTTGCAGTTGCCGTTGGTGAGGGGATAGAGATTAGACCGTCATGGCGAGGAACGAAGCCAACCCTGCACATGCAAATCACGGAGTAAAAAGTTTGTTAAATGACGTCAGCCAACGAGTTTCCGTTTTAGTGAATTGTAAACGCAGAGATGGCTTCGTTCCTCGCCATGACGCTTTGGGTGGGATTATCCCTCCAAATAAAATTCGGTTCCGGATATCTATTTTTAGAAAAATAAAATTTTCTATTGACAAATTCCTTTTTTACCGTACATTTACGGCACAATAAAAAGAGATGAATTTTAACGGCACATTTTTTTACGGTTACTACTTTTACTTTAACAGTAAGAGCCGGGACTAATATGTGTTAACAACAACATAACAAAATTAGAAAGTCCCGGCCGAAAAGCCGGGATTTTTTGCTTTAAAGGGATTTATGAAATCAGAAAAAACAAGAGTTGCCATCCAGGGTATCAAAGCATCCTTCCACGAAGAAGCCGCGTTCAGGTATTTCGGCGAGGATATCGATACCATCGAGTGCAATTCTTTTAAGCAAACATTCGAGGCGCTGGAAAGCCGTGATGCCGATTACCTGGTAATGGCCATCGAGAACAGCATTGCCGGCAGCATTTTGCCAAACTATACGCTGATGATGGGCTACGGCTTCCTGATAGTGGGCGAAGTTTACCTGCCTATCCAGCTGCACCTGCTGGCATTGCCGGGCGTAAAGTTCGAGGATGTGAAGTATGTTACCTCGCACCCCATCGCACTCCGCCAATGCATCGATTTTTTTGACGAATACCCGCATTTAAAGCTGGTGGAAAGCAGCGATACTGCCGCCTGCGCCAAACGCATCCACGATGAACAACTAACCGATACGGTAGCTATAGCCAATATGCTTGCAGCTAATATGTACGGACTGGAAGTGATGGAGCGCCGAATCGAATCGAACAAAAAGAACTTTACCCGTTTTTTGATCATTACCCATCACGAAAACAGCGTAAAGCCAAAAGCTAACAAAGCCTCGCTGTGTTTCCAGGTGAGCAATAAGGTAGGTTCGCTGGCCAAGGTTTTGAATATCTTCGCGGAGCAAGATCTGAACATGAGCAAGATCCAATCCATGCCGGTTTTGGGTAAGCGCAACGAGTACAATTTTTATGTAGACGTGGAGTGGAGCGATACCAAGCAGTACGACAGCGCCATAAAGCAGATACTGAAATACACCCACAATTTTAACATACTGGGTGAATATGAGCGATACCAGGAAGAACCTGAACAAAAGCTGCTAAGCCCGGATAAAGTGAAAAGAAAATACATAAATGTGAGGAAGTTGGGATGAAGGGAGAAAGTCGGGGAGACGGAAAGAATTTAGTCCGGAAGTCGGAAAGTCCGAAAGTCCGGAAGATTAAGAAAATCACTGATAAAATTTAACAAATAGAAAATATAACTATCAACAAACTTGCGGACTTTCGGACTTCCGGACTTTCCGACAAAAAAAACACCATGAAACTGAATTTAAACATACAACCGCTTAATACCTGGATACAGGCGAAACATGAACCGTTACTGATAGCAGGCCCTTGCAGCGCCGAAACTGAAGACCAACTGGTGGCTACTGCCCATTTATTAGCCGCAACCGGAAAAGTTACAGCGCTGCGTGCAGGCATCTGGAAACCACGTACCCGTCCGGGTGAGTTTGAAGGCATTGGCAGCATCGGCCTTGAGTGGCTGAAACGCGCCAAGGAAGAAACCGGCCTGCCAACGACAGTAGAAGTTGCAACCGGCAAACACGTTGAAGAAGCTTTAAAAGCCGGCGTAGATATCCTTTGGGTTGGCGCACGTTCGACCGTGAACCCGTTCACCGTACAGGAAATTGCTGACGCCCTTAAAGGTGTTGACGTACCCGTAATGGTAAAAAACCCGGTAAACCCTGACCTGTCGTTGTGGATCGGCGCTTTGGAGCGTATCAATAACGCAGGTATCACTAAACTGGCTGCTATCCACCGCGGTTTCTCTTCATTCGAGAAAACAGGCTTCCGTAACGAACCGATGTGGGATATCGCCATCAACCTGAAAACTTTGGCGCCTGAACTGCCTATCATCTGCGACCCAAGCCACATTACCGGCAACCGCGCACTGATCGGCTACGTATCGCAAAAAGCGCTTGATTTGGATATGCAGGGCCTGATGATCGAATCGCACATCGACCCGTCTGTTGCATGGACCGACGCTGCACAACAGGTTACCCCGGGTGCATTGAGCGAGATCATTGATCACCTGGTTTTGCGTAAACCGGAGATCAAAGACATTGACGTAAAAGATGCGCTTTCGGAACTGCGTGCGAAAATCGACAAGATAGGCGGCAAATGGAAGATCCTGATCATCTATGCAGTGAGCAAAAACGTAAACCGCTTCAGTTCATTAAAAAGGGCTTTGCCGCTTATCAGTAAACAAATGCTGGTGAACCAGCTGCGCGAACTGGAAGAAGACGGCATATTGGAGCGTATAATTTACCCCGAAATACCGCCGAGGGTAGAATATAAGCTAACCGTACATGGCCTTACGTTAATGCCCGTAATAGGCATTCTGCAGGAATGGGGGATAAGCGACCTTAAACTGACGAGGAAAACCCCGTTAGTGTAATAATTATATCGGATTAGTACTTAGCCGATTTATATATATACCTTTAACCTATTATTCTCCAATACAGATACTTATTAAGGGGAATTATTGCCGATCTTTAGTTTATACCCCCCTAATTGCCGATGCGTATGAGAGTTTTTGCCGATCCTCTGTCATTCCCTTTGCCTGTTAACGAAGCGGAGCGTATCGCTTCTCTTTATTCCTATTATATCCTGGATACTGCCGAAGAGGTGGATTTTGATGAACTGACCACTTTAGCTGCGGCCATATGCGGAACGCCCATAGCCATGGTATGCCTGGTGGATAAAGACAGGCAATGGTTCAAATCCCATAAAGGGGTCCCCATAAGTGAAACACCGAGAAAATATTCTTTTTGCTCGCATGCCATTGCAGCCCCCGACCCGTTGATGATTGTTGAGGATGCCACAAAGGATGAGCGCTTTGCAGGAAACCCTTACGTTACCGGCAATTCTCACATTGTATTTTATGCCGGTGTGCCGCTTGTAAATACAGATGGCTTTGCTTTAGGCACCTTATGTGTAATAGATAACGAAGTTCGGCAACTGAACGAGGGGCAGGTAGACGCGCTGAAAATTGTGGCCAAGCAAGTGGTGGATAAGCTGGAAACACGCCGCAACCTGCTGAAACTGGCCGCATTGAATCAAAAACTGATTTCAAGCGATAATCGCTTCCGGAGCCTGGTGATGCAGGCGCCGGTAAGTATATGTGTGATCAGGTCAGGCGATTTGCAGATACAGGAAGTGAATGACCGCTACCTGGAAATGGTAGGCAAGCAGCGTAAAGAATTTGAAGCAAAAACAATATGGGAAGCAGTGCCCGAAATTGCCAGGGTTTATGCACCCCTGATGAACGATGTGATTGATACGGGTATACCATTTTATGCCAATGAGCACGAATTGTTACTGGTTAAAGATGGCAAACCGGAATTGGTGATTGTTGATTTTGTGTATGAGCCGATAAAACTGGCTGATGGTATTGTAGATGCGATAATGATGCTGGGAGTTGATGTTACGGATAAAGTAATGTCAAGGCGCAAGGTAGAAGAAATGGAGGCGCGGGTAAGGCTGGCCGTAGAGGCAGCAGATATCGGCACTTATGATGTTGACATGATCAATGGCACTATCACTACATCAGAAAGATTTGATAAAATATTTAATCTTACGGCACCGGCAAAATTGGATGACTATATATCAGCTATTCATCCGGATGATAACGACAAAAGAAAAGAAGCGCATCTGGAAGCTAATACAACGGGAAAACTATTTTACGAAGCAAGAATAATATATGAAGGTGGCGCCATTCACTGGATACGGGTTACCGGTCAGTATTATTTAAAAGACGGTGAAGTGACGCGGATTTTAGGCACTTTGCTGGATATAACCGAATTAAAACGCTTACAACAACAAAAAGACGATTTCCTGAGCATCGCCAGCCATGAGTTAAAAACACCTGTTACCGCCTTGAGGGCTGCTTTGCAATTGCTCGACCGCATAAAGGAAAAGCCATTTTCCCCGATGCATCATAAGCTGATTGAACAGTGCAGCAGGAGCATGGAAAAGATGAGCACACTGGTGGACGACCTGCTCAATGTAAATCGCATTTCTGAAGGACAATTACAGCTTGGAAGATCAGATTTCACTATCGCCGAACTGCTGAACCTCACCTGCAATCATGTCCGGCTGGCCGGAAAACATGAATTAATAGTAGAGGGGGACGGGGAATTGATAGTACATGCAGATGAAGACCGTATTGAGCAGGTGATCATTAATTTGGTTAATAACGCAGTAAAATATGCGCCGGACTCCAAAGAAATCTATCTGAAAGCAGAGAACTTAGGTGACCGCGCAAGAATATCTGTGCGGGATAATGGCCCGGGGATACCGCATGAAAATCTACCTTATCTTTTCGACCGCTATTATCGTGCAGATCATACCAGTAAAGCGTATAAAGGATTAGGGCTTGGTTTATATATCTGCGCAGAAATAATAAAGAAACATGGCGGTGAGATCGGTGTAGAGAGTAAGTTGGGCGAAGGATCTGTGTTTTGGTTCACTTTGCCTTTGCAGTAGTGCCAGATAATATCCGGAATGGTTAATTCCACATAAAAAATCCCTCCCGTAACCAGCGGGAGGGAGTACTTATCAAAAACTAAACGTAATTTTAATATCCACTACTTAACCTGGTTAAATACCGAATATACGTTTATGATCTTCCAGCCGCTATGGGTATTGGCCATGCTTACATAGTTGCTGCGTGTAAATGTTGCAAACTTCATATCTACTTTGGCCACTACCATATCAGGCGTGTTTTGTATAATACCTGTGTTTACGGTACAGTCTAATTCTGTGTCTTTTATCACGTTCATAAAAGTCAGCATTTGCTTTTTATCAAAGCTGTTGAGGCGGTTTTTGCTGATAAGCATCGTGAATTTCGCCGATCCGTCGATAACTGCATCAAAGCCATTGAGCCTCCCACGCACCATTGCATCTATATAAGTGTCTATTGCATGGGTTGGGGTAAATACCCCGTCGTCATTTTTTTGCGGGCTTTTCGCGGCTACAAATTGCAGCGGCAGCAGCGCCAGTACGATAGCTATTTTTAACTTTTTCATGGTATTGGGTTTTTAGGTGATCATTTTGTGATTTTTTCGGTACGGATACTCTCGTTAGAACCATCGTGATTGAAAGTGAAATTGCCGTTGGCAAAGCGATTGTACTTCTCTTTGTAGCGTTTAAAAACATCATCCGGCTGTTTAATGTCGTTCACTGTCAGGCTTTCGTTGTTTATGACCACGCTGTGCACACTCTTTTCGTCGGGCACTATCTTATCCTTTACCAGGTCTTCTACCAGTTGCTTCATCAGGCGCTGGTCGGCAGCGGCAGCTTCCTGGTCTCTTTTCGCCTGCTCCTGGTCGCGCAATGCCTGTTCTTCATCCCGCTTAGCCTGCACCTGGTCGCGGGCTGCCTGTTCCTGGTCACGCACGGCTTGTTCCTGGTCTCTCTTAGCCTCCCCCTGGTCGCGCGCGGCCTGTTCCTGGGCCAGCTTTGCCTGTTTTTCTTCTTTTTTGGCTTGCACCTGGTCGCGGGCTGCCATTTCCTCATCTTTTTTAGCCTGTATCTGGTCTTTTAGCGCCTGCACCTGGTCTTTTGACGCCTGTATGCGGTCCTTCCGCAATTGCTCTTTTATAGCCGAGATAGCGGTACTGTATTGGTTCCAGTTGGCCGCTGCTATTTTTTGGCCATCTACAGATAGCTCGGTCATTTTGTTGTTGATGAGCGTCATGGAATACTGTTTTCCATTCCAGTCGGTATTGATGCTTTCGCGCTTTTCACCGGTTTTGGTACGCTCTGTCATGTCACTGGTATGATGGCTGTCCGAATTAGCCTGTTGGGCTTTAGCGCCGATGGTAAATGCAAATAAGGCTATGCTTAATGCACTGATCTTTAAATAATTAGTTTTCATTTCTTGCTGTTTTTGAGATTAAAATTTAGACAATAGCATTCCCGTCTGCACAAGGCAGTTTTAAAAAACGGTAATGATGATTTGATTATAAATTACCGGGTTTAGGCAGGTTGCGCATACCGCGTTTATCGCCCGGCGGGTATATTTAAATATTACTGAACCTTCATATCCATACGCATGCTCATATCTACATTCGTCGAACTATCCTTCGTAACTTCCTGTTTCTTTTGGCGGGCTATTTGTTCTGCCATTTTAGCTTTTGCACGCTCTTGTTTAATCTGCACAGGGTTTTGTTTTGTCTGCCCCTCAATAAATCGTGATTTTACCTGCTTGTTTTTTGTTTTTGCTTCAATATATTGGGCTTGTGACAGGTCATTTTTTATCCTGTCACTATTCTGCTGATCGCTTTCAGGTTGATCCTGAACTGAAACATTCTGGTTTCTTTTGTCCGATTCCTGGTCTCTTTTCACAGCCTGCTCGTTTCTTATTAAAGCATCCCTGTTTCTTTGTTCGGCAAGCTTGTTATCGATATCCTCTTGTTGGTCTCTTTTGTTTGCATCCTGATCCCTTCTTGCCGATATCTGGTCGCGGGCTGCAGCTTCCTGGGCTTTTTTCGCTTCTTCCTCGTCTTTTTTTGCTTGTATTTGATCTTTTAGCGCCTGCACTTGATCAGCTATCGCTTGTTGCTGGTCTTTCATTGCTTGTGCCTGGTCTCTTTTAGCCTGGAACTCGTCGGCGTTATTTTTTTGCACTGGCTGATCTCTGATTACCGGCTTCTCGAAATCCTGGATACCGGTTTGAGCAGTTTTATGCTGCGGTTTTTTAACTTTTTCGCGTTTTATATCATAATGCAGGATAGGAGCAGTCTTCGACACGCGGCGAAACGTATCCACTTTAAATGTTAACGTATTCGCTCTTGATTTTAAAACGGTATCCTGCTTTAATATTAGCTTACGTGTTGTATGCATTTGAGCGATAGATGCAGTGCCAACAACTATAAAAAGCACTAAGATCCCGGCAAGGAAAAATGCTTTTTCTCCCCGGCCCAATGCTTTGTTTTGATTGTACAGGATCCGGCTTGCACGGTTGAGCAGGCTGTTCTTATCCCCCGGGAACGCTACGGCATAGCTTTTGCGTTCAAGCGCATATTCTTTAAAACTGATGAGGGCTTGTACAAACTCTTTTTTGTTTTTGGTTTGCGCAAGCGCGATGTCGTCACAGCAGTTCTCGCGTTCATCACGCAATACCGAGGAGATCCACAACAGGCCGGGATTGAAGAAGAAAACCGTTTCTACAATGGTTTGCAGGCAATTAACCACGTAGTCGTTACGACGGATGTGCGCCAGCTCATGTAGCAAAACAGCCTCCACCTGCCCGGCAGGCAAACCGGCAAGCAGGCCGATAGGGATAAGGATAACAGGCTTAAGGTGACCGATAACCATTGGAATATTCACATAGCCCGATTCAAGCAACTGCACAGCGCGTTTCAGCTGCAATTTATCGCAAAACATATCAACCTTTGCTTTCCATTCATCCGATGGCCGGTATATAAAACGGTGCCTTGCCCTGCTGATAAACAAAGCGCTCCCCATTATTCGCACGGTGCGTACCAGGAACATAATAAACCACACCAGGACAATAACAGGCGAGTTGGCCGTAAAATAAGCAATGCAACTATTTGTAAAGGTTTTTAGGGATGAGGCAGTATCAGTTGCAGGCGTGGCATCAAAATGGATGCCGGTATATTGCACAGGGGCTTTGCACCATTCCCACAAAAAAGTACCGGCACATGCAGCAACAAACAACAGTAATTGTACAAGCACCAGGTTATACCGCACCGCCGCCGATGCCTTTTTACCGGCTGTAAGCAATGCGCCAACAATAACCGAAAGCAATAAGCCCTGCCACAACGAATGGATCAGCATCCAGCTGAATGCCTGTATAAAATGCTGTGCGGTGGTTATTGCTGTGAGTTGCATGGTTGTGTTATTACATTTTATTGAGCAGGTCTTTTATTTTTTGCAATTCCTCGGCAGATGTTTTATCGTTGCCCAGCAGCGCCATCATCAGGCTGCTCGGCGATCCGTTATACATATTGTCCATAAAACGGTCGAGCATGTTGCCTTTCACTTTATCCTCTTTCAGCACTGCACTGTAGACATGTTTCATCTGGTCTTCGTTACGGTCGAGCATGCCTTTTTCCTTCATCGTCTGCATCAGTTTCAGGGTAGAGGTGTAGATTACCGCTTCCTTCTGCTTGTTCAGTTTTTCGTGCACAAACCGCACAGTCGACGGGCCATATTGCCACAAAACCTGCAGCACATCCAGCTCTGTTTTGGTGGGCACCATCGCGTTTCCGGTATCTTTCTTATTTAACATATATCAAAGGTATGTATTAAAAACGTACGTTACAATAGATAGGTTTATTTTATGTAGCTGATGCCTGTTTTATTGGGGTAAATGATTGATTATCAGTAAAATTATTTTATCCGGTCAGCTAAATAGTTGACATTTACCTCACTTATTATCAATAAAAAAGCCCCCTGCGTCTCAATCCACAGGGAGCCATTCATGAGAAAAACATAAAATGTTTTTCGATTTATAGTATACCCTGGTGATCTGCTACACTTATCAAAGAGCAGATTTGCCCCGGGCAATCACTATGCGTTTATATATAAGACTGATTTACAATCATTTTGTTGCAAAAAATCTCAATCTTTTAAAGATAAGGCATGAATCTTTCCTGAATGTTAATTTGAGAAGTGTGACGGGATTGTTACAATTGCTTTAAGCTTGCAACAGCCTTTGATACAGATGATTGTAAAGAAGAATAAATGGATTCCTATGTTAATGGCACCGGTATACCGGCAGGAATTAATGGGTTTGCTGTTCGTATTCCCGTTGCAGCATTCGTGCGGTTTGTGTGCTGCCATCATGGCTCCACCCGGGCGGATTAATAAGGTAAAGCAATTTGTTTTTTATGCCTGGCGCATGTTTTACATCGTGTAGTAAAGCTTTCCACTCATGAAAAAGGATATTCACCGGCCCCATATTTTCGGGCTGTTTAGTCAAACCATATTTGATGGGCTCAGGCAGGTTTTCTTCTTTGAAGGTATGGAATAGCCGGTCCCATATGATAAACATCATCCCCATATTTTTATCGAGATAGGGTATGTTTGATGCGTGATGCACCCGGTGGTGGGAGGGCGTTACGAAGATCCGGCCGTACCATTTGGGCAGCTTGATATCGTATTGAGTATGTACGATGTTGCCGTAAAGCTGCGTGAGCAAATAGGCATATAAAATATCTATTGCGCTAAAGCCAACCAGCGCAAGCGGTACATAGAAAAATGCTCGGTAAAGCGGCTCGAAAACAGTTGAACGAAAACCGGTGGTAAGATTAAAATGTTCCGACGAATGATGCGTAACATGCATCGCCCAAAAAATGCGTGAGTAATGCCCTACGTAATGCAGCACCCAATACAAAAAGTCCTGCGCTATAACCAGGATTATCCAGTATAGCCAGGGATTGGTGATCATAAAGAAATGGTGCTGCCAGGCAAAGTCGAGCACAAAAAAGGTGAGAAATTTAAATGCCAGGTTGATACAGAATGCGAGCGTAGTAAGATAAATATTGGTGAAAGTATCCCGCTTCTCATAAAAATGCTTGTCCTCGCGGTAGCTTAGCCACATCTCAGCCAGCGTGAGCACCACCAGCAGTGCTACCAGCAAAATTACCGCATATTCGCGGTGATCAAAATGCGAAATGTTAAAGTGAGGCATAGTAGCTTAAACTTTCATTGACTAAATCGTCATCGCAAGTTCTTTCAGAACTTTTTATAAGAGCTGGTTCTGATCAATAATTATTCTACCTCTTCAACAAATGTTCCGGGATGGGATGTTTGTTAAGAAATTCCTTGGCCTTTTCCAATTTTTCTAAAACAAAAGGATCATTCGCATAGCTCTTTACCGTCTCATCCTTGCTCGGAGGGCCAAATCCTTTTACTATATCGGCTGCTTGCTTCTTAGATGCCATATCGCTTTTATTTTTATATCAAAAATATAAAATTATTTGCGCCTCACCAAAAACGCCTCATAATTTACATTGGTTTCAAACTCATGCCAGTTATCATCTTTATAGCCGAGTATTTCAAAATCCTGTCTTATCTCGTCGATTAAACGTGAAATGCTCATCTGGTACAACCTTGTTCTGGCCGGTGTTCCTCCGACCGCATAAATGTAATGATTGCCGTGTTTTTCGGAAAATTCATTAACAGTTATGGCTACCGTAGCAAGCACAAGATCCCGGTCATTGTTGTTGCTTCTTACATCATCATTAATTTGATGGGTGTCGGGATTTTCATCGCCAAAGGCTAAATTGTATACTTCTGGCTCGTTGCTCATTTTTGAGTAAACCACCACCTTCTTTATACGGCCATTAGGTCCTTCACTATAAAAGCTGAAATATTGTTGATCTGCGGACGCGTAATATGCGTATCGTGGGAGATTCATATTTCAGTTCAGGCTGTTATTGCGTTTATACGGTATTATAAAGTTGAATAGTAGCTTAAACTTTCACAAAGTTCAGCTTCTGTGCAAATATTGTCAATACTATATTGCCCTATTTTTGCCAGCAGCGTGCAATTTATGCGGCCATTTTGGTTCTTTTTGTCTTTTTGCATGATGGAATACAGTTCTTCATTAGCCGATTCCGCAACGACGTACCTTGGATACAGGCCGCTGAGCACGGTTACGATCTCGTTCAACTCAGCTTCGGATAAGCCTATCTTTTTCCATGACAGCCATGCTTCGCAGATCATCCCGATCGCAATTGCTTCGCCGTGCGACAAGTGATCGCCTTCATCATGCATCAAAGACCAGGTTTCTACCGCATGACCAACGGTATGACCGAAGTTAAGGCTTTTGCGGATACCCATTTCCTTCGGATCGGCAATTACCACGTCATTCTTTATCTCAACCGAGCGATGGATCAGTTCCTGAGATGGATGGCTCAGGTTGCTTTCTTTAAGTTTATTCCAGTAAGCCGCATCGCAGATCAGCCCGTGTTTCAGCATTTCAGCAAGACCAGATAATATCTGCCTGTCGGGCAAGGATTCCAGAAATTCATGCGCGATAAATACAGCTTTTGGCTGAGTGAAAGTGCCGATGATGTTTTTGATGCTGTCGATATCGATCCCGGTTTTGCCGCCAACCGAAGCATCCACCTGCGAGAGCAGGGTAGTGGGTACATGCACGAAATCAATCCCCCGCTTAAACGTTGAAGCTGCGAAACCGCCAAGGTCGCTAACAACACCCCCGCCAAGGTTTATCATTAAACTTTTACGATCAGCACCGAAGTCGATCAGCATTTTCCACACACCAATGCAAAAGTCAATATCCTTGCTTTCCTCGCCGGCATTGATCTCGATGATATCAAAATTGTTGAAGTTATCTATCTTTTCCTTCAATAGCGGCAGGCAATATTTTCCGGTATTCTCATCCGTCAAAACAAAAAAGCGCGAGTAGCTACCTTTCTGTATAAAATTTACCAATTCGGTAAGGCTATCGTTAAAAAATATAGGGTAATCTATGCTTTGCAGGGTATTCATAATTATATCACCACGATCTTGTTGTTCTCAAATTCAACCGTGTCGCCCTGGCGTACTTTAAGGCGTTTGCGGTAATCAACCTGGCCGTTGTATTTTACTAAGCCTTCACTAACAACTATTTGCGCTTCTCCTCCGGTTTGCACCAGGTTGGTTGCTTTTAACAGTTGTATCATGGGGATATGATCACCTTCCAGTTTAAATTCAATCATGGTGCGGCAAAAATAAACTATTCGCAGAATATTGGATGATGTTATCAGGTATTTTCTACATTTGCATTTATGCTTTCCAATTTAACTGACCGAAAAGCATCCCCGACCCGTAATCTTTCTTTTGAAAATACTGAGGTCGCTTTTCGACATTCCTCAAATCCTGACCTGAAAAGAGCTTACTGGCTCTTCCGGGCGATTAATGTCAATTTTTTGGTTAGCATTGGCCCGCCGATCACCAATTTTGCAATGGCGATAGGCCTACCCATCAAACGACTCATCAAAGCCACCATATTCAAGCATTTTTGCGGCGGCGAAACCATACTGGAGTGTGATAATACCATCAAAAATCTCAGCACAGGCGGCGTAGGCACCATCCTCGATTACTCGATAGAAGGAGAAGATGAGGAAGCCGTTTTTGACAATACCCGCGACGAGATCATCCGTACCATTGAGCGTGCAGCTAAAGATGTGAAAGCTGTACCAATAACGGTATTCAAGATTACTGGCGTGGGCCGCTTTTCTTTACTTGAAAAACTGGATGCAGGTTATGAACTCTCCGTTACCGAAAAATCAGAATGGCGCAAAGTGCAAAGCAGGGTATTAACTATCTGCGAGAAAGCCCACAAACAAGGCATCCCGGTAATGATTGACGCCGAAGAAACCTGGATCCAAAAAACAATCGACCTGCTGGCGCTTGACATGATGGAGCGCTTTAATAAAACGCACGCCATTGTTTACAATACCTACCAAATGTACCGCCACGATAAGCTGGAGTCGATTAAAAAAGATTACGAGCAGGCGGTAGATGATAACTTTATTCTAGGTGCAAAGATCGTACGCGGCGCATACATGGAGAAAGAACGCAAACGTGCCGAAGAAATGGGCTATCCATCGCCTATACAGCTCAACAAAGAGGCTACCGATAAAGATTATGATGAAGCCATCCGGTTCAGCATAAAACACATCGACCGTATTGCCATCGTCGCCGGTACGCATAACGAGCGCAGCTGCCAGCTGCTTGCCGAGCTGATCGGCGATAAGAATATCGACCCGAAAAATCCGCACGTATATTTCTCGCAACTATTAGGCATGAGCGATAACCTGAGCTTTAATCTTGCCGATGCAGGTTATAACGTTGCCAAGTATGTGCCATACGGCCCTATAAAAGCGGTTTTACCCTACCTCTTCCGCCGTGCGCAGGAGAACACAGCCATAGCCGGCCAAATGAGCCGCGAGCTGAGTTTGATTGTAAAGGAGATGAAGAGGAGAGGGATATAGGGAACCGGGGTTAAAACGGATTTAAAAAGTCTAAGCGATTTGCCGGTGCCAAAAAACCGTTACTTCCTTAATATCAACCTTTTTACGTGCCTGTGCAAGGTCATAATTTTCCTGTGCGTGCAACCAAAATTCTGGTGTAGTATCAAACGCTTTACTTAATCGCAAGGACATTTCAGGGCTAATGCTTTGCTTCCCATTGATAATTGCCGATAATGTTTTCCGGGTTGTTCCTAAACCCGTAGCAACCTTTTCAACGGTTAGTCTCATTCCGGTTTCTTCCTGTAAACCGTCTAATGTTTCGCGTATTAATTCACCCGGATGGGCGGGGTCAAACATATTCATTTCTTATCCTTCCGTTAATGATAATCCAAATAATCTACTTCGTGGGCATCTTCCGCAATAAATTGAAAAATGATCCGGTAATTCTTATCAACCTTGACCGCCCAAAAGCTTTTTAGTTCGCCGCTAAGTTGATGCAACCCGTAACCCGGTACATTCATGTCACTAATAGATTTAGCTGCATGTAATCGGGTTAAAATCAACCTGATCTTAGTTATATGCTGAGGTTGCAGCTTAGACGCATCTCCTTTTTCAAAGTATAGCTTTAGACCTTTATGGCGTATGGTCAAGATCATATATACAAATGTAACCTGAAACGTGTCGCGTGTCAAGCATTTATTTGCATATTATTCATCTTCCTCCATATACTGATACGTCTGCACATTCCCAACCGGTATATTCAACGTCTCCCCATGCGTCATTTGCCACCAGAAATGCAGGCGTGGCTTATCATGGTTGCCAATTTCGTTCATCGATTCTGAGTCATACAACCTGCCGTTCACCATTACGTATTTAATATGATCGCTGTTGCGAATATCATCCAGCGGGTTATCGTTTAGCACGATTAGGTCGGCAAGTTTGCCTACTTCCAACGAGCCGATCTCTTTATCCATTCCTAAATAAGAGGCGCCGTTTATCGTTGCGCAGCGGATTGCCTGAAGCGGTGTCATGCCGCCTTGAGCCAGCATCCAAAGTTCCCAATGATCGCCTAAGCCCTGCAATTGCCCATGGGCGCCAAGATTTACCTTTGTACCGCCGTCGCTGATCTGTTTTACGTATTTCGATACCTCGATATGCCCATAATCGCCATATTCCGATTCAGTACGGCGGCGGGAACGGCCATCGATAATATACTGAGGTGTGAAGGTTAACAGGTGCTGATTTTTCCAAACGTCGGTACGGTCGTACCAGTAATTTTCACCGAATTGTGTGCCATAAGAAACGATCAATGTCGGCGTATAGCCGGTTTTGCTGTTGTTCCAAAGCGAGATCACATCTTTATAAACAGGCCAAACCGGGATATTATGTTCGATACCGGTATGCCCGTCTAGGATCATGTTCATGTTGGTTTCAAAGGTCGAGCCGCCTTCAGGTACTACTTCCATTTGCAGTTCGCGGGCAGCAGCAATGATCTGCTGGCGCTGCTCGCGGCGCGGCTGGTTATAGCTTTTTACCGAGAGTGCGCCAACATCCTTTAACCTGCGGAGGTTGGAACGGGCATCATCCAAACTATTGATCACAGCTTTAAAATCGCCATCGGCACCATAAAGAATTGTGCCTGTAGAGTAGATCCTTGGGCCGATCATGCGCCCGGCCCTCACCATTTCCGCCTGGCTGAAAACCATTTCGGTATTGGTTGATGGGTCATGCGCGGTGGTCACGCCAAACGCCAGGTCGGCAAAATAGTTCCAGTCCTGCTGCGGCGAAATACCATCCGGACTTGGATGCAGATGCGCGTGCACATCCACAATGCCGGGCATAATAGTTTTGCCGGCCATATCGTAAACTTTGGCGTCGGCAGGTACCTGTACGTCTGTGGCTTTGCCTATCGCGCTGATCTTATTTTGGTCGATGACGATAGTGCCGTTCTCGATCACTTCATCATCCTTCATGGTAAGGATGCGTACGTTCTTAAATGCCACCTTGCCATCGGGTACATCCGCTTTTATTTTCAGGTTGATATCAACGCCCGTCGTATCGCTGGCATTCGGATTGGCAACCGTAGTAATGTTTCTCGAATAATATTTGGGGCCCAGCGTCCACATAATACTTTGGCTGTCCTTGCTCCAATGCAGGTAAGTGCCTGCATCTTTAGTGATCCTGGTTAGCGGGATGGCCTTGTTGCTCGCAGAAAGATCCTGCGCGTTGCCGGTCATCACCATCGGGGTAATGTAGCAGTTGAACAGCTCGGTAAATGCCATCCATTTACCATCCGGACTTGGGCAAAATTGTGTGGCGTATTTTGATGTATACAGCTCATGCGGATTAGCGCCTGTGGTATCCATCACCATGAATGACTTTTTACCGCCATCTTCACTTTGGTAAAGCAGCTTGGTATCGTTGGTAGAGAATTGTGGTTCTATACCGTCGCTGGTCACCATTTTAGGTGTACCGCCTGTTGCCGGCATCACATAAATGCCCGGGTTGGTGCCGAAGGAAAAGCCCAGGTCGTCGTTACCTACGCCTTTTACAAAAACGATCTTATCACCTTTGTTGGAGAATTTAGGCGTGTAATAAAAACCTTTATCTACGGTAAGCCGGGATACGATGCGGGTGGTAAGGTCGATCTTATTTATCGATGCCTTCAGCTCATCTGTCCAATCGATATAGACCAGCGATTTACCATCCGGACTAAAAGACGGCGAATATTCAAGGTCGTTTGTGCTGGTGATGCGTTGCGGCACGCCATCAGGCAAAGTCTTGGTGTAGATGTATCCGGCTGCATTAAAAGCCACCGTCTTCCCATCAGGCGAGGTGGTCAGCTGCCTGATCATCTTCGCGGTAAACTCATCCTGGAAAACTTTTTGCGGGAAGTGCAGCGCATCGCTAATGGTTTGCTGCGAGGTTACTTCGAAAGGAATATTGGTTGCAGTAAGTGAATTGATATCCAAACTCCAAATCTTACCCTTCGCATAAAAGACAAGGCCCTTACTATCAGGCATCCACGCGAAATTCGGGTATACGCCAAATACGGCCCAGGTTTCCTGCTGATCGTGGGAGAGATCGTCGTAAACCGGCCACTCCTCGCCGGTTGCCATGTTATGCAAGTAGATGACAGATTTCAATCTTACGCGCTTTACAAAAGCCATTAGTTTACCGTCAGGCGATAATTGCGGACGGCATGCACCGCCGCCGCCATTTGCAACCGTAAATATCTCGCCGGTTTGCAGGTTTAATCCTCTTATTGCGTAAATCCCGCTATTGGGGTCTTTATTATATTGAAAATGAGGGCCGGGCGTAACGTCCTCGCTCCAGTAAACAAACTTTCCGTCAGGCGAAACGACCGGTTCGCCCGCATCCTGCTCGTCATCCTTGCGTTTGGTAAGTTGTATGCCGTCTCCGCCAAATTTGCTGTACATCCATATTTCGCCGGCACCCAGCGAACGGGTATTGGTAAAGTGCTTACGGGCAACCAGGTACATACCGTCGGGAGTCCATGAAGCATTATTCAACAGCCTGAAATTTTCGTGTGTAACAGAATGCTTGTCGCTGCCATCAGCGCTCATCACCCAGATATTGTCGCCGCCTTCCTTGTCGCTGGTGTAGGAGATGGATTTACCATCCGGACTAAACCGCGGCTGTATCTCCCATGCTTTGCCGCCGGCCAGCAACGTAGCTTTGCCGCCGGTAATGGGCATGCTGTAGATATCGCCCAGCAGATCGAAAACGATGTATTTACCATCCGGACTAACGTCGAGATTCATCCACGTGCCTTCGTCGGTAGTGATGGTTACTTTTTTGGAAGTACCGGGAGGAGTTTCAACATTCCATTTCTGGGCGCTTGCGTTAAGCGCGATTAACAGCAGGAACAGGGGTATAGATAAGAACTTCATTCGCAGGTCAATGTAAATATGGTGCGAAGTTAAAACTATTGAAGGAATATGATAGTTTTGGTTTTGTCACATTTAAGTGAAATGGAAGCCTACAGTGGCCTTTGTTTGATATGACGAACCCTGTTTATAATAACTGTTTTTCCTTGTATTTTATATAGCACCAAATATGGGAAACGGTTAGTTCTTATTCGCCTGTAGCGGTCATTTATATGTGGATAACGTTCAGGGTTTTCTATAAGACGATCATAACAAGCTTCAATTTCTTCTAAAAGATCATCGCCTAAACCCTCTTTTTGTCCTTCGTACCAATCGTATGCATTTTCTATTTCAATCCATACATCTTTAAGGATCAGTAAATTATAGCTCATCTATTGCCTTTATCTAAAATGGCTTTTTTTACTTCCTCCCACGTATGTAAAGTGGTTTCGCCTTTTAAATACTTTTCATGGCGTTCATCAAGCAGCCTGATTTCCTCGGCGGAAAACTCGATATCATCATCGTCGTTGTATTCTTTAGCCAATGCCAACATCAGCTTTAGCAATTTTTCATCGCTGGTATCTATGTACTCGTGTAGCTTTTCCCTGATATCAATTGCTATCATAATTACTCATTTTTAACAAATTTAATAAATAATCATTTAGCTATATCAAAACATTTATGCATATTCCGCTTTAACTAACTACTCACTTAATCCACCCGATCAACCACTCACCAACCCTCATGACCCTCCAAGAGCTCCTCAAACAATACTGGAACCACGACAGCTTCAGGCCGATGCAGGAGGAGATCATACAATCCGTTTTGCTGGGCCATGATACGCTGGCATTACTGCCAACCGGCGGCGGTAAATCCATATGCTTCCAGATACCCGCATTGGCGAAAGATGGCCTATGTATCGTCGTTTCGCCGCTGATTGCGCTGATGAAAGACCAGGTGGAAAACCTGAAGGCCAAGGGCATTGAAGCGGTATCCGTTGCATCCGGCATGAGCAAACGGGAGATCGATATTGCGCTGGATGATTGCATTTACAAGCCGGTAAAGTTCCTGTATCTCTCGCCTGAGCGTTTAATGAGTGAGCTGGTACGCGAGCGCATCAAATACATGAACGTGAATTTGATAGCCGTTGACGAAGCGCATTGTATCTCGCAATGGGGTTATGATTTCCGTCCGCCGTATCTGCATATTGCTGATCTGCGCGAGCTGCACCCCGATGTGCCTGTTTTGGCGCTTACCGCCACGGCAACGGCGGAAGTACAGGAGGACATCCAGCAAAAGCTGCACTTTAAGCAGGGTAACGTATTCCGCAAAAGCTTTGAGCGGAAGAACATCAGCTATTCGGTATTGAATGAAGAGGATAAAATGCGCAGGTTGTTGGATATCGCCCATGGCGTAAAAGGCAGCGGCATTGTTTATGTGCGCAGCCGGAAGGAAACGGCTGAGATCGCCAAATTTTACAACAATAACGGTTTTCAGGCAGATTTTTACCATGCAGGGTTACATATTGACGAGCGCTCAAAAAAGCAGGATAACTGGACGACCAACCGAACCCGAATCATTGTAGCCACCAACGCTTTCGGGATGGGGATAGATAAGCCGGATGTGCGCTTTGTGATCCATAAGGATCTACCCGAAAGTTTGGAGGCTTATTACCAGGAGTCCGGTCGTGTGGGGCGTGACGAGCAAAAGGCATTTGCCGTTTTGCTGTATAATAATGCCGATAAGTATAAGGAGGAGAAAAAGTTTGCATTGAGCTTTCCTTCGGTGGATGAGATCAAACGCGTTTATCATTCCCTCGCCAATTATTATCATGTGGCCTATGGCGCCGGCGAGGGGGTAAGTTTCGACCTTGATCTGGGCGATTTTTGCAGTCGCTATAATCTTGAGCCCGTAAAAACATTAAGCGCCTTAAAGTTCCTGGAACAGGGTGAATACCTTGCTTTTAACGAAAGCGTGTTCCTGCCATCGCGTTTCAGGTTTGAGGTGCTGAACGAGCAATTGTATAATTTCCAGATTCAAAACTCCGGTTGGGATCCGTTTATCAAAACCCTGCTCCGTTCATACGGCGGGGCTTTTGAGAATTACGTTTCGCTGCGCGAGTTCGACCTTGCCCGGCGAAGCAATATGAGCGTGCAGCAGGTAATGGAAGGACTGATTCGCTTACAGGATTTCGGCATCCTCAATTACCTGCAGCAAACCGACCGCCCTCAGGTTACCTGGACAAAGCCCCGGCTGAATGAAAAGGAGCTGCACATCAACAAAAAATACATCGAGCAGCGCAAGGCCACTTACCGCAATAAGATAGAAGCCGTTTTCGCCTACGCTACGCACAGGAAATGCCGCAGCCAGATGCTGCTGGCTTATTTTGACGAAGACAACGCCCAGAAATGCGGCGTATGCGATATTTGCCTCGCTGAAAAACGCGAACGCAAGGCCTCCGAGATCGGCGACGACATTACCAACGAGATCGTCGAGTTGCTCAGCGTTTCGCAAATGGATACCGCTACGCTGGTCACTTCCCTCAAAACAGGTACCGAGC
>Ga0206937_10155_pt1 | contig 20306 bp, 14 predicted proteins | sample Alteio_BWOrgHeat_11_FD_152923 | JGI IMG/M metagenome (GOLD analysis project Ga0206937, IMG submission 152923) | Enriched cells from forest soil in Barre Woods Harvard Forest LTER site, Petersham, Massachusetts, United States -... | ecosystem: Environmental > Terrestrial > Soil > Temperate forest >... | reverse complement strand
ACGAGGTCTCGCCACAAGAGGCGGCGGAGATTCTGCACGTGTCGCGTCCGTTTGCGGCCAAGCTGTTTGACGAAGGGGCGATCCCGAGCCGGAGAGTAGGAACGCACCGGCGCGCGCTGACCAGCGATGTTTTGGCCTACAGGGAGCGCGAAAAGAATGCCCGGCTCCAGATTCTCGATGAACTGGCAGCGGAAGGGCAGCGGCTCAACATGGGGGCTTGATGGCAGTCCCGATCGTCGTACTTGATGCGTGTGTTCTTTATCCTGCGGCGCTGAGGGATTTGCTCATGCGTCTGGCCGCGCATGGTTTGATTCAGGCGAAATGGTCGGAGAAAATCCACGAGGAATGGATGACGGCTGTTCTGCGTGAGCGACCGGATTTGACGCGTGAGCGCTTGCAGCGGACGCGCGAGTTGATGGACGAACACGCCGGGGATTGTTGTCATGCGCAACACGGATTCTTGGGGCGGGCCGGGTATTGACTGACCCGCGCGGCTGCTACGACTGCCAAAATCACAGCGGGAAACCTCAAAAGACCGATTGATAACGTTGAGCGAATGGTGCCATTCGTTCTTCCCCAAATAAGTTCCGGTAAAACGGCGACTCACGCGGCAGCCGAGGCGACGGGAGATGCGGAAAGCAAGCAAGTGGACGTTGCGGCGAAACTGATTCGGGGTCGGCAGGCTTCCGTTGGGCCAGAAGTCCCGGAGCAAGACGATGATCGAGCACATGTGCGGATAGTGAATCTTAGCAATTGACGGGTTGACTTTGGGCATAGTTACTCCTTCTCTTTCAAAGGTGATAAGTGCAGTTTCGCGCAGTGGAAAAATCTTTAGCCGGGCAAGCGGGAAAGCGCAGAACGCACGGGCTAAATCCCGACCTTCGTTCAGAAGAAGGTCGGTTTTCTGAACGGGGTCATAGACCGCCACATTTTTCTGAGTTTTCCAGACTTTTTCCTTGGTTGCTTGCCTCGCAGAAGACCGGGGAGCAAAGTTCGGGCATGCCGCGCCCGGACAAGATCAAACTATACTTCGTCAAGACGAGCCAAGGAACCCCTGCGCTGCTGAAAACCGAACTCGAAACAAATGAAGGAGGCCGAAAGTCCGCCATTGCGAAAGAAAGCGAGGAGCCCGGCGCTTTCGTGTGGAACATCAAGAAGGGCAAACTGCGGAAATTCATACTCGCTGTGGTCCGCGCGGCCCGATTGATTGAACAGGAAGGGGGTGAATCCCCTCGTGAGCCGCGACCGGACGCGCAGAAAAAGCAGGAATCGCCCGGTGGAGCGCTGCTTTTCAAAGCCGAGCGCGCATCGTCTGAAACGCGACGATGCACTGAGACGCAACTTTACGATTTGATGGCTTACAAGGAGTGTGTCTGGCTTGCTTCGATCCTAAGTCCGACCGACGACTGGATGGAAGACGCGAAGACGCGGTTCTCCCGTTGGTTCGTTTTCCATAACATCAGGGGCAAGCACAGTCCTGAACCACCAAGCATCGAATTGAACAAGGAAAATCTTCCGCCGGTGAACGTTTGGATCATGTTGGACGGCCACACTGCCGGCCCGGAGGAGGTGGATTGGATCGAAAGCGTGCTTTCGGCGCACATCATGCCGGAGTTTCCGCCTTTTTTAATCAGCAAACGGCACAGGACGGCGGGATATATGCCGTCAGTCGGTCCGACTTTTGGAGATCGCGACGAAGAACTGCGCGAACTCACGTCTTTCTACTCGGACCCGAAATGCGCTTTCATCGAAATTGTATCTGAGAGCGGTTTGGGCAAGACAGCTTTGGCGCGCTGGTGGATGAGACAACTCTTTCGTGACGATTCGATGGAGCAGACCTTAGTTTTTTCATGGTCTTTTCCACGTCAAAGCCGCAGTGATGGAACGAGACAATCGCTTTCGACATTCTTTCGAACTCTGGGAAAGGCGTTGGATGTTAAAATAGAAGACGGGCTTACTCCTCAAGATTTAGTGGAACGGATTTTCTCCGGGATGAAAAGCGTGTCGACGTTCCTGTTCCTTGACGGAATCGAAGCGTTGCTCGACCAACTCGGAGCGTTCTCCATCGGAGGCGAGCGATGCGAGATCGCCGACGAAGATATGGAAACAACATTCCACTACGATTCTCTTCGACTTCTTCTTCGGGAAATAGTTGCCGCCACAGATAAAAGGCTGGCATTCTTGCTGGTTACGACTCGCCAAGCAATTGGCCGGACTATCGAAGCCTCGTCATCGAGCGGGCACCTGATCCACCTCAAACCATACCCCGGATTTGCTTATTCTGACGTGGAGCTTGAACGAGAAGGTCAATACGATCCCGCAAATGAAAATGAAGCACTTGGGGAGGCGTTGTCCGGCGAGCTTAAAGCGGCGCGCCGTCGGAAGGCATCCAAGCGGGAGGAAGGTGGACTGGGGGGGCCATTTGCATCCTTTCAAGAGGCTGAGGTCACACAGCGACTAAGATATCTCGTCAGAAGGAACGTAGACCGGTTTGGCATCTCGCCAGAGCGTTGCTTGCTTTATGTGGCGAGTTGTTTCGATCAGGACGCCGACTGGGACGCTGTGATGCACGTAATAAGAAGCGAAGAAGGTGGCGGCGAAATCACGTCACAGTGGCGCGGTCTAACGGATATTGAATGGGGCGATGTGTCCGAAAATCTCCTTGAAGCAAACCTGACACAGCCAGCGGGCGGCGGCTACATTTCTTTTCATCCGGGTGTCCAACAGTGTGTCTACGACGATTTTCGGAAGAATATGGCCGAGTCGTGTTTCGAGGTGCACCGGCGTCTGTACGCGTATTTTTTTAAGATACCGAAACGCGAGCAACCCGAAACGGTCGAGGAGATGCAACCTTTGTTCCGGGCGTGCTGGCACGGGTGCAACGCTGGAGACTTCAAAAAGACATTTGATGAAGTCGCGTACACTCGACTTTCCCGCAAATGGGAGGCATATATATTGTTCACGCTGTGCGAATACGAGGAATCGATTCAGGTGCTGAATCTTTTTACCGAGGATGGCGAGACGTTCCCCGCGAGTGATCTCGACGAAGCCACCCGAACGACCATAGTTCAGGGATGTGCGTTGGCGCTGCGCTATGTGGACCGACTGAACGAGGCGTACCGAGTGGAAAAATTTGCCTGGATGAAAAGCATGGCGCTGCCGTCAAAACCGCAATTGCCGGCGATTGCGTCCAATCTGCTGAGATTGCATCACATGTTCGGCGACCTTGGAAAGGATGCGAGTCCGGTACTGTGGTCACTGTTACGTGGAGTGCTTCCCAAGATTGGCGCGACCGCACAAAAAGAGGAAATTCCTAAGACTTTTATTCCTCAAGCCGTCGGTTACATGGCGGGAATTGCAGCCTTGGTTCAGGCGCTTCGGGGAAATACACAAAAGGCCCGTTTAATTCTGGCGGCTGCCTGGAAGTCATCGAAGATGCTCGGTTCGAAAAACCATTATGTGATGCCGGAAATGGGTGCTGTTCATCACGCTCTCGCGCTGCTTGAATTGGGCCAATGGGAGATGGTCCTGAAAGCCCAGGCTGCTGGCGAGCTAGATGCAGCGGTCGCCCGTTACAAGCAAACGGGCGCAATATCGTATATCAAGGGGAGGGCTCTTTCGAACACTTCGACGCAGGAGCAAGTTCAGTTAAAGGCGCTGGGATTGGTTGAAGAGTGCCTGCGTAAGGCGAAGGGCAATTTCAAGTGGTGGTCCGCAACAGCGTCGCATGAGATAGGCCAAATCTACCTGCGCCTGAAGCGAGTGGAACCAGCCAAAACTGCATTTGGCGAAGCGTTGAAAATTGCCACTGCCAGAAAAAATCAATTCAAGTTGATCGAGGTGGATTCGCGATTGGGATTAGCTGAGTGCGAGGCCCTGCTCAATAATGAAGCTGTGGCCAGTTCGCATGCGAAGAAGGCATTGGCGCGGCTTGACGAGTGCGGATACGGGGCACGCCGTCGAGCAGCGCAACGATTTTTGCAAACGTAGTGTTCCAATATGATTCGGAAGATTGTTCCAGAAATACAAACAGAGCAAGGAAGGCAGCCGGTGAAGTGTGGCCTTTTCATGTCCAACACGGAATTTTGGTGCGGGCCGGGTATTGAGTGGACCGCGCGGCTGCTACCACTGCCAAAATCGCGGGCGCGGAAACCGACGGGAGGTCTGTTGAGGCGAACCGGAAAAACCCCTCCTCGCGAACTGCTTGAGAGCGCTTCCAGTGCGTTTGCCTCTGATGCGAGAGAATGGCAGGAACGCTTTTCTAGAAAAGCTGGCGCTTTTGCTAAATGGCGACGCGAATTTGTCACATTTGCGTCCTTGACCGGGTGGGTAAAAATGCGAATACAGAGTCCCGTGAAAGCGAAATTTTCTCGGCGCTCGGTTTGGGTCCATGTGTTCAGCACGTGGCTATTGATGGTCGCGTTGGCTCTTGGGAATCCCCACGGGCCAAATATTCGTCCGGGCAATGGCAACGCCGATATTTCAGGCGGGACCGGAACTATGACGGTGAGGCAGCACGGTCAGCGCGTGATCATTGATTGGCAGGATTTTTCTGTCGATGCGGGTGAACTTCTGAAATTCGTCCAGGACAACACTCAGGCGGTTGCGTTGAACAAGGTGATTGGCAACCTCCCCTCCAACATCCTCGGTCCAATTCAGGCGAATGGGAAAATTTTCCTCGTCAATGCCAACGGAATCTTTGTCGGAAAATCAGGGGTGATCAAGACCGGCGGCTTCCTCGCGAGCACGCTGCACTTGAAAGATGAAGCCGCGTTCATGCGCGGAGATTCCAAATTGACATTTTCGGGGAACTCGACCGCGGCCATTGTCAACGCCGGCACCATTCACAGTGAGTCCGACATCTTTTTGGTGGCGAAGTCGGTGAGCAATGATGGCTTGTTGGAATCCTTGAACGGGAAGGTGGGAATTGGCGCGGGGGCCCAGGTGACGATCTATTCAGTGTCGCGAGCCAACGGGCAAATTGAAATCGAAATTCCGATTGCGGATTCTTATTTTCGAAACGGCGGGACGATCAAGGCCGCTCTTGCCGAGTTCGCGACAACTGGGGCTATTAGCAAATCTCCATCGCAGGCGGTCGACCTCCACTCAAAATCCGTCTTGCTCGCATCGCTGCGCAATACACAAAGCGGCAAGGTTACGAATACCGGCAGCATTGTGCTGAAAAAGAGCGATGGCAGCGGGGGTTCGGGCATTGTTCGCACGGGCAACTTCACCAATTCGGGGCCGATTGCCGCATCGTCAACAACGGGGCCCGGCGGAGATTTTCAAATCGAGACGGGCGTTTTCCAACAAACGGCGGCGGGTATTATTGACTTGAGCGGCACTTCGGGCGGCACGCTTTCGATTGTGGCGAGTGACGCGATTCATCTCGACGGATCGCTGCTTGCCAAAGGGCTTACGGGTGCCGGTGGCAAAATTTCTTTGCTGACGAGTTCTTACGATCAGGCCGCCACCGGAATTGTCAGCGCCGATGGAGTTGCGGCCGGAGGCGCGGTTTCGTTGTTTGCGTCTACAGGGGCGCAGGTTAAAGGAAACATTACTGCGACCGGGAGTGGAGGCACTGTCTTGCTACAAGGACCGGGATTAAATCCGACCGCGACAACTACTTCTCAATCTGGAGCCCCGACTCCTCCGCCACCGCCTGTGGCGCTCGCCCTGCTGAATGCAACTGTGAAAGCGGAAAACGTGACCTTTGACAGCTTTCCATCGACATCGATTTCAAATTCCTCGGTTGCTGCAACGCACATCACACTATCGAATATCGGAAATCTCGATATCAATACATCGCTCCTTCAAGGCGATGGCGGCGTGTCAATTATCGCGCGTTCGGCAAGTCTTACGAACTCAACGGTAAAAGCCGAAGGCGGCATGTTTTCGGCGACTGTGCCAGGCTCTTTCACGATGGCGAACAGCCTGATCGACGCCGGTCAGGTCGAAATGACCATAAAAGACCTTTTGGAATCCAGCAGCGCTATCAGCAGTCCTGGGGTGGTAACAATCAAAGCGGATGATTCGGTCACGCTGAAATCCTCGGGCGTTGTCGGCTTGTCGGTTTCATTGACCGGCACCAACCTTATGGTGCAACGCCTGCCCACGTTCAACCATCTTTACACAAACGGCAATTACAGAACCTTCATTACGGAAGAAACGGGCGGCCCTTCGGTCGTCGGCGCGGACCTCGATCTGATTTTGGATTTTTCCGATTCAGTGACGAATAAGGGGAGCATTATCTATGGCGGAAGATCAATTTCCGGAAACGTCGGAATTCTTCAAAACCTCGTCGATATTTTGCCGGTCGAAGAGCACAAATACCGGCGCGTCGGTATCTTCTTCCGAAAGAAGGATTTCTTGTTGGCCGCCTATAACCTGCAAACCAACGCTTTTTTTGGCACCAACGGCAAGCTCGTTTTGATTGCGACCAAGGTGGTGAATACAGGGGAGATTTCCGCCGCCCTTGAAGCGGTCCTTTCCGTGAATGGCAATGTGACGAATGGGTTTACCGACAAAACGGTCACGACGCCGATTCAACAGGGCAATCCCAATGAGATTGATTTGGCAAATCAAACCTACATCGACACAGTTTCCGCGCTTCGTCAAAATGCCTTGGGGTTGGTATCGAATGATTTGACCTTGAACAATCAAGGGTTGGTCAGTCTGGCAGATTATTTTGGTTCAGACGCAGTCAATGGAAAATCGATTACCATCGATGCGGCCTCGCTGACAGCCGCCACGCGGAACGGCGCGGTCGCGGTAACCGGCAGCCCCTATTTAAGTTCCGCGTGGACAACCGATGTCGCGCAGTGGAATGGCTTGGTGACGAATGCACAGGCATTTTTGCAGGCGCATCCGGAAATTGCGTTTGGCTCGACGCTTACGGCCAGCCAGCGCGCATTGGTAAAGGTGCCGATAGTCTGGTTTGAAAACACCGGAAACGGCAATTACGTGCCCAAGGTTTTGCTGCCTCTGGGCAGCAATACTTTCCAGCCGGGCGGAACGATTCAGTCGCAAGGCAATGCGACGATCACTGCCGATCAGTTTTACAATTCCGGGTTTGTCACTGTTGGCGGCGTTCTGACATTTAACGTCAACGGATTCATCAATGAACGGCGGACGGCTTTACAGCTTGAGTCCGTCAAAGAACAGAGCCTGTTCGGCTCTACAACGACGACCGTTACGGTGGATGAGTTGCAGGGCGGTGGCGTGATCTCCGCTGGAAGCATCTTCATCAATGCGAAGGGCGATGTGATCAACAAGGGTGCCATCGACGCCACGGGGGATGTGACGATCACCGCCGCGGATTTCATTAATGAGGCGGTCAGCGGCGAAACTTTAATTTTCCAGCACGCCTCAGCGGTGGAGCGGCTTTTCGGGGCGAAAAGCTACCTTCTGGGCGAGACGCTTTCGCCCGCCGAAATCAATGCCGGAGGCAACATTTCTATCTCCGCCAATCACATTGACGAAATCGGCGCTCGGGACATCGCGGAAGAAAATATCTCGTTGTTTGCACGGGATGGGATTTCCTCCAGCCCGGCAATAGTAACTTTTGTCGACAGCGATGTGCGGAAGGTCGGTTTTTCCGGATTACGCTCGAGTGAATCGCAGATTTCGGTGACGCTCCCCTCGTTGCTTCAATCCCTGAAAGGAGATGTCACGATTACGGTGGCGAATGGTGACTATGTGGGCATAGCGCCGCAAATATCCGCAGCGAAGGCAGTGGATATTTCGGCCAGCGGGAATGTCGGTTTGAATGCGGTGCTTACGACGAATTCTAGCCGAGCCGGGGCATTTGGGATTTCGCTGACGAGTCTCAACATTAGTGATTCGCATCAGTCAAGCGTTGTCCAGGAAGCACATGTCGCGGAAATTCTTGGTGGCACCGTCTCAATCAGCGCGGGCGAGGACGTGACTGGCACGGCGCCAACGATTGAAGGCAAGAACGGCGTTATCATCAATGCCGGGCGCGATCTTCGCTTTGGCGAGGTCAACCCGGTTTCAACTTTCAAAGAGTCGGGTTGGAACGTAGGAGTCACCGCCAAGGTCGATGGAATCGTGGTGTTCGGGGCGAATCCGGGAGGCTCGAAGTTCATCGACACGATTCCGGGAGCCGACCTTTTCTCCAGCCAAAAATACCATGGCGGGCTGGATGAAACGAGTTCCTATGCGATTCGCGCGCTCAATGCGTGGGAAGATCTGGTGGCGACGGCGAAAAACGTCAATAATCTGGCCGCCGACATACAACAGGGCTCAACTAACACTTATGGCGCCGAACTTCAAATCGGCACCCACGAATCCAAGCAGAAGACAGTGAGCTCGGTAGCGCCGGAGATTACCTCGGACAATGGCGATTTCGAGTTTTATACCGGCCGTGACGCTGAATTCGGTGGCGGTGCCCAAATTATGACGCCGAATGGATTGGTGCTCGGGCGAGTCGGCCGCAACTTCACTCTGGCAAGCGGGCATGTCAGCAGCGAGGAGACGAATTCGAGTTCCGGCGTTACGCTCGATGTCGGCTATACACAGGGAAGATTTGGTGTTACGCTAGGGGGAAGCCACAGTTCCGGGCGTAGCAAATTCGAGGGCGATACTGCCGCGAGTATCGTGGCGAATAATGTCGATCTCACGATCGGAGCCAACGCGACGCTTAAAGGGTCTCCAATCCTGGCAAACAGCGCAACGATCAGGGTGGCGAATGATTTAATTCTTCAGTCGCTGCAAAACCTCAGTTCATCACATTCTTCTTCGTTTAGCGGCAGCGCCACTGTCTGGGGGACGTGGGGCGGCTCCGCGAATGTGAGCCTGGCGGAAGCGAAATCGCAGCTTACGGATGCGGTGGCGGAGTTACAAACGCAAGGGAACCTGGCTCTCACCGTCGGTGGGACGACCTCGATGACGGCGAGCATTATCAATTCGGTCAATGGGCAACTGGAGTTTTCAACGGGAAGTTTGCGGTCGTATACGCTCAAAGACACAAGCAAATCGTATTCGGTTAGCGCTGGCGGATCAGCGGGCGGCGGTAACTGGAGTGGACATGGCAGTTTTTCGGTGACGGATTTCGAGGAGCTGCGCAATTCCTGGATCGGTCAGAGAAACATCAAGATTGGCAATGGAATTATGCCCGCGAATATCGCGCGGTCAGAGGCGAGTGCGAACAAGGTGGTGAGGCGGCTCGATATTGGATTCCAGGTCGATTCGGTTCTGCTCAAGGCTGGAGATTTGGCGCCGGATAAGCTGTCGCAAGGCCTCAACACGATTGGCAATGCGGCAACAGGGGTGGTTGATGCGGCGCAAAAAGTCGCCGACAACGTGGCGGACAAAGTTAAGACGTATTTCGGCGAAAACCAACCGCCGGCGCCGGTTCAGACGGTCACTAATCCCGTCGTTGCGCAACGCACGCCCACAATCGACCCGAAGGAAAATACACCCACTGGCAGTTCTACGGCTCCACCAGCAGATCAAGCCGAAACTGGCGACGCGGGCAAGGCTTCTGCCATCACGAGAACAGCGAATACGAACGGGAAGACCAATGTCGGCACCTGGAGTTCAGAGGTTGATGCTATTGATATTGCGGAGCAGGCCGATTTGGGGAAAGGCACGAGTACGTTACAAGACTTGAGCACGAACCTCATTCTTGGCGGCTATAGTTTAACGCCTGGACAACGGGCTCAGCTGAAATATGAGCAGCTTGATTCGGATACGCGAACGCAACTCGAGGCGGCGCAACAAAGCACTGGCGTTGACAGTTATGTCCACATTTTGCGCGCGATTATAGGGCAAGGGTCCGAAGAAGTGATCGGCGTGAACCTTGACGCATGGGCGGCCAACACTGCTAACGGTTATGAGGCTCGTTGGAATTTGGCGGCTAATGCTTACGCATCTGACAGAAATTACAATTATAATCAATTCGAAGCGGTTGTGGACGCTTCCGCAGACGGGCTGGCGAAGAATTACAAATCTGCTTCGGCTGATCCTAATTCGACGCCACTCACACGTGCATCTGCTTTCGCATCAGACGTGTTTGACGTTTCGGTTGTTGTGACACTTTTGGAGAGTACGGTAAAAACTGTTGGCGTAAAACTTCTTGACCTCGGGGGTGAGTCGCTTCAGTCATTGCGCCCACTTAATGGATTGACAACGGTCGATCGTACTGCTATGAGTGAGAGCTCTGCGGTGCCGGCTTCTGGAGGGTATGAAACTTTTTTCCGCTCAATGAGCTCGGAGAATTACGATACTTTTTTATCCACAGGGAGAATCCCCGCGACAGGAGAGACTTTCATTTCTCCGACCGCTGAATTCTCCCAGTCATACAAGGGTGTTCTTGTGAAGTTCCAAATGTCGGAGGGCACAACGGATGCATTGATGGACATCGGCGTGCGTGCTCGTGGAGCAAATGCCGCGAGTCTATTTCCAGATTTGCCTACGGTCGAGAGTGGATGGGGCCAAACAAACGCTTTGTTCAAACCGGAAGGCGGTCAAATTAACATTGGTTTAGGAAATGGAGGTGCGTTGGACCTATTTAATGATTCGATTAGAGGATTTGAGACCATCGGAGTAAACAAATGACGGTTCCTGATTGTTTGAGACGCTTTGGTCTTCATGTCCAATCGGCGGCATTGCCTGAAATAAGATTGCTCCTAGAGGACGAGACGCGGCTCGAAACCGAAAGGCAAGGCCGTGGAGATACCGGCTTGATGAAATTGTTCGCAGTTCAACTTTTCGGAGTTGGAGAATTAGATGATGTATTGCGTATCTGGGCTGCGAAGACAGCTAGCATGGATTCTGATGGATCGATTGACGTTCAGTTGCTTTGCGGTGCTGGGCTTAATGTGACCAAAGCCTTCCTTGGAAAGTCACCCGTTCCTGCGGCTGCGGTAGCTTTGAAGCGAATATTGGCTTGTGAGGATTCCGGGGACTTTATCGACTTTTCGCCCGAAGCCCTGAGAAAGGACTACGAAGATTACTATGCTAAGGCGTTGCAATAAAAAATGCGTGGGATGAAAAATCAGCAGACCACCCTTACGAAGGAACTTAAAGACCTTCACAAAAAAACGGAAAAGCGAGTTGCGATTGACGAGGTGCTCCGAAAGACGATTGGCTTTCGGCCAGGTCTTTGCGGGTGTAAGCTACAAGCCGAAGTGGGTAGACCGTTTTATAAATCGGACGTTTAGTATTGATTCAAATTCTTGTTTTGGACTAAAAATTGCTTGCCCCACTTTATGAAAAAAATCCGACGCCAAATCCTGCTGTGCGCAATCGCTACGCTGTGCACCTACGCCGCCTTCTCCGAGACACCGAAATCGAGCGACAGCCACGGCACCCCTCACATCGCACTGATCGACATCAACAAGGTCATCCGAAACTACAAACCGTATTTGGATTACGAGAAGACAGTTCAGGTCTCCCTTGAGAACGTAAAGAAACAGATCAAGGAACAAGAGGCCGCCTTCGCGGAATTGCAAAAGCAACAAGCGGCATTGGTAAAGGAGTTGAAAGACTTGCCGGAAAAATCAGATAAGCGGGTGGCGGCGCAAGAAGCGCTTAACAACAAAACCGCAGAAGTAATCGCCAAGCGGGATGAAGTGGTGCAATTCCGTGATACCATGTCAACGGGCTACGTGACCAATCTGAAACAGGAGGCGATTCAAGCGGCAAATAAGGTGATTCAGTTTGTCAAAAAATATGCGCCGGAGAAAGGTTACAAAATGGTGATTAATATTCCGTCCGCAGACGAAAAGACGGGCCAGAATTCAGTAGGGTCAGACGTGATTGTTGGGCTTGATGAGCTGCGCAAGGAAGCCAAGGACATCACGGAAGATGTGATTAAAGCGTTAGAGTAGGCAACTGATTTAGCTAATGAACTTTCGTGCCGGCATCGCGCCGGGTAGGCTATTTTCCTGATGATCGGTTCCAAAAAAAGCGTATTTTGGGGGTGGATTGGCGTGGCGGCCCTGGCCATTACAGTGCTGTTGGCCGGGCCTGTGAATGCGCAAGACCAGAGGCGATTGCAAGTCCGGCCGCTGAAACCTGCGGTCCCGCCCGTGGTTGTTCGGGGCGCGAATGAGCCGGGAAGTGGCGACCTAGCTTCTTATGACGCGACAGCGATAGCGGTCAACTTGAAGGGTATCGCCTTGTATGGGGATTCGCCCCCGGAAGTGGTGGAACGCCTCAATTTCAGCGGGGTGAAAGTCATTCGGGGGAAGATCAAAGACGCTGACCGCTTAGAGAAGAAGCTGAAACCGTTTTTGGGAAAGCCGATCTCGCTGCGCCTTTACGCGGAGGTAAGAGAGGCGATTTTTAAGTTCTATGACGCACGCGGCGAACTGGCAGTAATACCGGGCTTGAATCAGGATGCGGCCGGTGGCGTTTTGCAGATTGCTGTGCATCTGCGCCGACTCCAGCGCGTCGATGTTGCCGGACAAAGTCATTATCCAGCCGATTTGTATCGCAAGCCGTTTGTGGAGATGATTGACGCGCCGGTCGATCTCCTGCAACTGAACGCCAGGGGGCGTACCTTGAGCAACCCATTTCGTCACATCGCAGAAGCGACACCGAACGTATTGGAAAATGATGCATCCCTTGTGCTGAAGGTGCATGACCGCTTTCCGCTCTCGATTGGACTGGGGTTTGATAATGAGGGCGTTCCAATTCTTGGTGAGGATCGGTATTCGCTGGCGATCACTACTACTGACCCCTTCAAGCTGGATTCGATCCTTGGCTACCGGCTCGTTACGGCGGAAGACCCGCGTAAAGAAACAGCGCACTACCTGACGTATTTATTGCCGTCTCCGATTGGCTACGGCCAATCCATTCAATTCGAGGGCATTTACACTGCCAGCCGGGCGACGGTGGACGCCAACGGTGAAGAGTTCGATAACCAGGGCACAAGTTCGCAGGCGACCATCAGCTACGCGTTGCCCTTGCCGGATATTTCTATGACCCTCAGTGAAAGCGTGTCGCTGGGATTTGATTTCAAGACTTCGGACAGCAATTTTGATTTTGGCGGCACGACGTTTTCCAAGACCGGAACGGAGACCTACCAATTCTGGCTGGCGCACAATTTTGCCTTAACGGGAAGCGAGCATGATTGGATCCGTGCGGCCAACCTTGCGAACCGAATCGTTTTTAGCCCTGGAAATTTTTCCGGAAAAAATACCGACGCAGCCTTCCAAACGATACGCCCGAACAGCCAGGCGGAATACGTTTATTGGCGGGCTGATTTCTCCATAAGCGTGGAACTGCCCGCGGACGTTGCATCAAACATCGTAAACCCGGTGCTTAATTCGTTATTGGCGAAGAGCATCTTGCGGATTTCCGGCGAGGTTCAAGAATCTAGCACAAATCTTTTATCGGCAGAGCAAGTTTCATTGGGCGGCGCCCAAACCATTCGTGGCTTCGATGAAAATGCCGTCCTCGTGGACAATGGCTTCTATGTTCGCACTCAGCTTTTTAGCCCACCAATTGCTTCGCTGCATTCGGTGCTGCGCAAGAAGAGCTATTTCGGAATTCCAGTTCAGGATGACTTTCGAATTTATGGTTTTTTTGACTACGGGATGGGTGGAAGTAAGATTCGGTCGGAAGGAGAACCGAAGTCAGTTGGATTGGGTAGTGTCGGCTTGGGTTTACGCTATGCTTTTAATGATAGCGTCGCCGCCGATGTCGCCTATGGGTGGCAGGTTATAGAAAGCAATTTCAGTGATGATCGGACAGGACGGTGGCATTTTAACGTTCAGGTAACATTTTAAAACCTCGACAACCTTTTCAGGTATTGATAATGTATTTTATCAATACTGAAATAGCTGTAGGAAATGAAAGCAAGAGTAAAGGCTGAGTCGGTCGATAGCGCTCCCGGAAACAGGTAGTCAAAAGGTTGTTGACTTTAGGGTGATGCTTATGGTATGATCAGGAATAAGTAACAAGGAGGAATCTATGGTCGTTACGACACTATCGCCGAAAAACCAGACGACTCTCGGTATGGAGTTTGTCAAAGCGTTGGGGCTGACAGCCGGTACGCGGTTAAAACAGTCGCTGGTTGGAAACAAAATCGTTATTGAGCCAGTTGCCGGCGTGATGACGGCGTTTGGAGCACTCTCCTCCGCTGGCCCGGCATATACTATCAAAGAAGAAACGGAAGGTATGGAGGCCGCCGTAGCGAAGGAGGTCGCAGCCAAGGCGAGGCGTGATTGACCGGCGCTCCGTTTTTAGTAGATACGAACGTCATTCTTCGCTTCCTATTGAACGACCACGCCGTGCATAGCGAGGCCGCGAGGCGTCTGGTGGAGCGAGCCGAAAAGCGAGAGATAACTCTTGAAATTCCGTTCATCACGGTGACCGAAGTTGTTTTCACGTTGCGCAGTTTTTACAAAAAAAAGCGGAACATGATCGCGGATGAGATCATCAAAATTCTCAATACGCCCGGAATGAACTTCAGGGGACCGGCATGGGTTCTGGACGCCCTCGAGGAATTCGGTAAGAGGAAGGTTTCGTTTGGCGACGCTTGCATCGCTGCGGAAGCGCGCGTGTTTGAAATCCCTGTCATGTCTTTCGACAAGGATTTGGACGGTTTTGATGGCATAGTGAAATTTGAGCCGCAATGAACTCAATGGGGCCGGAAAGCTTGGGAAGTGGAATGGAAAGTGTCGTTGTCACGCAAGGCGGTGAGCGACTGCTGACTGCGGCAGAATTTCAACGTCTGGCGGATGTGCCACCCGAGTTGGAATGGTTCGCGAATATTCAGAATGCGAATACGCGCCGAGCATATCGGAACGATGTATCGGAATTCATGAGATTCTCGGGTATCGAACGGCCGGAGGAGTTCCGGCAGGTGAAACGTGCTCACTTGATTGCGTGGCGGGAACTCCTCGAAAAGCCGAAAGATCTCAAGGGCCGGCAATTGGGACCGGCCACAGTCCGGCGAAAGCTCTCTGCGGTTGCGTCACTATTCGAGTATTTGTGTGAAGCAAATGCGGTGGCGTTTAATCCCGCGGACGGGGTGAAACGGCCAAAAGCTGGCGCGAATGAAGGGAAATCTCCCGCATTGAGCGATCAGCAGGCAAGGGCGCTTTTGGATTCCCCTGCCGCCGATACTCTGAAAGGGCTTCGTGATCGGGCGATTCTGTCCGCCCTACTCCAGCACGGTCTGCGTCGCGCGGAGTTGTGCTCACTTAAAGTCGGAGATATGGAACTGCGGCGTGGGATTTTGCATTTTCGGGTGGACGGCAAAGGCGGGAAAATCCGCTACATTCCGATTCATTCAGAAACGATCGAGCGGGTGACTGATTATCTCGCAACGCGAAAGTGTGATGACGATGGGGAGGAGAATGCAAATGGCGAAGAAAAGGAGTTTGAACTGAAGGATTTTGGAAATAGCGATGCGCCTCTATTCACCAGAGTCAGGCGGAGGAAGAAGGGAAAAAGGCGCAATACCAGCGACCCGAAGAGACCGTTGACCGGTCATGCCATTTACAAAGACGTGGTTCAGATGTATGCGCGCCAGCTCGGAATTGATCCTCGGGCAATTTGCGTTCACGGGCTCCGAGCGACAGCCGCAACTAACGCGATGGATGCGGATGCCGATATTGCGAAAGTGCAGGAATGGCTCGGCCACGCGAGCATTGCAACAACACGGCTTTATGATCGGCGGACGACGAAGCCAGCGGATTCGCCGACATTCAAGGTGCGCTATTGAGGATCAAAAGGCAGAGGAATAGGGCGCCTGTCGGGGTTTCCATGATTTCGTGGATAAATCAACGGTGACAGGGCCGGCTGGTAAGGAGTCTCGCCTCCTCTGCTTTTTTGAGGAATGGCAGACATCGCTGTCACAATTCTGAAACATTGCAGCGGTATAATGTGGGGAGGGTGGTTGAATGACGGAAAGCGATTTTGACATAAGGCGCGATGAAATGGAGCGGGACAACCTGCAGAGAACGATTTCAGAAGTGGAAACGGTTCTTGCCGTTTCCACTCCGGGTACCCGGCCGCTTTGGGAAAATTTTCTCCAAAATGCCAAGGGCCGGATCGGCGCTTTAGAAAAGAAGATCAAGGACGCGCAAGAAGCGCGGGAAACGCACGAGCGGGAGCGACTGGCAATTTCCTCTCTGGCAGAGAAGGAAACAGCGTTAAGTTCGCGTGAGAAGGAAGCGTATAGCGGCTTCCTCAAAGAGGATTTTTTCACCAAGAAGGATTTCGGCCGTCTTGAGCAGTTCTACGCGAAAACCTGGGACCGCCTGAGCGAAAGCGGCAAGGACGAGATGAGCGCTAGAATATGGGGCGGTATCAGGCGCGGCGAATTTCGTTTTGGGGAATTGCCGGAGGTGGTTCGCGAGAAGGAAATGGAACGGGTTCACCGGCGACTGCAAGAAGCGGCGATTGGCGCCGGAGTCAGCGCCGAAATCCCAGAAAAGGACCGGCAGGATTTTGTGCGGGCTTACGAAGCCGGAAAGAAGGATGAAGCGGCCAAGGTGCTGGAACGCGACAGTTTCAAAAAAGCGATGTTTCGGGGAAGTGATTCCAAGGGTGTGAAGAGTGTAGAGGCCAGCAAGCAGCGGGAAAGTGAAAGCGAGCAGCTTCTTGCGGGTGCGAAACCGGCAGAACCGGCGGGCGCGGCGGCGGAAAAGCCGCAGAAGCCGAGAGCGGCAGGCGGGACGAACCTTTCGGCGCTGGATTTTGGAGGGATGGCAGCGGGGAATACCACGCCATCGGTTCAACCACCTGCGATTGCAAACGCGCTCCCGACAAGTCAAAGGGAACGGTGATTACTTTGAGGCAGTGGGATGCCTTTGAAGTGCCCATTCCATCAATCCCGCTTGAAGTTCTGATTGCGTCAATTCGCCGACATCGCTGAAAACGCTGGTAAGGACTTCTTTCACTGATTTCGCAGCATCCGGTTTTAAACCGCGGTCAATTCGGTCGAACAATTTCATGGTGGTGCCGTGGATGATGATGGCGTAGCTGACGGCGTCGCGGCGGGCGATTTTGTAGCGCTCTTCATTGACTGTCGTCTTGTCCAGTTCAAGGCGCGCGACCAAGTCGGCCCGCAATGACTCGAAATCAGCGCCCGGCACTTTCTTGCCGGCCATGGCGTCGAAAACCTTCGCCTGATGCTGATTGAAAATATCGACAAGCATGGTGCCGTTGCCTCGCGTGCCCTTGATTGCGTCGCGCATGGTGTGGCCGACATCCTTGGCGTAGGCATCGAGGCCGAGCTTGGGTGAGAGGAGATTCCAGTTGGCGACGAAACGTTCAATGTAGGCATCGGTCATGTAGGCCGGGCGATAGGAGGTGGGCGTTTTGCCGAATTTCTGGCGATAGAGTTCCTCGACGCGGGCGTGCTCGGCGAGGACGTGCCGCACGTAGGGCTCGGGCGAACCGTAGGCTTCGAGGCTGCCCGCCAGTTGGAGGAAGATTTCGGTCAGGTCGCGCTGGGCGGGTTTGAAACCCTTGGCCGGGTCAAAGGAATCGAGGAATTCCGGCTTGTCCGCTGCGCGGGCGGAGCCGATCAGGCAGAGAATGACGGCCAAAACAACGGAAGTCGCTACGCGGCAACGATTTCTTAAGGAATTGCACATAGAATGAAACAGAATGCTGGAATTCTGTTTCATGGAGGAACGATGGAAATCAGCGCCAGAAGCGCCTATGATCGGGAGGGGCGGCGAAAATACCTCACGCCGACCGAAGGGCGTAGATTCCTTGACCAAGTAGTCAACCAACCGAAGCCGGAGGCTCTCTTTTGCCTCGTGCTTTACTATACCGGCTGCCGCATTTCAGAGGCGTTGAGCCTTCGATCGAACAATCTCGATGCCGAGACGAACGTGGTCCGTATTCAGTCGTTAAAAAAGCGCGGTCGAAAGGAGATTCGGCGCGTTCCGGTTCCTGAATTTCTAGCTACTGCACTTCGGAACTTTGTCATGGCAGGCGAGGGTCAGCCGTTCTGGCTATTCTCACGCACGACGGGGTGGCGGATTATCAAACGAGTCATGCTCGCCGCCCGAATTTCTGGAATTCATGCAACAACGAAGGGACTTCGCCACGGCTTCGGAGTTCGCGGTGCCTTGGAGCAGATTCCGGTAAGCCTCATTCAAATCTGGATGGGGCATGCCGATTCAACCACCACGGCGATTTATCTAGCCGTTCAGGATGATGAGGAACGCGCCTTAATCGAAAAAACTTGGTGAGCAGCGGAATTGCTCGCCCGTTCACCCCTGTGAACCAGGTGATCGTTCAGCCCATGGCAACGGCTCTTCCGGTCCGGGACCATGCGGGAAGGTACAGGTTGCACCCCCAAAATGGACGATCTCGCCGTTTGGCTGGAGGATGAACGTGCTCCAATACGCGCGCATGTGGTTTTGGTTCCGCAAATTGTTGTGCAGGAATTTTTGAATGTAGCAGCGCCAGACGAGGCGTTTATCTGAGGCGCGGAGCCAACTCAGCAACGCCTCCCGCTGTGCAATACATGCACCGCGAAAGCCTTTGCCGACATGGCATACGAGCGGCGCGGCCTCTCCTGACGGGGCAAAGTCGAAGGCCCGGCCGAGCCACCGGAGGTTTCCGATTTCGGCAAGCTGGGGAGACGGCATCGACCCATCGGGAGCCCGGCGCTGTTCTTCGTCGGGGGCACATCGGCAGGTCGTCGAGCAAGCGCCCGTACGCCAGACTTTGGTGAAGTATCCTTCATCGAGTTCACAGCGGAGACGAAGGTCTTCCTGCTGGAGTGGAAATGTGCGCAGTGTCGCCAGTGGTTGGGCAAACTCGGGTTCTTCGAGCCAGAGGCGCGAATGAAACTCGAAATCTCTTTCGCTAAGATCGCGTAAAAGCCGTGTCGCCGTGGCAGGGCTCACAAGATAGGACTGAATTGCAGTTTCGATATCGACGTGGGGAAAGCTTTCACCACTTGTCCAAATGGGCTGTGGCTCGTCCCATTCGTGGAACGCAGAAAGGGTGAACCAATCGTATTGGCCGTCGTTGATTGCGAGAAAGCTTTTAGGATGAAATGTGTCGAGGCCCGAAGCAGCTTCACGTTGTTTGGCGAGACTCAGCGGCCGCGGCAACGGATCGAGGTGCCCGCGCCACCATGGGGCAGATGGTCGAACAAATCGCCAGGTCGATTCCACTCGATCGGGCGGTGGTTCAATCACGAATGGATCAAGAAGTCCGCTTCCGATTAGTTGCCGGGCCGAATGGAATGTTGCTTCCGGATCGTCGTAGTCGTGAAAACGGTAGTGATCGCTCAGGAGTCCGAGAAATTCGTAGAGCGCGATCCACTGATACTTCTTACTCAACCGTTCCACGTTTGAGCGCTGTCGTCCCGCGTAGCCGATGTCGGGCAGATTATCTGGCCGTAGCGGGTCCCAACCGATTTCAAAAACTCGCTGTATCACGTAACGGCGTGCAATTCTTGCATCGAATCGCGGTCGGTAGCCGTTTCGCTCTGGCTCCACGGGCTCAGAAAACTTCTGCGGCAAGAACTGGCCTACATGACTTTGCATCACGTAACGGCCCCAATCACCATAGCCCGCTCCACCGACGTCGGGCACCACCGACTGGAAGAAAGTGTAGGCCCGATCTGCTTCCTCTTCTTTCTCATCACATCTCCTATCGGACCAAATCCGAGGCCAGCGAGATCGGAATGGTGCTTGAAATGAACTCGGCTCGATACCGGAAGGCAGCATTCCCTTTGCGGTTGCTTGCTGACACACTTCGGCAGCGTAATGACGGATGAGCAGATGCGGCTCGACCGTCTTTCCGGCGAAGATGCCGGTGTGAACGACTCGAGCCAACTCCGTCAAATGGACATCTCCCGCGCTGGCGTGTTGTGCTGCGCCGGCGGCTGCGAGCAAGACCCACTCCCGAACATACGGGTCATCCACGGGAAGAAAGCGGGCAACGAGTCGCGCTGCGAGCTGCGTGCGGCCGACGAGCAGACGCGTAATCGCCGCAGCGAGGCGCTTGCGACCTTCTATGACCGTCGTGCTCGCGCACCATGCGAGCACCGTCGCGAGGAGCAATCGGTGTTCGTCGGCCAGCATGTCAAGGCGGGCGCGCTCCGCCCACGCCAGGAGTTCTCGCAACGGCGAGTCCTCATAGAGGTGAAATAGCTGCTCATTGACCCAGAAAGTCCAGGTTCGGTCACGCTCCGCGAGAGGAAGGGCGGCCAGTCGCTCGTGTAACCAATTCGCATTCCAAGGATGAAGCGGATTCGGGGCAAGCGGAACAAGATGATTGAGAGCATTCTCGATCGCCTCACCATCCGTTGCCTTCTCAAACAACTCTAGAGTGCGTGCGGAAACACTGTC
>Ga0206937_10154_pt1 | contig 20415 bp, 17 predicted proteins | sample Alteio_BWOrgHeat_11_FD_152923 | JGI IMG/M metagenome (GOLD analysis project Ga0206937, IMG submission 152923) | Enriched cells from forest soil in Barre Woods Harvard Forest LTER site, Petersham, Massachusetts, United States -... | ecosystem: Environmental > Terrestrial > Soil > Temperate forest >... | reverse complement strand
CCTCACGTTGAAAGACGCAAAGAAGGAGTTTAGAAAGTAAGCTTTGCCCTGAGTGACAGTGCTAACCGGTATCCACGCAAAGCGCCGAGAATACCTCCGAGTGCATATCCTCCAAAGAACCCGATTCCTCCAGCAGTTGAATTGAATACCCATTCCAATCCAATCGCGAGAGAGCAGCAAAAAGTGAATGCTCCTAAAGCCGCTAAGATGGGAACAATAGCAAATGGACTAAATCGACGAAGTGACTTGCTGACATACATTATTATGCCGCCAACAAGCCCTGCTATAAATAGCACAAACACGAAGCCCATCATTGGAAGCATCATTCTTGGAATTACCTTAATTGTTGTTTGAACGAAAGATTATTTCCCGTCGCTGATCACTCCCTGAGCTTGCGGATATTGCCGAGCCAGGTGGAGACTACTGCGCCGCCGGCGCCGATGGTGAAGAGGATGAGGGAGATGTCGCCGAGGGTGTCGTTTTTGATGGCGGCGGCGAGGAGGAGCGAGACGAATGCGAGGAGGCCGGTGAAGCCGATTGCGCCGAAGAGATAGGTGCCCAGCTTTGAGGAGTTGGTGAATGTCATCGAGAATGGGAATGCGGTGGCGACGAGGGCGACGCCGGGTATGAAGAGGGATTCCTGCTGGAGGGCGAAGCCGATGAGGAGGAGCAGGAGGCCGACGGTGATGCCGCCGCCGACGAAACATGCCTCGATTTTTTCGTTGCGGCGGAGGGCGTGCTTTGCGACGCGGTCGAACATGAGGATGAAATTTCCGACGCCCTTGGCGATCCAGACCCAGAGGACGAAGAGGGCGTACAGCACGCCGATGGCGATGCCGACAGGGGCGAGCGTTCCCGTGAAAATTTCGCGTGAAAACCGCATGGCGATATAGAGCCCGACGATGACGCCCCAGCGCGCGCCGCGGCTGAGCCGCTGCATGCGGAAGCTGTAGGCGAGATAGGCGCGGTAGAGGGGGGAGCGGGCGCGGAAGCTGTTCAGCAAGCCGTTGCGGGCGTTTTCGGAATCGGGGTCGAGTCGGAGGGCCTCAAGGAAATGTGTCTCGGCTACCTGGCGCTCGCCGCGTTGCAATGCGGCCCAACCGGCGCTGCAATGCGTCTGCGCATCCTCGGGATCGCGGGCAAGCATGCCGGAGATCTGGCCGGCGTTCTCGGCCATTTTGTTTTGCAGGCGCAGGGCTTGGGCGAGCTGGTTTGCGGCGGTGGAGTTATCCGCATCGAACGAAAGGGCCTGGCGCGCGGCGGTTTCGGCTTCGGCCCATTTCTCCATGAGGAGGAAGGCCTGGGCCTCGGCGGTGAAGATGAACGCGGAATCCGGCGAAATGGCGATGCCGTCGCGGGCCGACTGCAACGCATCCGCCGGATGGTCGAGCCGGCAGAGGATGTATGCGCGCATGCCGTGGTAGATGGCGTCATTGGGCTCGATGGCGAGCGCGCGGTCGATGGAGGCGAGCGCATCCTTCGCGCGGTCGGGCAATTGCAACTGGCAGCCGGCAAGCTGCATGAGGGCGAAGGCATCATTGGGATTCTGCGCGAGGGCGTCGCGGAAAAAGCCCTCGGCCTCGGCGTAGCGGCGCTGTTCCCTGAGGAGCATGCCGCGCTGGACGTAGCCGGAATTTGAGCCTTCGCCGGGGTTCACTTTTTGATCCCCAGGAATGTGAGGACGTCGTCGTAAAAGCCGCCCTGGTTTGAATAGACGGCGTAATTTTTTGCGCTCTCGAACCATGCGCGGCTGGAGGGCTTGAGCGTCTTTGCGGTCTGCAAAAGCTCGTCGGTGGTGATGGGGATGACGCGGCCCTCGCGCATCGCGTTTGCGAGGGAGCGCTCGATGGTGACGTCGAACACGGCCTTGAGATCGGCGCCGGAGAAGTCCTTCGTTTTTTTCGCGAGCTCGGCGGTGTTGAGTTTGGTCACGGGTTTGTCGCGGGCCATGACCTCGATGATCGAGGCGCGCGCTTTTTCATCTGGAGGAGGGACGAAGAGGATGCGGTCGAAACGGCCGGGGCGGCGGAATGCGGGATCAATGTGCCACGGGGCATTAGTCGCGCCGAGGACGAGGAGGCCGTCATTGGCATCGACGCTGCCATCGAGCTCGGCGAGGAACTGGTTGATGAGGGTGCGGCCGGCGCTGCGCTTGAGGTCATTGCGGTCGGCAGCGAGGGCGTCCACCTCGTCGAAGAAAAGGACGGCGGGGGCGTTGTCGCGCGCGAGCTGGAAAAGTTGGTGGAGGTTTTTTTCGCTATTGCCGAGATAGAGGTCGAGGATCTGGTGGATGCCGATGGAGATGAAGTTCGCCTTGATCTCGCCGGCAGTCGCGCGGCTGAGCATCGTCTTGCCGCAGCCGGGAGGGCCATAGAGGAGGACGCCGCCGCCGATCTTCTTGCCGTAGGCGCGGAAGAGCTCGGGCTTTTGCAGGGGGTAGATGATCTTCATACGGATCTCCTCCTTCACCGCATCCATGCCGCCGACGTCGTTGAAATTTGTCTTGGGCTTCTCGATGTCCGCGGCTTTCGGGCCGGTCGATTCCTCGTCGCCGGAATCCTTCCACGAGTCGCCTGTGACGGGGACTTTTTCCGGCTCCTCGCGGGGAGGGGTGGGTTTAGCGCCGCTGGAGAAAAGTTCACGTTCGAGGGAGGCGTCCTTGCTTGAAGGATCGAGGGCCAGGGCCTGCTCGTAGTTTGATTTTGCCTGGTCTTTGTTTCCATCCACAAGGTTCAGGCGGCTGAGGAAGACCCATGCGGCGGCGTAATCGGGATGGTCGCGCGTGACGGCCTCGGTGCGGACGATGGACTCGGAGATTTTGCCGGAGAGGTGGAGGATTTTTGCGATGCCGAGTTTTGCCTCGGCGCGGGAGGAATCAATACGCAGGACGCGCTCGAATGTTTCGCGGCCCTCTTCGAGCGACCATTCCTCCATGCAGGCGCTCGCGAGCAGGAGCAGGAGCGGGATGTTGTCCGGCGAAACGGCGACGGCAGTGCGAAGAGGTTCCAGTTTTGACATGGTTAAGAATTTAGGAAGTAAGATTTAGGATTTAGGAAGTGTATCCGATGCCACCCGCTGTGATGATTTCGGAAGTTTTAGAGATTTAGGAAATTCTGCAATAGCTTTTTTCCTTCGAGGGTCAGGATCGACTCGGGGTGGAACTGGACGCCGTGGATCGGGAATTTTTTGTGGCGAAGGCCCATGATTTCTTTCTCGGCGGTTTCCGCGCTGATCTCAAGCACATCGGGGAAGGTTTCGCGTTTTACGAGCAGTGAGTGATAGCGGGTCGCTTCGAACGGATTTGGCAGGTCGGTGAAAATGCCTTTGCCATCGTGGAGGATCGGTGAGGTCTTGCCGTGCATGAGACGACCGGCGCGGACGACATCGCCGCCGAATACGTCACCGATGCATTGGTGGCCGAGGCAGACGCCGAGGAGCGGAGTGCTTTCGCCGAATGTGCGGATGACCTCGTTGCTGATACCAGCTTCTTTCGGTGTGCATGGGCCGGGGGAGATGCAGATGCGGTCGGGGTTCAGCGCGCGGATTTCGGCGATGGTAATTTCGTCGTTGCGTTTGATCACCATTTCGACGCCAAGCTCGCCGAAGTATTGGACGAGGTTGTAGGTGAAGCTGTCGTAATTATCGAGGACTAACATCATAGAATTTAGGAAGTAAAATTTAGGATTTAGGAGGTGGGGTGCGCCTCGTGGTTGCGGTGGCCGTAAAAAATATGGCGGTTAATTCGTTTGCTTCCTGCAAGAGCGCAGAAACTTTGGAGGCGGGTAATAATTTGTCTTCGATGATGATTTCTAGCCAGTGAGCACTTTCATCCGCTTCTTCCAACACGATACCAAGTTTTGACAGAAATTCCGCGCGCGAACGCGCCCGGCACGCGGACCGGTAGTTTGCTCCCACGGAAAGCGCGCTACGAGTCAATTGATTTGCCAGGACTTTGCCGGTCACATCACGTGGCAAATGCCGGACAAGCTTCAATGCGCGCAAGCTAAAAGCTTTCGTTCGCAGTTTGAGTTCGGCTTTCTCCATACTTCCTAAATCCTAAATTTCACTTCCTAAATTGCATTGGCTCTTTCGATGGCGCGCATCATGCCCATCGCCTTGTTCACAGTCTCCTGATACTCGCCCTCGGGGGTGGAATCCGCAACCACTCCCCCACCTGCCTGGACGTAGGCTTTGCCGTCCTTGAGGACGATGGTGCGGAGGGCGATGCAGGAATCGGTGTTGCCATCGAAGCCGAAATAGCCGACTGCGCCGGCGTAGGTGCCGCGTTTGCTTTTCTCGAACTGGTTGATGATCTGCATGGCGCGGACTTTCGGCGAACCGGAAACGGTGCCTGCGGGGAATGTCGCGCGCATGACGTCGTAGGCATTGCGGTCCTTGCGGAGGGTGCCGGTGACGTTTGAGACGATGTGCATGACGTGGCTGTATTTTTCGATGGTCATGAAATCGGTGACGCGCACGGAACCGAACTCGGCGATGCGGCCCACGTCGTTGCGGGCGAGATCGACGAGCATGAGGTGCTCGGCACGCTCCTTCGGGTCGGCGAGGAGCGCCTTGACATTTGCCTCATCCGCCTCCTCGTTTGCGCCGCGCAGACGGGTGCCGGCGATGGGGCGGATCTCGACCTTGCCATTCATCGCGCGGACATGGACCTCGGGGGAACTGCCCACGAGGGAGAATTTGCCGCCGAACTTGAAGCAGAACATGTAGGGCGACGGATTCACGAAGCGGAGCGAACGGTAGAGGCTGAGCGGGTCGCCGGTGTATTCCGTCTCGAAGCGCTGCGACGGGACGATCTGGAAAATGTCGCCGGCGTGGATGTATTCCTGCGTGTCGCGCACGGTCTTGAGGTATTCCTTGCGGGTGGTGTTGCACTCGGGGGAGACGGGCTGCGGCTGGCAATAGACGTTGATATTCGGCAGGCGCGTGGGCTGGGCGAGTTTCTCGACCATTTTCCCGATCTGGGCGCTGGCTTCGTCGTAGGCGCGGTCGGCATTGCCACCCTCGACATGGGCGTTTGAGAGCACGCGGAGGCGGCGCAGACGGTGGTCGAATATGAGGAGCGTGTCGGTGATCATGAAGACCATTTCGGGGAGCTTCAATTCATCCTTCGGCGCCGGTGGGATGGTCGGCTCGAAGAACCGCACCATGTCGTAGGAGAGATATCCCACCGCTCCGCCGATGAAGCGGGGCATGTCGGGAAGCTCCACGCGCTGGTATTGCGCCATGAAGTTTTGCAATTCCTTGAAGGGGTCCCCGGCGGCCTGGTACTCGCGGACTTTTCCATTCTCCGTGATGCGGACAGTTTTGCCAGTGCTCTCGAAAACGGTGCGGGGATTGCTGCCCACGAAGGAATAGCGGCCGACCTGGTCGTTCTTCTCCGCGGACTCGAGCAGGAAGGAATAGCCTCCATCGTCGATCTTCTGGAACGCGGCGACGGGGGATTCGCAATCCGCGATGAGTTCGGTGTAAACGGGGATCAGGTTGCCCTGCTTTGCCAGTTCGCGGAACTCCTCGCGGCTCGGTTTTAATGGGATATGGCTCATTTTCGGTAAATTTCTTCGGGATCAAACACCCGGGTTTCGGTAATCTCCGCGAGCGTGCCGTCAGCATTAATTTGCTGGAAAAAGCAGCTCTCGTAGCCGGTGTGACAGGCGGCGCCGCCCTGCTGCTGGACCTCGAACAGGAGCGTATCGGCATCGCAATCCATGAACGAACGGACGACGCGCTGGGTGTTGCCGCTCGTCTCGCCTTTCAACCACAGTTTCTGACGGGAACGGCTCCAGTAGTGCATGAGGCCGGTCTCGAGGGTCTTTTGCACCGAGAGCTCGTTCATGTACGCAAGCATGAGCACCCGGCCGCTGCCTGTTTGCTGGACTATGGCTGGAATCAAACCGTCACTGTTGTATTTCAATTTTGGATTCATAAAAAAAAGAAAGCCCGACGATTTAAACTTACCGGCAAGTGTGCCGGAAATGGAATCATCGGGCGAAATTTCGACGCATCGGTGCGACGACCCCCGAAAGACTTTCGGGGAGCCCGTCAATTAACGCCACCAATGCAAAATGCTCACAGGGTTGATATAATTCAGCGTTCCATGCCTGCGCAAGTGAAATTTTAATGACTTATTTTGCGGAATATCCGTCTGAAGTACACCGTGAGTACCTTGACGAAACGCAGAGTTGACTTAAAGAATATAAGGAGGTTTCCCCGTTTGCTGGCCGCATTCATGCTCAATACGACTATGAGTGTCATTCCTGTGAAAAAAAATTTCTCATTTATGCAAAGTTCTGTCTGCAAGGCATGGTTCTAGCTAGAAACAAAAGTCTAATTTTATCAGAATGAGCAACAACGTTTCCACAGAGGAGCAAGAGCAGATTCTTCAAACCATCGAGATGTTTGAAGTGATCACACAGACGAATCCGGATGACTGCCAGTCACTGGAAATTCTCAAGGAAGCCTACTGGAAACTCGGCAAACAGGTGGAAGCCCTCGCAGTGACCCGCAAACTTGCGGATGCCTACATGGCGGAGGGGCAGTATTCCTCGGCAATGATGGAGTATGAAGGCATCCTGCAAAAGGTGCCCGACTCCCCGGATATCACAGAACTCCTGAAAAAGGTGGAGGCGAAGCTCAATCTCCCGGGCCGCGGAAACGGCGAAGCCTCCCTGGATGCCGCGATCGATCTTGATTTCAGCGCGTTTGCGAACGTGACCCAGGATGAAGCGACGTTGATGACGACCGAAGCCACGCGGAACCACGAGCGGACGGCCAGGAAGGATTTCGACATCGCATTAACGGACGATGGCAATGAGCCGCTCGCTAAATTCTTGATCCAGCAGCGCCTTATTCCCGACGATGTGGTAAATAACGCGCTGGAGCGCGTGACAAAGATGAACGAGAATCTCGCGCCCCAGGCGATGGCGACCTCCCTCATCAATGAGATCGTCGCCACCCGGGTCATCGAGACCGAGGCGATGCTCTGCGGCATCCTGGACCGCACAAAATTCGCATACATCCCGCTCGCAAATTACGATGTGGACCGGCAGGTCGTGAAAATGCTGCCCGAGAGCCTTACGCTTGGGCGCTTGATCCTACCCTTCGACATCATCAGCCGCACGGTGATGATCGCCATGGCAAATCCCTTTGACGGCCTCGGCAAGGAGGCTGTGCAGCAATTGCTCGATTACAACATCCAGTGGCATCTGGCGGCTCCGGATGCGATTATCAAAATCCTGCGCGATTCCTACCGGCTGGATCCAAAGGATAAGAACAAGGGTTAAACCATGAGCATCAAATCCTTTGGCGAACGCATAGCGGATGTTTTGATTGAGGACGGCCTGCTTCTTCCCAGCCAGTTGGAAGAGGCGATGGACATCCAGAAAAAGCAGGGTGGCCGGCTGCTCAAGCTGCTCACGGACAAACAATTTGTCACCGAGCAGGACATGGTCATCAGCATGGGGCGCTGTCTGGATACCCCACCGATCAATCTTTCCAAGGTCCGCATCTCGGAGGAGATCCTCGACCTTGTGCCCAAGGAAATGGCGCGCGCCTACAAACTGGCGCCAATCTGCCGCCTGGGGAACAAACTTTTCGTGGCAATGGCCGATCCGTTGAATGTGCTCGCGCTGGATGACCTGCGCCAGCGCACGAAGCTGGAGATCGTGCCGATGATCACCACTGAACGCAGCGTCTCCGAGGCGCTCAGCGGTGTGAACAGCGCCAGCGCGGCGATGGACCAGATGCTCAAGGAGGCCGCCGAGACCACCGACGACATCCAGGAAATCACTCAAAAGCGCGATGATATCGACCTCGACAAACTCGCGCACGAAAGCGAGGACGCACCGGTCGTTAAAATCGTGAATCTCATCCTCGTGCAGGCGCTCAAAGAAAAGGCCTCGGATATTCACATCGAGCCATTTGAGAAAACCCTGAAGCTCCGCTATCGCGTCGATGGCAACCTCATCGAAGCCAGTTCTCCGCCGAAATCGCTCCAGCTTCCGATTGCGTCGCGCATCAAAATTCTCGCGGGCCTCGATATCGCGGAACGCCGCCTTCCCCAGGATGGTCGTTTCCGCATCCGCGTCTCCGGCAAGGAAGTCGATTTGCGTATCTCCATTTTGCCCACAGTCTATGGCGAGAAAATCGTCATTCGTCTGCTCGACAAGGGCGCGCTCTCCGGCAGCGTCAACCAGCTCGGCATGGATGATTACACGCTCGCGGCATTCAAAAAGGCCATCGATGCTCCGCACGGGATGATCCTGGTCACCGGCCCGACCGGTTCCGGTAAAACGACGACTCTTTATTCGGTGCTGCAGGAACTCAATAGCCCCGAGTACAATATCGTGACGGTTGAAGATCCTATCGAATATCAATTGATCGGCATCAACCAGGTCGCCGTGAAATCCGATATCGGCCTCGATTTCGCGGGCGCGCTGCGCTCCATTCTGCGTCAGGATCCTGATATCGTGATGATCGGTGAAATTCGTGACAACGAAACGGCGGATATCGCCGTAAAGGCCGCACTCACGGGTCACCAGGTGCTTTCCACGCTTCACACGAACGACGCCGCAGGAGCCATCTCCCGTCTCGATGACATGGGCATCGAACCGTTTTTGATAGCGAGTTCCATCCTGCTCACATGCGCCCAGCGTCTCGTGCGCAAGATCTGCCCGAACTGCAAGGAGGAGTTTTCGCCCGAACCCGAGGTCTTTGCCGCACTCGGCATCGAGGAAGCAGGCGAAGAAACGACTTTCTACCATGGCGTGGGCTGCGACCGCTGCAAACGCCGCGGTTATCTTGGCCGTGCCGCCATCATCGAAGTGTTGCCGGTTTCCGAGACGATCCGCCGCCTGATTATCAAGCGGGCATCCGCAGCGGTGATCAAAAATCAGGCAGTCAGCGAAGGCATGAAAACTTTGAGAATGGTTGGTATTGACAAAGCCCGTGAGGGTATTACGACTTTAGAGGAAGTCCTCCGTGTGACTGCGGAAGACGTCTAATAAGGTCATATGGGAATCCTTTCGAATTTATTTAAACAAAAATCCGCCGGGACTAATCTTGAACCGCGCAAATCGCGTTACCAATCCTCTGTCCCTGCTCGCAGTGCGGCGACCGGGCCCTCCGTTAATGAGGAAAGCGATACCACAAAGGATGAAACCGCTCCAACATCTGTCCCACCTTCCGATTCCAGCGATCAACCGCTGAAATCCATCTCGTTCGGCGGATCTAAAAAAAGCGCAGTCTCCGGCGCGGTATCGCAGAAAAAAAACATTACCCCGACCACGGCCCCGGGAGTTGTGAAATCAACCCGGAAAGCGGTTGAGACCAACGCAAATCCAATACCCGATAAACTGGTCATCATTGATCTGGCGGATTTGCTTCCGCAAATACCGGCCCAGTTTTTGAAGGCAGACCGTCCTGGTGATTTTAAAAAAGACCTGAGCTTCAAAACTCACGAGCTATTACCTGCTCTGAAATTGGGGAAGGCACCGGTGTCACTTTCCCGCATTGTGGAACTCTCGCCGGAATTATTTACTGATCAGCGTCCCGGTGAAAATGTGGAGATTCTATTGCCCTTGCAAAAAGTCGTCTCACAGATCGGTGCCTTCCCGTGCCGCCCGGATCAAACCGAAGTGCAGTTTCCCCCGCTGGATCCTCAATATGCAAATCTGGTGATTGAAAAGACCGCGGGCAAAGACACCGCGATCGATCAGCCACCCGCGCCGATCGCGCAGCCCCTTGAAGATGCATTGACACCTGTCCCGGAAAAAACTGAAACCGCCGTCGTTGAAACTGTTGCTGAAACTCCTTCCGAGCCTCCTGTCGCAACGGTTGACCCAACCGTGGATGAGCCCGCAGCCGGCATTGAGGAAGAAGTCGAGGCACCGCTCGAGCTTCCTGTGATTGTCGAGCTTCCGGTAATTGATGAGAAAGTTTCCTACAGCCTTGCGGCATTGTTGCCGAACATGCCCAAGTCCTGGCTTGTTGAAGATGTGAAATCGATCAGCGATGGCACACGCATCACGGTGCCGTTCCACTTGGTGGAGGCACAATTGGCCACCGGCAGGGTGGAACTTCCTTTCGATGATTTTTTTCATGCGTTGCCGGATGATTTTAAAAAACACTTTTCCGGCGATACCGGGGAAAGCAAAGCTGCGAAGATCCAGATTCCGCTGAGCGAAGTTTTCCAAAACCTGCCCGGTGTTGAACCGCCTCCTCCCACACCAAAGCCTTCTGTAGTGCAAGCACAAGAAGCAGCAGCGGAAACCAAATCTGTTTCAGAACCACCTGAAGTTGAGCCTGTTGCCGATGTGAGCTCGCACACGAATGAAGTCGAGCAACCCGAATCCATCACTGCGGAAAATCCCGATCCCATTGCGACCGAAGAGCAACAAGTTGAAAAAGTAATTGCCGCTTCCGAGAATATAACGGAACAGCCCCTGCCTCAAGAACCCGCTCAAGCTGCCGTTGCCAATGAACCGGTTTCGGAACAGACACCCGAAGAGCAAAAAACGGAATCACCCGAACCTCACCCGGAAGGTTCCCAGCCCGAGCCCGTTACCGAGGCTCCCCAAGCGTCAGTCCCGGAGGAAAAGGCAAAGCCGGAAGAGCCCGCTGTTCCGGTCGAAACCGTGAAGCCTGTCACCGTGCCAATCCCGGAACCCATAGGCGTTCAGCTACCCACCTATCGCGACCCATCCGCCGACCATGCACAAGTTGCAGCCACGCTCAGCCCGCCGAGAATTCAGCTCCAGCGCGTTGTTCCGCCTTCTGTATCTGCGCACGATATCTCCGCGGCCCCGGCCGGGGAGCCCGCGCCGGAGCCCGAGCCCGGAAAAATCCTCGCCTTCGAGGGAGCTTCACTGGCGTTTAATCCAAACGCCGTCGAAACGTTGTTCATGACCAATGGCAAATTGGACCCCCGGAAAACTGTGAATCACATCTCCCATTTTCCCGGCGTGCAAGGCGTTGCTTTGACGCTCGAAAACGAAACCACCACGGCGGGGGATATCCCCGATAATTTCAATGCGGCGAATACCGCGAAGGCATCCCTGATCCTGTTCCAGACGCTGGAAATCCCGTCAGGGCAGCCGTCCGATGCCGCTACCGTCCGCAATGTCACGCTGAACCACTCCGGATTTTCCAGCACGTGGTTCACGCAGGAACACATCCTGCTGGGCATCCTGCATCCGCAGCGTTCACTGGAAGAAGCCATGCACGACAAATTGGTGCTCGTCACCGGGGAACTCGCGCAGTTGCGCTAAAAATCGCACGCACATGCCGATCACCAATTATACCGCCAAGGAAGTGCAGTTTAAAATCGTGCTTTACGGGCCGCCGTTCAGCGGCAAGAGCACGAGTTTCAGGCACCTTCATTCAAACATCGAGGCAGCTTTCAAGGGAGAAGCCGCATCCCTCAAAAGCGCGAACACCGATGCACTCGCGTTCGATTTCATCCCTCGCGATGCCACTTTGCTGGATGATTTCAAGATCCGCTTTGAACTTTTCACCATCGCAGGCGAGGTTACCACGAATGTGCCCCGCAAGCTCCTCCTGCGTGATGCGGACGGCGTTCTTTTCGTTGCCAACTCAAGCTGGGATCAGATCGAGAACAACGTCCAGAGCTTCAAAAATCTTCAGGATAACTTGAAGAAATTCGGTGTCACGCTGGATGAAATCCCCATTGTCCTGCAATATAACAAGCGCGATCTGCCGGATGCGGCATCGGTCAGCTATCTGGATTTTGTGTTGAATCATCACGAAACGCGCATGCCGGTTTTCGAAACAGTTGCCACCACGGGCCTCAACATCTTCGCCAGTTTGCGAGCCCTCTCGGAACTGCTTATCCAGCGCTTTCTCGAAAATACCCCGCCTTCCAACGCCGCCCAATCTGAAGCCGTCGCCGCAGGGTGATAGGTGATAGTCTTCGTTTCACGACAAAAGAGTATTGGCGTGATGCCTGATGGGTGTGCTATTCTTCCTGCGGATAATAGATGATCGCGGGCCCGGTTAATTCCGGGCTCGAGGAAAGTCCGGACACCACAAGGCAGCATGCCGCATAAAACATGCGGGCGCCCGCGATGAAAATCACGGGCGACGGAAAGTGTCACAGAAAACAGACCGCCCCGGCGCAAGCCGGGGTAAGGGTGAAACGGCGAGGTAAGAGCTCACCGCCCGGCGCGCAAGCGACGGGGCACGAAAAACCCCATGCGGTGCAAGACAAAACAGAGAGTTGGGCCGCCTGTCCGCATCTCTCGGGTAATAGTCGCATCCGCTGCTTGTATGGAGCGGGCTCGCCGCGAAAGCGGCGTGAGACAAATGATCATCCTAGACAGAATCCGGCTTATCGGAATCCAAAAACGGGGGCGCTTTTCTTAACGGAAAGCGCCCTCACTCTTTTCGAGGAAAGCGAGCGGCTACATTAAATCTTCTTCGACCACACTACGCTGCTCACGGCTCGCAAGAAGCTTCGCCTGGGCCACGACTGCGTCCGGATCATCGTCAAAGCGGTAGCCGTGGCAATTTGGACAGGTGACGGCTGGCACACGCACAATGGACTCGCATCCCTCACAGACCTTGTAATCGCTGGGTTGGGCGATGATTTTTGCGGCTTTCTTCGCCCGCTCATCAAGATGTGCATTTTCCTGGGCCATGATTAGTGAAATTTCGCCGACGCTGACTTAAACGCAAGAACAATGATTCCGGCTCATGGAAGCCTCAAGTCACACGTGAGAAGTCCCGGCCGAAGCTTCTTGCACGGCTGCGCATGCGCAGAAAGGTGCGGATCGCTTTCCACCGGCTCAAAAATACGCCTGTTTTCCTCAAGCTTGTAGGTGTGCGTCTTGTTTCCGCCCAGGATCGTCACAAATAGCGGCGTATGCGGTTTGATCCCGGGATGCAACGACGGGTGCAGCGCAGTCCTGCGATAGCGCAGCCCTGCACCGGCGTCTCCATTGGGGAATTTCTCCAGCTTGAGTTCCCTCCCCTGCACAAATACCCGGTGCGTCGTGGCAAACGGCTTGTCCGCCATGAACTCCAGCCGTTCAATCGAGGTATCCACGAAACGGCTCGTGCTGCCACCCTCCAGCGGGGTCTCGCAAAGAAGAGGCCACCCTTCATGCGCCTTGCGCACGGACAAATGCGCTTTCGCCTGCCCAAAGGAAAGCATTTGCGGGAAACGCCACCGCCAGATCTCCTGGAATATTTCCGGGTCGAAATCATAGCCGCCTTTTTTCAAATCACCCAGGATGATCTCAAAATCCTCCCAGAGCAGCGTCGGCAGAAAATAATGGTCGTGCAATCGCGCACCATGCTCGATCAGCGGCTTTGTGAAATGCTTCTCAAACAAAAAGGCCGCCAGCGCCTGCCAGAGCAACGCCACGGCCGACATCCACTCCGCCTTGGGCATCGATTCCACCGCCCGGAACTCAATGAGGCCGCGGCATCCGCCATCCCAGCTCACATTCCAGAACTTGTCGAAGCTGGTTTCGCTCCTGTGCGTGTTCCCGCCGCCGTCCGTGTGGAGGTGACGCAGCGTCTCGCTGATGATATAGCGGTTGTCACCCGGTTCCAGTTTTTCCAGGAACTGGTAAGCCATTTCCAGGTCGTAAAGCTCCCGCGAAGACTCATCGGGACGAGGCGCCTGTGAGGAAGGCCCCACGTAATGGCCTGTGAAAAGATACGCGAGCGATGGATGATGCTGCCAGTACCGAAGCATCGAGGTGATCCATTGCGGATTCTTGAAAAGCGGATTCTCCTCAAGGCTCGGACCGCCAAAAAGAAGATGGTTGCCACCGCCCGTGCCGACTGTTTCCTCGGGCGAAAATTGTTTATAGGAACGCATCCCCGCGACCGCCGCATTCTTCTCCAGGGTCGAAAGCCACCAGTCGTATTCCTTCCATTCGAAACACGGGGGCAGATTGATTTCCAGCACTCCGGGATCCGCGGTGATCGATACCTTCGACCAGAGGCCGGCGTCGTCCGGCGGGATATATCCCTCGAAAACAAACCTGCCGATGTCCGCTGCGCGCAGGTTTTTGGCAAGGGAATCGAGCAGTTGCAGGAACGGTTTTTGCAGCAGCGGCGGCAGAAAAATATGCAGCCCGTCAGGTTTCGATTCCAGCGACAGGGCGCGCCGGCTGACCTCCGGAGGCAGCGAGGCCAGGGGCAGACGAAGGCCCGCAGGCCCTTCCGTCGCAAGCAACGTGAGGGACTTTCCAAAAGTCTCGCGCCACGAAACACTCGTCCATTGGGTACCGTCGTGATCGAGGGGCACTATCCAGATTGCCCGCTTGGGCTCCTGGGGATCGATCGCGCGAATCCAGTTGTCCTTCACCTTGAGGTCCTTCAGCAACTTCGCTTTCAAGATCTGCGGTTGCACCGGGCGGTCCGATGCCCGCGTTTTGGCTTTTACCAGGGACGATCCATCGCGATTCCACAGCAGATGCACAGTCCAGCGGGGATTGGTCTCTCCCGGATACGACTTGCCCGGTGAAAAAAACGAGACCGCGCCCGGCAGCGCATTTTTGATCAATGCATCCGCCAGCGCATACGCATAGTTCAGCTTTGTCGGGCCGACCGCAGTCACACTCCATTCGGCGCCCACGGGTTCATTGGGCACATAGGTCGGCTCTCCACCCATCGTCAACCGTATGCCACCCTTCCGCAGCTTCGATGTCACCAGTTTCCCGATTTTATCCAGCGGATTTTTTTTGATTACTCGTCGCATTTGATCAATTCCAATGTGGCATCGGCTTTGGATTCGACGCGCGTTTTGTTGTAATAACTGCCGAGCACCGGCGTGATGTCCTCAGGCGTCAGCCCGACCGCTGCCGTGATGTGGTAGTGATTGGTCAGGGTCCCATTTGTCGGATCCATCCCCATCCATCCTGCGCCCGGCAGATAAGCCTCCACCCAGGCGTGGAGCGATCCCTCCGCGCGTTTTTCCTTCTCGCCAAATTCACAAAGGTACCCGCTCGCAAGTCTCGCCGCCACCCCGTTCATCCGCAGCACCTCGGCGAGCAGCACCGAGAAATCCCTGCACGAGCCCACTCCCACTGCGCATGTTTCCGCGGCTTTTCGCGCCTCTCCCTCATCGCGCCGCTCGTAGATGATGTTCTTGTGGATCGCTTCGTTCAGCCCCACGAGGGTGTCGACGGTAGCACCCGGTTTCGGTTGCCAGAAGGGAAGCGCGGCCGGGGCATCCGCAGCCTGCGGTTTTAGAAAGGGCGACAGCACAGCCTGCTCGTGCGGCTTGTATTGAAATGGAAAATCCAGCGCATGCGATTCCAGCAGGAAGTGGAATGGGTTTCTCTCCTGCAATTCCACGTCCAGCACGAGCCCTGTTTTCAAGTCCGTGCCACGTTCCGGATAATAGCAACGCGCGATCTCGTTATCGAACAGGTCCCGCCGGTATTGAATATCAGCATCCGCATTCGTGCTGAATTCAACCCGCGTCACATTCACAAACCGGTCCACCCTTGGAAAAAGACGGAACAAGTGCGGTGAAAAGCCGACCTCCGTTTCGTAATGATAATCCACGCGGTAATTGATCTGTATTTTCATGCCTTCGGCTTTTCCGCCCTCCGTTTCATGAACACCTTCACATTCATCAACTGCCCGCCCGATCCCTTGAAAGTCCCGCGCAACGGCGTTGCGTCCCGGAAATCACGTCCATAGGAAACCGCCACGTAGCGCTCGTTGCACCACTGCCGGTTGGTCGGATCGATCGCCACCCATGCCATCCCGGGCACGAGCACCTCGATCCACGCATGCGTGGCGACTGCGCCGACAAGGGCCTTGCTCCCCGGCTTCGGAGGGTCAGTCTCGATGTACCCGCAGACATAGCGCGCTGGCAGTCCCGCCGTGCGCAGGATGCTCAACCCTACATGCGCGAAATCCTGGCAGACTCCCCGCTTCTCCCTCCAGATCGCGGAGAGCGATGTCGAATTATCCGTCGAGCCTTTTTTGTAATCAAAACTGTCGTGAATCGCCTCGTTGAGCCGTTGCAGCCCCTCGCCCAGCGGCGTGTCACCGCGCAGATATTTCCTGGCCCATTGCACCGCTTCCTTGCCGATTTCCACGACTTCGGTGGGTTGCAGGAAATCGAAGATGTCCGTCAGTGCCGATGAAAAAATCTGCCGCACTTCCTGCACGCTGAGTTCCAGGCTTTCCTTGGGACGCTCCACGGGCGTCGTCTCCACGACCATCTGGTTTACCACGCTCAATTTCTTGTGGCGGAACGGCAGCGAAAAAAACTGCACCGTATTCCCGTAGTGATCGACGTAGGACGAGGTCTTCGTCTCCGGATTGATCACGATGCTGTGGCTGAGCACTTTTTGCGAAGGGAGATTCTGGGGGGTAAGCCGCGCCTCGCCGTAAGCCTCCGCGGCCTGGTGCCCGTACGTGTAATGCGTGATATGGGAAATCTCGAATATCATACCGGCGATTAGCCTACCACGGTTTGCACTCCCTGGCTGATCTGGGCCTGGTGACTGAGGAACGCGTCTGAAATCAAGGTATGAATCTCGAGTGTGGAATCCAGCAATTCCTTGAGCAGCGGTTCAAGCTCGTGCGTTTTTTCCTCTTTCACATTCACTTTTTTTAGCGCCGGCGTTTCATCGTCATCCTGCGAGCGTATATAAAGCGACCAGTTTATGCCTTTAATCTTCTCGATAAGCGCCTCGATGGCCGAGATCGCCTTGGTCGTGCCCAGCGTGTCCGACGGCGAGGACTCGCGGAGTTGCCTCGCACAACGCTGCAGGCAGCGCAGCACGGAACGGGGCGCCTGAGTATTCTGCCATAAAATTTCCAGCACAGGGATCGCCTCGGCGCGCATTTGATAGACACGCCGGTAAGCGTCGCGTGTTCCCAGTAGTCGCAGGAACGCCGAGAGCTCGATCTCGGAGGAACGGTCCGGCTCTCCCGTGGAATCACTGCGCACGATGGATTTGCTGATCGATACCACGGAGTTCGCCGTGATGATCGCGCGCTCAAGCACCTGGCCTATCGCGCAGAAACGCCATCCATCATCCGCAAGCATCGACCCCGTCGCGATGGCGAAAAACTGCGGGATCAACCGCGTCGCGGCGTCGCTCAGCTTGCGCGTGACGCGCACGCATTCATGCTCCGGGAGATCGGCGCGATATTTCACGCGCTCGAACCGCGAGAGCAGTTCGCTGAGCGTGGCCCATGCCTCGGGGCTGAGGGATTCCTGGATCGATGAGGCGTTCGCAGCGGCATTGCGGAATGTGGAAATCACCGTGCCCGGCTCCGGCAACAGCACCAGACGGTAACGGTCCACGCGGTTCGTGATGCTCCGGCGGCTCGTCCCCGCGCTGGTTTCCAGCGGCGGCAGCAGGCGGTTCCACATCGGGCGGTAGAGCTTGCGCTCGGCCGAGTTCAGTTCCTCGGTCTCCAGCGTCTCGATCACCTGGATGAGATACGCCTGGTGATACGCGCGCTCGAGATAGCGGCCCATCCAGTAAAATGCCTCGGCCACGCGGCTGGTCACCTGCCTGGAGGGAGCATCGGCCTCGCGCGGACGGCGCTGGCGTTTTTTCGGCTGCGGCGGCGCGGGCTCATCCCCATTCGTGAGCACCCACGTGTCCTTGCTCGTCCAGGGACTTGAGTTATCGTCAAACAGCGTTTTGTTTTCAAAAAGGCGCGTGAGCGCCCCCGGAAACACGTCGATGTTGTTTCCGTTCCGCAATGCGAAAACCATGTGGTCCTGCACGCGCTCGGCTTCCTTCCCCTTGTCAAAACAAACCGTTGCCGCGTCCGAGCTGATCGGCTGCGCGATAAAATGGCTGGCATTGCGGCGCACCTCCTGCCGGATGAATTCCTCGCTCGCGCGCGCCGCCGGTTTCTCCGTGGGATCGCTGATTTCGTATCCGGAGATAGAGCGGATCTGGTAGTTCTCCAGGTTCGCAAGCACCATTTCCATCTGGTCGATGTCTCCCAGCCAGAATGTTTGAAGCGTGGGCAGGATCGGCCTCTCGTTCAAATAATACATGATGATATGCTGGGCAAAACAAAGCAGCGCCCGGTCATCCGCGAGCTGGCTGCCGATGCCGTTAATCACCGTTACCGTCCCCTTGCGCAGGCAATGGATCAGCCCAGGTATGCCAAGCCGCGAATTGCTGCGGAATACCAGCGGGTCGAGCCATGAATCCGACATGCGGCTGTAGATCACCTCCACGCGCTCCAGTCCCTGCACGGTTTTCAGGTACACGTGGTCATCCAGCACGAGCAGGTCGCCTCCCTGCACGAGCGGGATACCCATGCGGCGCGCGAGGAAACTATGCTCGGAGTAAACCGTGCTCCCCGTGCCCGGTGAGAGCAGCACCACGGACGGATCGCTGAACGAGCTCTCCGCCGAGTCGCGCAGTTTCTCCACGATCGCCTGCGGAGCGTCGGCGAGCGATTGGATCGAGACGTCCTGAAAGATTTCCGGCGTGATCCGCGCCAGCGCGCGGCGGTTTTGCATCATGTAGGAAATGCCCGAGGCGTGGCTGAAATGGTGATGCTTCACCGCGATGCGTCCTTTCACGTCGCGCGTCACGCACATCCCGCTCAGGTGCAGGTAGGCCCCTTGCAATCGCGGCAGGCCCACCGCCGCATTCTGGTAGTTCCGGCTGCCCAGCACGGGATGGATCGGCACCACAGCATCGCGCAGGATTTGTTTTTTGCCATACACATCCTGCAGGAAAAGGTCGAACGCCTTCATCCTCTGGCGGAAACCGCTCGTGATCGTGTTCCACTCGGCATGCTCAAAAACCTGCGGCAGCAGGTCGCAGATCCAGGGGCGTTGCGCCTCATGCGCCGGCAGTTCCAGTTTCACCCCCATCTCCCGCAGCGTCGCCTCCATGCGCTCCCCGAGATTGCGCAGGTCCGGCCCGCGCAATGTATCGAAATGCTGGAGCAATTTCTCGTAGAGGGGACGCGGCGAATTCTCCCCGCTGTGGATCTCATCCCAGCGGGGCGCACCCATTTTGCTTTTGCGAATCAGCTTTGCGCCCGTTTCGATCACGCGGAGACAATTTCCGCAGATGGGGACAAGTTCAAGATGTTTTTCTCCCGATCCGGGGCTACGGGGCTACAATGAAGTAAAAATAATTTCCCGGGCAGGCAATTGATGACAAATCCGCCACTCAAAAGTGCGACAACGGAATGCTTCCTGCCCCGAATGCGGGCCTCTGGAAATCCAGATTTGGCACTCCGCATAGCATCACGGGAATCTCTCCCCTCGGCGAAACAACGTTGCCATCGCCGATATGGGCGCATTTCCGGCCATCCCACCCCGTCTGGTTAATGCACGCCAGGGCTCGCCGGTGCGTGATGCAATCGAATATGCCTTTCGCCGGTGGCCAATACGCCTTCTCCAGCGCGTCAAGGTATTTCGCCCGCCCTTCGGCGATGTTCAGGTCAGACATTCGCACCCGTTCCTTCACGTCGCCCCCGGCGCCTGCCGGGGCAAACACAACCTGCACACCAAGCGTGTCGAAATAGTCGTGAAGATTTTCAATCTCTGCATCCGCGCAAATGACCACCACGCACTGGAGCCCTTGAATTTCGAAAACAGGAAACTTGAGCACCTCAAAACTTAATTTTTCCGGAACCGGTTTTCCGGGAGGAAGCGATTCCAGCACAGGCACCAGTGGAAACTCAAAGGGCGTCACCCGGTACTTGCGTTGCACATGGAATTCGCCGCCCGGCATCACTACGTAATGCGAAATCCCCGGCCCGTGCCCGTGCTTTTCCACAAAGCCCGCCGCGATTGCCATCCCGTTTCGTTTTGCGATCTTAGCCAGCCCCTCATACACCGGCCCCTCGCCGGGAATTTCTGCGAGCGCAACCACCTCCGCATAAGGCCCATACCCGGTCACGCTCAATTCCGGCGTCAGCAAAATATGCGAGGCCGCCCGCCGCGCCTGTTCCGCAAAATCCGCAATCTGGCCCAGATTGTATTCAACATCCCCGATCCGGCAAAAAGTGGATCCGAGAGCGATCCCGATGCTTGGTTCAGTCATTGACGGCAATCATTGCGTCAGCATCGCGGAAATCAAGCACGGCATGCTTGGGGTGGAAATGCGTTTAAATGTCTGATTCTTCACTCCGTCATTAGCGGGGCCTGGATTGAAAACGGCGCGGAATCAACGGCAACCTGCTTGCCGGATTCAACCTTTTTGATGGCTACGGAAAGGATGTACGTGTGATCAAGGAGCCGCAGGGGTATCCCGGCCTGAACGGCAACCTCTTTTCCCGGCGGGATCCTTACGATTTTCTTCTCCACCATGGAATCATTGCTTGTGGCTGCCGGATAGGTGGCTGTTTTGTTTTTTTTCTCATCGAGCAAATAGATGGTAATTCCTTCCTCCGGCACGATCTGCTGAT
>Ga0206937_10150_pt2 | contig 20552 bp, 19 predicted proteins | sample Alteio_BWOrgHeat_11_FD_152923 | JGI IMG/M metagenome (GOLD analysis project Ga0206937, IMG submission 152923) | Enriched cells from forest soil in Barre Woods Harvard Forest LTER site, Petersham, Massachusetts, United States -... | ecosystem: Environmental > Terrestrial > Soil > Temperate forest >... | reverse complement strand
CTCGAAGACTTCCAACCCATCGAGCGCGAGTATGCGCCTGCGGCGAAGGGAGAGTTCGCCGAGCGGTGTCTGACGGTAATCGAGTTCGGCAAAGTCGGCGCTCATTCCGGGATATTCGCCAGTATGCGGATAAATGGAAAGATTAACCGCAAAGGACGCGAAGCACGCAAAGGTTTTTCAGGCGTGGGCGTGCGCGACTATTTTATCGAGGAGGATGGCTGTTACGAAGACGATGCCGACGAAGGCGTTGCTGTTGAAGAAGGCGCGGTTGATGGCGGCGATGTCCATCTTTTGCGCGGTGCGATGCTCGAAGATAAGGACGGGAAATATCAACACCATGCCGGCGTAGTAAGCGATGCCGAGGTGACTGAGGGCGCCGAACAGGATGAGGAGCAACCACATGGCGGCATGGAGCCATTGGGCAAGGATGAGGCTGCGCGCGATGCCGAAGCTGACGACGAGGGAGTGCATTCCCTCGCGTTTGTCGAAGTCGTAATCCTGCGTGGCGTAAATCAGGTCAAACCCGGCAACCCAGAATATAACGGCGAGGGAGAGGATGAACGGCGGGATGTCGAACCGGCCTGTGACTGCAAGCCACGCGCCGACCGGCGAGACCCCGAGAGCAACGCCGAGAAAGAAGTGGGAGTATGCGGTGAAGCGCTTTGTGAGCGAGTAGAAGAAGACGATGATGAGCGCCAGGGGCGAGAGGAGGAAGCAGAGTGGGTTGATCCATCTGGTTATTCCGATGAAAACGAGTGAACTGAGCGCGAGAAGAACGAATGCCATGCCGCGGGTGACGAGCCGGTGACGGCCCTCGGTGCGGGGATTGCGTTTATCGATTTCCCAATCGGCCAGGCGGTTGAAAGTCATCGCGGCGGTGCGGGCGAAGACCATGGCGAGCAGAATGAGCGCGAAAACGCTTGGCGGCGGCCACGGATGCGCGGCAACGAGCATCGCGCCGAGGGCGAACGGAAGCGCAAAGACCGTGTGCGAGAACCGGATGAACGCGAGGATGCGGCCGATCACGGACGAGGTCTCATTGCGCATCCGCGGGTTGCGGGTGCGGGTTTGCGTCCTCGAACATATTCACGAGACCATCGTCCACACGGATGTCGATGAAGCGCCATGTCTGGTCGGATTTGTAAAAGTAGAATTTCCAGCGGAGCGGCAGGTTTTTCCCGAGTGAGAGATAGGAGGCGCACATGAGGTGTGTGCCGATATTCTTGATATTGATCAGTTCGTAACCCTGGAACTCGCCGAATACTTTCACGGCATCGGTGGTTTTTGATTTGAGAATGCCCACGTAGCCGGCTTTTTTTGCGATATCGGTGCCGGCAGTGAGATCGTCGTATGCCTCATCAATCTGGCCCTTGCCGAGCAGGGCGAAAAAAGAATCCACGATTTTGTCAACGGATTCGCCGGGTTTCGCACCCGCAGGTGAAGGCGCAGGGTGGTTTTCAGGGACGGTAATGAGTGGTTGTTGCGTTGGCTTTGCGGTCTGCGCGTGGCTGAGGCCTGGAAAGAGAAAAAGGAGGACCGCTGGGAGGAGCAAATATTTTTGGAAAGGATGCGTAGTCATTTGAGTAAGTTTTCGATCTTTGGCTTCGCGCCGGTGGTGATGGGTAGGCCGTGTGCAAATGTCATGACTTCGAATGGAAACTGCAACAATTTTTGCAGCGATTTGCGGGCGGTGCGCGGTTCGGAGCAATATTTGTCAGGGAGCATCCCGAGGCCGCCGGGCTGCAGGTTGATGAGGGCGTCGCCCATGAGCATGATGCCACCGTGGCCGGGGATGTGCAGGGCGATTTCACCCGGGGCGAAGCCGGGAAGCGCGATGACAGTGAGGCCGTGGAAATCGGCTCCCTCCTCAAGAAATTGATCGGGGACGGTGGCGAGACCGGCTGCCGCTTCGCGGTGGGCAGCGACGGGGGCGGCGCATTGCTTTTTGAAAACAGCGGCGGCGCGTTCGTGGTTTGCGCTGGTGATGATGATGGCGGCGACGTTTTTTCCCGACAACAACTCATCGAGGGCTTCCTTCCGCAGAGGTATGGGATCGATAATGACCCAGCCGCCGGGCGTGAGCAAGGCATGCGAGGAGAGATCGACCTTCACCGCAGGATCGTAGCCCTGCCAGAAAATGAGGCGGTCGTTGACGGGCTGGATTTCCTCGACGGGGCGCATCGGGACTTCAGGCTTTGGCAGCGGCGGTTTTTTTCTCCAGATCAGCCCGCTCGTAATGGCATGTGACGATGCCGTAGATGACAAATGCCAGACCGATGACAATGAGAAAAAGCGAGAGAAACTGACCACGTGTGAGCGAGCCGGTAAGCGGGGCATCGGGCACCCGGAAATTCTCACCGATAATACGGACTATGGCGTAGATAATGAAAAATGCACCCGTGAGAACGCCGCGGGGCGAGCGCATTTTCGTCCGCAAAAACCAGAGGGCGCAGAAGAGCACAACGCCCTCGAGCAACGCCTCGTAAATTTGCGACGGATGGCGCGGAGTGAGAAGGCCTCGCAGGATCTCCTGCACGGCGGGATCGTGACGGGATTGATCGATGATGGTGTCGATGTTCGCGTTCGCGCCGAAAGACGCATAAAAGGTCGATGTATCCTTGAGGTCGTAGAGTTCCTTGGGGAAAAGCATGGCCCACGGAACACGGGAAGGCTGGCCGTAAAGCTCACCGTTGATGAAGTTTGCACAACGCCCGAAAAAGAGCCCGATGGGGGCTACGACGCATAAATTATCGCCGATGCCGGTCCACGAATAATGATGCCGGCGCGCATAATAGAGGGTGAATAAAATGAGCCCGAGCATGCCGCCATGGCTGGACATGCCGCCATCCCACAGCTTGAAAACATCGAGCGGGTGCGCGGCGTATTCATCAAATTTGTAAAACAGCACGTAGCCAAGGCGTCCGCCCAGCATGACACCGAAAAGCGCCGCCCATGTAATGAAGTCACCGACATTTTCAGGAGGCATCTCGGAATAGCCGCGCTGCGCAAGCCATTTATAGAGCCAGTAACCGCAGGCAAATGCCATGACGTAGGCGCATCCGTACCAGCGCGGCCCGAAGTTATCGCCGATCTTGAAGATGAAGGGGCTGAGCGTGTGGAGGTAAAAAGCTAACATGGGTAACACTGTTGTGACGAGATGCGTTACGGCATCGGGCGATATTTGTAAAGTGCTTCGATGATGGCTTCAGGCGGAAACAGGAATGAACCGCCATGAACGCAAAGATGGAAGGCCGGACTTCACGACGGACAATGATTGCGATTCAGTGTCGCGCTTGCTTTGGAGCGCGAAACATCCGCCCTAGCCGATCACGATATCCACATGCGGGAGTTCCCGGATGAGGATATCGTGCAGGGAGGGGCGAAAGATTTTCCAGATTTTCTTCGGACCCGGACGCCCGATCACAATGTGTGTGATGCCGTATTCACGAACGAAGGATACCAGCGCCCCGGCTATCGCATGATTTTTCAGCACGATAACGGTGCCGCCCATTTTTTGCGCGATCTCGAGGACATCGTTCACGCGACGCTGGGCAGCGGCATCGATGTTTGCCGGGGATTCGCCGGGCGTGCGCACATAGACGACATACCATGTGGCATTGAGCTGTGCGGCGAGGCGGGCGGTTTTGCGAAGAAGCGCGCCCGGGTCCGGTCCACGGCTGCTGATGGCAACCATCACCTGCCCCAATGCGCCGGGCGCGGCTTCCTGGGATTTTTCGCGCTGCCGCCGATCAAGGAAACCGGCTGTCTCGCTGAGCGTCATCTCGCGCAGGCGTGTGAGATTTTTTTCGGTAAAGAAATTCGCAAGGGCGGATTCCACGCGTTCCCTGGGATAGATTTTCCCGGCTTGCAGGCGTTCCTGCAAATCCTCGGCAGGGAGGTCTATATTCACCACCTGGTCGGCGCTGGCGATGACCTCATCCGGCACGCGTTCCTTCACGCGAACACCGGTGATTCCCTCGACAATGTTGTAGAGCGATTCCAGATGCTGGATATTGACGGTGCTGATTACATTGATGCCGGCGCGGAGAAGGTCTTCTACGTCCTCGTATCGCTTGCGGTTCTTGAGGCCGGGGGCGTTTGTGTGGGCGAGTTCGTCCACGAGCGCGATAGTAGGTTTGCGCGCCAGAACAGCATCGAGATCCATCTCTTTCAATGCGATGCCGTGATACTGCACTTCACGCGGCGGCACAATTTCCAGATCGCGAATCTGTGCCGTGGTGTCGGGCCGGGCATGGGGCTCGACATAACCGATGACCACGTCCACGCCGCGTGTCTTGAGGCGGTTGCCTTCGACGAGCATTTGCCAGGTCTTGCCGACACCGGGACATGCGCCAATGTAGATTTTTAATTTTCCAAGCTGCTGTTTGCGGATGATGTTGAGGAAATCGTCCGCACTCGGCCGGTTGGGTGTTGAGGATTCCATGGGCATCGTTCAGTTTGCAGTCACGGCATCGGTTTCTTTTTGATATTCCGGCAGGATGAAGAAGAATTCGCTGCCTTCACCAGGCTTGCTTTTCACCCCCATGCTGCCGTGGTGTGCATGTATGATTTCACGGGCAATGGAGAGGCCAAGCCCCGCGCCATTTTTTTCGACACCCGGTACGCGGAAAAATTTGTCAAAGACACGCGATTGGTATTGCAACGGGATGCCTGATCCCTTGTCCGCCACGGCGAAATAAACACCGCCTTCGTATTTCCGGGCCAGCACATGCACCTGCTCTCCCAATGGGGAATGCTTCGCGGCATTGGTAATAAGGTTTGAAAACACATGCGAAATCTGCCGCTCTTCCACACCGACATTGGGGAGCCCTTCATCAACCTCCATCACGATCTTGATGCCGAGCGTATCGGCAAAATCCTTTGAGTCATTCACAGCATCCCTGACAAGCTGGCGGGGGGATTTGGATTCTATCTGCACCTTTGATTCGCCGGATTCCAAACGCGCGAGATCAAGCAGATCGTTGATCATGGTGAGCAGGCGCTCCGAGTCATCGCGGGCCGCCACGAGCAGTTCAGTCTGCTTGGGATTCAACCCGCCGATTGCCTCCTCGAGCAAAAGATGAAGCGCCATGCGCACGCTCGTGAGTGGCGTTTTCAATTCATGGCTCACCGTGGAAACCAGATTGGTCTTCACCTCATCAAGCAAGCGCAGCCTCGTCACATTTTGCAAAATCACTGCCGCCCCGAAAATCGTTCCCTTATCCCCGCGAATCCCGATAATACGCGGCAGGAAAAATGTCTCCTTCTCGTCGGGCCGCACACAAATGGCATGCGCGAAACTCGCGGGGATATAATCGGCACCCCCACCCAGGACTGCTTTCACCTGTTCATTAATTTGTTCGGGCAGGTGATCATCAAGCTTCAGCCTCAACAGCAAAGTCTCGGCGGATGGGTTTTTAAAATTGATGACACCGTTTGCGTCCAAAGCAATAATGGGGTCCGGGAACGCTGAAAATGTAATCTCCGTCATCTGCCGGGCCTGGAGAATTTCATCGCTGGTAACCTGCCTGTAGGCGCGCAACTTCGTAGCCATCTTGTTGAAAGTATCGGCGAGTTGCCCCAGCTCATCCTGTGATTGGACGGGCACCACCTGGTCAAGATTGCCTTCACCCAGTTCCTTTGCGGAATCCGTGAGCGACTGGATCGGACGCAGGACGGAATGTTGAAGCCGGAGCGCAAAATAGATCGCAATAGCGCCGCCACAAAGAATCGCCATGATCATGTAGCGGGTGGATTGCGCGCTGAGATCGTGGGCGTCATGGTTCGCCTTCACCATGTTGTCCTGGTTGAGCTTGAGGACGCTGTTTGCGGTATCCTTGATTTCCGTGAACATCGGCAGCATCTCGCCGAAATATATTTGCCGGCGGGCATCCATGTCGGGAGTGGCAAAATATTTCTCCGCGCGCGCGACATACTTCGCATGGAGACTGGTGAGCTTTGCGGCTAATTCCCCCTCACCCGGAACCGTGATGTTTCCATTTTCAGTCAGCAAGTTGGCTTCGAAAACCGGAAGATTTTCCTGATACATCTTTTGTGCGCGCTGCTCTTCTCCGGCGAGTGTAAAAAAGAGCGCCGAGTCCATGCGCTCCGCTGACTCCTTCATATTCTGGGCAGCAACAATGCTCGCGTAGTTCTCGCGAAGGATCACATCAATAGCGCCTCCAAGCTTTGTGAACAGCGACACGGCGTAGATGCCGATGGCCAGCAATAATACAAATAATGGCAGAAGGCCGATGAGAATCCGTTTACGCATGAGGATCGGATTTGATTACAGATGAGATGTGAGGGACTTGCAAAGAGACTTCATGGCATTTCATTAGCGAGTCGTATGCCATTGCCATCCCTAATACTGTAAGTTACATTCAATGAAGCAGTTGCACATTATTCCGATCAATAATTGCAATCCTAAAGCATGCAAATCGCATGATCTGGCGAATCTGAATATTGCAAAATGCACGGCGCTGGCTGCAGGATCTGACTTTAATCTTCAGCCAACCATGCAAGCGCCGCATCGATATCGGGAAAGATTCTGATCGTGATCTGCGTATGTCGATTCACTGTCTGAAACATGCGGGCGAATCCAATATGCTCCGGCTTGGATGCAACAATGGCGGATTTGATCGGATTCCCAATCACGGTGTCCATGCGCCGCCGGGCAAGTGAAAGGATTGACGAGAAATCAATGGCCATGCTGGAGACTTCCGTAAGATCACTGATACGATGCGGAACCACCGGGCTGGCATTCTCAATATCCAGCACATCCATGGCCATTTTATCAAGGTCGGCCTCGGAAAGGACTCCGGTAAACTCAATAAAAAGAATACCATCCTTAATGAAAACGTGTGAGGACATAGGTTTTGTACCACTAATCGATTGTCCCACCATATGCGAGGTAAAGAACCAGCAAACAGAAACGGCAGCGGCGTTTGTTTAAATGGCGCGGGGATTCTCAGTTAACGTAGCTGGCTTCGTTCGAGAGAAGAAGAGCCTGGGCATAATTCTCCCACGGGGTTTGCGGCCGGCGTTCCACGAGTGTGCCCTGGTTCTCAATCGGGCGGCGGGGATCCCTGTTGTTCTTGTTGAAGTTCTGTATAATGCGGCCCTGCTGGACGGCATAAGTAGTGGTGATCGCGGCGGGCGAAGGTGTAGCACTGGGTTTCGGCTCTCCCGCCTCTTCCTGGCCGACGAATTGAAGGCCAAGCTGGATCTCCGCGGCATGCGGCGGACGCTGAAAGATAATATGGTAGAGCTGGACGACGCGTTGAGTGTCGTTGGTGGCCCATGTGAAATCCGGCCGCGCAACAATATCGCGCGACACTTCTATTGCCATGGGGCTGTTCATGAGAAACAGCGCCTGCTGGGGCACGATGGTGGAACTGCGGCGGCTGTTTGGCATGTCGGGATCGCTGAAATCGAAAAGAGACATCAACTCCGGAAGACGACCCCGATCAATGTAGCCATAGACGCTGCGGCGGTAGCTGTACGGTTCGTCGGTGAGATTCACGGGCTTGCCGCCGATGGCGGGATCGAGCCTGCCGCTGAATACAAGGAGCGAGTCGCGCAAAGATTCGAAGTCGAGGCGGCGGATATTTGCACGCCAGAGGAAACGGTTTTCCGAGTCGATCTGCTCGTAGGCCGGGATCGTTTCACTGCTCTCCTGGTAAACCCTCGACAGCATGATGAGCCGATGCAGTTTTTTCAAGGACCAGCCGCTCTGAATGAAATAATTCGCAAGGTAATCGAGCAACTCCGGATGGCTCGGCGCCTCGCTTTGCGTGCCGAGATTGTCTGGCGTGGGGACAATGCCCTCGCCAAAATGATACATCCAGACACGGTTGACCATTACGCGCGCGGTGAGCGGGTTTGTGGGGCTCGCAATGTCTCGCGCAAGTTCGAGGCGCCCGCTGCCATCCGTGAAGGGCTTGGGCTTTCCACCCATTGCCAGGATCTCCGGGGAATGGCGCGGCACAATGTCACCCTTCACTTCCGCCTGCCCCCGGATAAAGACACGGGAGTCCTGCGGCTTCGGCGCATCCGCCACGATCATAGCGCGTGCAGGGGCGCCGGGATGCGTGAGTTCAAGGTCGTTGATTTTGGCAAAGTTGAAGCGGAATGTCCTGACGAATTTTGGCGGCAGGGATGATGCGAATTGAAGCAGTTTTGGCGTCGTGATCTCGGAAGCTGCCATGACCTTGAAAGGCGCCTCGATGAGTTCCACGGTCGCGGGATCGAAGCCTTGCGGCGGTCCGGTAACCGCGGCGGCACAGGCATCGATGTAGGCTTTCGTCTGCGGCACCACGCTTGTGAAGAGCTTCGTGTAAATCGCGATGACATCATCGATGGAAGCCGGTGGCGGCGCATTTTTGAACGCCGCGACGACCAGCGGATTTGTATTTGCCTGGCGGCTGATGAAGGAATCGAGATTCCTGACGTGTGTGGCGAAGTCCGATTCATCAGCCTCCATGAAAAATCTTAGTGGCGCAAAGACGGGGTCGTATCTTCTAACCCGGTATTGGAATGCCTGCAGGAACTCAGGATCGAGATTGCCTTTTTGCAACTGGTCCCGGAACGCCTTGATCATCTCGGCGGAAGCATTCTTTTTGCCCCCCGGGCGTCGCGAGAGCGCTGTCAGGTAGCCGCTGATGTTGCCGTGGAATTCAGCCAGCGATTTGCTGATCGCATCGAAATAGATCTTGTTGTCCTCATCCTCGAGGACTTTGGTTTTTTGCTGGAAATCGGCGAACTCCACGGGATTGGGCTGGCGGATAATCGGTTTCTCCAGCGGCTCGATCGTGCTCGCGAAAACGCCGTGCAACGCGTAGTAATCAGTCGTCGGAATGGGATCGAACTTGTGGTCGTGGCAACGCGCGCAGGTCACGGTGAGACCAAGGAAGCCTTTCGAAATCACGTCGATGCGGTCGTTGATGACGTCGTTCGCATTTTGAAAGCGCTGGCCAACGGTAAGGAACCCGAGCGCGGCGAGTTTCGTCTTGTCCTGCTGCGCCTCGGGGAGCTTGTCGGCGGCGAGCTGTTCCACGATGAACTGGTTGTAGGGTTTGTCCTGGTTGAAGGAATCAATCACGTAATCACGATAAGTCCACGCATCCGTATAGCGATAGTCCAGGTCGCGCTTGTTCGTATCGCCCTTGGTGTCGGCGTAGCGCGCGGTGTCCAGCCAATGGCGGCCCCAGCGTTCGCCGTAGTGAGGTGAAGCAAGCAACTGGTCCACGACCTTGGCGTACGCATTGGGATCGCGGTCGGTGACGAATGCCGCCACCTCGGTCGGTGATGGCGGGAGCCCGGTCAAATCGTAGTAGGCACGCCGGATGAGCGTCTCGCGGCTGGCCTGCGGAGACGGGATCATGTTGTGCTCCTCCAGCTTGGCGAGGATGAACTGGTCCACAACGGTCGCGCACCATGCTTTGTTTTTAACGTCCGGCACCGCCGGCTTTGTAATCGGCTGGAAAGCCCAGTGCGCCCGCGCCTTGTCCGTGAGGCCGGTAAGCTTGGAAGCCCCCGCCTTCGTGCGCGGATCGGGCGCACCCATCTTTACCCACTGCGTCAATGCCGCGATATCGTCATCGCTCAGCTTTTTGTCTTTCGGCGGCATCTGCAGATCCTTGTCCACATAGCCTACCGCGACGATCAACATGCTTTTATCGGGATTACCGGGTGCGATCACCTGTCCATCCTCACCCCCGTGCATCCAGCCGTCGCGGGTGTCGAGCGTCAGGCCGCCCTTGGATTTTCCCTGTTCAATGCTGTGGCACCCGTAACAATTATCAGCAAGGATCGGGCGGATCCGGCTCTCAAAAAAATCGGCCTGTTGTTTTGTCAGATCAGCGGCACGGGCCGGTAAAGCGGAAACAAACAGACACGGGAGGCAGAGCGCGAGGACTGCCGCACGGCGTTTTATATGTACCCGATTGTTCATCGATCAAGCGATGACGTCCTTGACCACAGTGCCGAAGTTATCCGTAAGCCGGAAATCCCGGCCATTGTACCTGTAAGTGAGCTTCGTATGGTCAAAGCCGAGCAATGCCAGGATGGTCGCGTGCAGGTCATGAACGTGGACTTTGTTATCGACCGCGCGGTTTCCGAATTCGTCGGTTGCCCCATGCACCGTGCCGCCTTTCACGCCGCCACCGGCCATCCACGTGCTGAATCCGCGTCCATTGTGATCGCGGCCCGGGAATTCGTTGCCGTTGCGATCCTTCACCACGGTGCGACCGAACTCTCCGCCCCAAATGACGAGCGTGCTGTCGAGCAAGCCACGTTGTTTCAAGTCCTTGAGCAACGCCGCAGCCGGCTGATCGATATCGCCCGCACTTTTCGCAAGATTTTCGGCCAGCTTGTTGTGATGGTCCCAGCCTCCGGCGGTGATCTGGACGAACCGCACTCCGCGCTCCACCAGGCGTCGCGCCACAAGGAGCTTCGCCCCGACTTCGCTATTGCCGTACAGATCGCGCGTTTCCTGCGTTTCCTTCGTGATGTCGAAGGCATCGGTCGCCTCGGTCTGCATCTTGAATGCCATCTCAAACGACTCGATGCGCGCCTCGAGCTGCTCATCCTTTTGCAGTGCCTCGGCATGCATTTTATTGAGCACTTTCACAAGGTCGAGCTGCTGGCGCTGACGGGCGGGCGTGTTGAACTGGTTGTGGATGTTTAAAATGATGTTGTTGAGATTCGCGTTCTGGGAATAGTTGACCTCGCAGCCCTCATAAACGCCGGGGAGAAATGATGCCTGCCTCCATTCCGGATGGCCGCCGAGCGTAATGAACCCGGGCATGTTCTGGTTCTCGGTGCCGAGGCCGTAAACCACCCACGAGCCAAGGCTTGGCTTCGGGATTTGCAGCGAACCGGTGTTCATGAAGCGTTGCGCCACATCATGCGCCGGAATATCGGTCCACATCGAGCGAATGATCGTCATGTCATCCACGCACGCGCCCAGCTTCGGGAAGACCTCGCTGACCTCGATACCCGAGTTTCCGCATTTGTTGAATTTGAATGGCGAGGGATATGCGAGCCCGTCGAGCCCGGGAAGTGTCTTGTCTGTATATTGCCAGAGCACCGGTTTCGGATCGAACGTATCGACATGCGATGGGCCGCCCTCCGCGAATATATGAATGACCGCTTTTGCCTTTGCCGGAAATGGAGGAGTCTTCGGGCTCAGCGACGACAAGGCGGTTCCCGTCGCCACGGATGCATCCGCTTCCTGAAATGGATTGATGCCAAAAAGCGAGGCCAGACTCAATGCGCCCATGCCCATGCCGGAACGGATGAGAAACTGTCGCCTGGTGTAAATGAGATCTTCAGGACTTGCTGTGTGTTCGCGCCGGTATTTGTCCGAGCAATTGCAGGGTTGTTCTGGAGTCATAAGTTTTGAAGGGTTATCTAATAAACCACATTATTTGTAAAAAGTTGCGCATTATTTGTGCCAATCCCGGAAGCAGTCCCGCAAATTTTTTTCGTTTGATTTGCTTTGACTACTCTGATGGCGATTTGGCCACGGGTTGGACTATGGCAAAGTCCGTAGAAGCCGGAGAAACCACAGTGTTTCATTTCCTCATCATGTCAAAATCAGTTCCCAAACGCAAGACAATTGTTAGCTTAGTGTAATATTTTTAACTAAATCGGGCAACCCTTGACTTCGGAGAGGTTTTTGAAAAGCTTCCCCACATGTCTCCCGGATTGCAATTTTCACCCCACCATCCGCGTCTTATTATTTCAAGGGCACAGATTGAAGAGCTAAAAAAACAAATTGAAACCGATCCCATCTCAAAACGTTTGTTCGAGACCCTGGAGCGAAAAGCCGAGCAATTCCTGAAGACAGATCCGGTTGCCTACAAGTTTGATGGCCGCCGCCTCCTTAAACAATCGAGACACTGCCTCGAGCATCTTTCAATACTGAGCCTCGTGGCGCTCTTAACAGGTGACAGCCGGTACTCGGACCGGGCGATCCTGGAAATGGAAGCTGTCGCGGAATTTCCCGATTGGAATCCCGCCCATTACCTGGATGTAGCGGAAATGACGCTCGCGCTTGCGCTGGGCTATGACTGGCTTTTTGACAAGATTACTGAAAGCCAGCGTCAAAAAATTGCGAAGGCCATCCTGGACAAAGGGATAGCCCCTTCCTTTGACGAGGTGGCACGCGAGAAATGGTGGCTGTGGTGGATCACCGGAACCAATAACTGGGCGCAGGTCTGCCATGCCGGCATGGTGGCAGGAACCCTGGCCCTGGCGGAAGATGAACCTGAACTTGCGGAGCGCGTAATAAAACGGGCGGTGGAAAATATGCCACGCGCCGCAGAAGCCTATGCGCCCGACGGAGCCTATGCTGAAGGTCCCACCTACTGGCACTACGGCACATCGTTTCAGGTTGTTTTAATCGACATACTCAAATCAGCGCTTGGAAACGAATACGGTCTGGCTGATTTTCCAGGTTTCCTCGAGAGCGGCAAATACATCCTGCAAATGACCGGACCCAGTGGCAAATATTACAACTACGCCGATGGCCGCTCCACACGCAGCATGGAAGCAACTCTCTTTTGGTTTGCGCGCCGTCTGAATGACCCTTCGCTCCTGCAAGCGGATCTCGCCATAATGGACAAATTCCTGGCTGCATACGAACAGGAGGATTTCAACGATCACTATCGCCTGCTTGCACTAAGCTTGTTGTGGTGGAAGCCGGAGTTTACCGCCAGGCTCTCCGGCCAGCGTAATCTTCCGCTGCACTGGATGGCTGCGGGGGGCAATCCCGTGAGTGTCCACCGGTCCGCATGGAATGACAAAAATGCCGTGTTCGTAGCAATCAAAGGAGGAAGCCCGTCAAGTTCCCACGCGCACAAGGATGCGGGCTCATTCATCCTGGAAGCAGGAGGTGTACGCTGGATCGTCGATCCCGGCATGCAGGAGTATCACACATTGGAAAGCGCTGGGGTGGATCTGTGGAACATGGTAGACGGTTCGCAACGATGGGAGGTCTTCCGCATCGGCACCCAGGGGCACGGGGTGCTAAGTTTCAATGGCGCCCAACAATTGACCAAGGGAAACGCGAGCATCGTGCGGTTTCAAGAAAATGGGGCCGCACCGCATACCGTGATCGACCTCACCTCCATCTACGAAGACCAGGCAACGCGTGTGTGGAGAGGAATAGCGCTCTCCGGGGAAGGCACGATGCTTTTGCAAGATGAATGGACTGCCGGAAACGCAGCCGTGACCGTGCGCTGGAAGATCATCACGGAGGCCGAAATTACCCTGGATGACGCGGCGATCACGCTGAGCCAGGCGGGGAAACAACTGCGACTCCAAGTGCTGGAACCGGCTGGCGTGAAGATCGAAATCATCGACATCTCAAAGCCTCCATTGCCGTATGATGCAGAAAACCCGCACGCGCATATTATCGCCTTTGAATGCCGTACGGATGCGCACCAAAGCGGAACGGTCCGGATCACTGCTGCACTGGTGGGTGAGAAGGGACAAGAGACGATGCCTCTCGCGACGAAACGGCTGGAGGATTGGTCACCGCCTTTGATGCAACGGCAAGCGGAGATTACCAAGAAGCCCTAGCCGTGCTTCTTCCGCTTCCGGTAAAGCGTGGCCGGGTCGATGCCTAATATACTGGCGGCTTCCTCGAGGGTTTTCGCATTTTCGACCACGCGGTGAATGTGCTCGTTTTCCAGCTCGGCGAGCGAAACCTTGCCTCCGATCCTGATATCCGAGGTCTCCAGCATGGTATCGCCGAGATCCTGCGGCTCGATTTCCTCCCCGGAACTCAGGATGACCGCCCGTTCGATCACGTTGCGCATCTCGCGCAAATTTCCAGGCCAATGGTAGCGCCGCATGTGTTCAAGCGCGGCGGGCGAAACAGTCTTGGCTTTTTTTCCGGCATGGACGGCAAAGAATTTCAATTGCGAGGAAATGAGCTGCGCAATATCGGCCACACGTTCGCGAAGCGGGGGCAGAGCGAGGGAAATCACGTTGAGCCTGTAAAACAAATCCTCGCGGAATTTTCCGCTGCTGACTGCTTCCTGCAAATTCCGGTTGGTTGCCGCGATGACACGCACATTTGAGCGGTGCGTCCTGGTCTCCCCCACCCGCTCGTATTCACGCTCCTGCAAAAGCCGCAATAGCTTCGCCTGAATCTCAAGCGGCAATTCCCCTATCTCATCGAGAAAAAGCGTGCCGCCATCCGCCGCCGCGACCTTTCCGAGTGTGTCCGCGTGGGCTCCGGTGAATGCGCCTTTCGTGTGGCCGAAAAGCTCGCTTTCCAGCAGTTCGCGGGAGAGGCTGGGGCAACTGACCGTGATAAAAGCCCCGTGAGCACGAAGGCTGCGCTGGTGAATGGCGCGGGCGAGCATGCTCTTGCCGGTGCCGCTCTCGCCGAGGATCAGGATCGTCGCCTCGCTCTCCGCAGCCTTCCATGCAACATCGAACGCCCGCTGCATGGCCGCGGAATGCGTGGCGAGATCAATGCCCGGGGATTCCAGACCCCTTGATTCCAATTCCGCCACGCGATTTTCCAGTTTCCTGGTTTTTTCCACACGCGCCAGCACCTGGCGGAGCTGCTCGGGGGTGCAGGGTTTTGGCAGATAATCAAATGCCCCGCGCCGCATCGCTTCCACGGCCGTCTCGATCGAGGCGTACGCCGTTACAAGGATGACCGCGATCCGCGGCGACAGGCGCAAAATTTCCTCGATAAGATCAAGGCCGCTTTCCTGGCTCAGCCGCAGATCCAGCAACACCACGTCGAACGTCGAACGCTTTAACTCGTTCAATGCCAAAGCGCTGTTGGACGCCTGCACAACATCATGTTTCATCGACTCCAGCGCCGCGCCGAGCGACAGCCGGATGTTCTTTTCATCATCTACAATAAGGACACGCACAAGGGATGGATTATCTCAAACAGACGGTGATTCCTAGAAATAAGGAGAGCGCCTGCCAATCTAGAAAGTAATGGCAATAGTCCAGGGCAATACCGATTAATCGAGATCAAGTTCCTCTTTGACCTGCTTCCATGTTGTCCCTGTTTTTCCAGCATTACGCTCTACTGCGCTGCGAAGCTCCATGAGATCTTCCATGTCCTCAAGACGTTCCTGAAGGCGGAGCACGGCAGCGGCCAGCGATTCCAGCGTCGGTTTTTCTGTGGTCGTATCACTCATAAGCTTCCTTTCTGTCTTTGACAGCATACACACTAATTAAATCATCTTCCAGCAGGAGTAGCGCACTATGCGGGTTTCTTCTTTGCGGCGGCAGCTTCCGCGAGAGCGCCATCGACCTGCGCGGCTTCGGTGGGGTGGATGCCATGGTAATAGGTGTTTGACTTGGAAAGGTCCGACTTGCGCAGCATCAGGGCATCGAACCGTTCCCTGCTGCTTAATTCAAAAACCTGATCCATCTTGATCGCCTCAAAAGGGCAGACCTCAACGCAAATCTGGCAGCTCATGCAGACGGAAATATCGATGTCGAATACCGCCGGGTAAAACTGCGGCTTGTCCATGTAGTCGGGCTTTTTGTCCGTACTTTTGGTGATATAGATGCATTGCGGCGGGCATTCCTTCTCGCAAATCTTGCAGGCCACGCAACGCAAGCCGGCCTCCGCATCATTCCCATCGTAAACGAGGAAAGGAAAATTGCGTGCGGCCTCCGGCACTATGCGGCGCTCCTCGGGATACTGGATGGTGGTGAGACGCTCCTTGTCGAAATAGCTCCCGATGAAGTTGCGGGCCGTAACGGCCATGCCTTTGAGTATGCCAGTGCCTATCATAATTTAACGGTCCACCTCCCCCATGACGATATCGATGCTGCCGAGGATCACCATCACGTCCGCGACGGTGTGGCCGAGGCACAAGTCCTCCAGAATCGTAAGATTGACAAAACTCGGCGGGCGCACGCGGTAGCGGTAAGGATTCGTCCCGCCGTCGCTGATCAAATAAAAGCCAAGCTCGCCCTTCGGCGCCTCGATCCGGCCATAGGCCTCGCCGGCTGGCGGGCGGAAGCTGCGGATCTTGACCTTGGGATTGATCACCGGGCCGGCGGGAATTTCGTCGAGCGCGGGCTTCAGGATGTCGAGGCTCTCTCGCAACTCGAGCACGCGCATCATCAACCGGTCGTAACAATCGCCATGGTCGCCGAGCGGCACGCGAAACTTGAAGCGGGGGTAGATGCCGTAGGCATCGACCTTGCGAATATCGTAATTCACGCCGGACGCGCGGAGCATCGGCCCGGTGATACCGGCGCTGATGGCGAGATCGGCGGAAAGCTTCCCGATGCCCTGCGTGCGGGCAATAAGGATTTCATTGGAGACGATCAATTGCTCGAATTCATCGAGGAAGCGGGGGAATTCGGCGACGATTTCTTTCGCGCTCTCGATCCATCCCTTCGGAGTATCGCACCGGCAACCGCCGAAACGCATGTAGTTGCACATCATGCGCGCGCCGGAGAGCGATTCGAAAAGATCGAGGATTTTCTCGCGCTCGCGGAACGCATACATGAGCGGCGTGCCCCATGCGCCCATATCGCTGAGCAGGAAGCCGAGGAGCGAGACGTGGTTTTGCAACCGGGTGAGTTCCGCGAGGATGACGCGCAGGTATTCGGCTCGCTCCGGGACATCGATGCCGGCCAGCTTCTCCACGGAAAGCGCGTAGGCCCAGTTATTCGTCATCGAACAAAAATAATCGAGCCGGTCGGTGTAGGGCATCGAGCCGAGGTAGGAGGCGCTCTCACCGATTTTCTCGTGGTTACGATGCAGGTAGCCGAAGACGGGTTTGAGCTTGGTGACGACTTCGCCATCGAGCGCGACATTCATGCGAAAAACGCCGTGCGTAGATGGGTGTTGCGGCCCCATCGATATCTCGAGGGTCTCGCCTTCGAGACGGGAAGTCATTGCGGGCGGTGGTGGCAAGGTCGCTTCCATGGCTATTGCAATGAAGCCCGATGCTCCCTGGCCTTTTCCGACACCTCATCATGCGGCGTCGGCTCGTATTCGTAATCATCCGGCTCTCGGTAATCCCTGCGCATCGGAAAATCGACGAATTCATCCCACATCAGAATCCTGCGCAAGTCGGGATGCCCATCGAAGTAGACCCCGTAGAGATCGAAAATCTCGCGTTCCTGGAACTCCGCGCTGCGATACACGGGCGTTAGCGAGGGAAGATGCACATTCGTTGCGCGGTCCGCCGTGCGGGTGCGAATGATCACAGGCCCATGTTTATGTGCAATGGAATAAAAATGATAAACCGTCTCGAGATAACCGGGAAAGGATTCCTCGCGAACTTCCTCGACTTCTTTCTCCACGTCATCAACCATTTTTTTGACCTTCACTTTTGTCTTCACAACGCGGTCCAGCCAGTCCACGCCGGTCACGTTTGAGCAATAATCGAGACGTAGTTGAGAATCGTCGCGCAAAAATTCCGCCACAGCGACGGCATGTTCATTATCAATCAGCAACGAGGTCTGTCCCGACGGGCTCGCATTTGCAATGAGAGTGACCTTCGCTCCCTGCACAGCCGCCTCAATCCGCGCTTTGATTTCCTCGAGAGTCTCCATGTTTAAAAGTTAAATTGTTAAAAGGCTAAAAAGTTAAACTATGGGGATTGAATGCAATGCCTCATCAAGAAGGATAAAAGCGTCTTCATCTTCTGAAGAAGTATCCGTTTCGCGAACAGGGCTGCGTTCTTGTGATTTGCGATCACGAAGGTAACGAAGGAATCCGTTAATCAGACTCAAGACTCTCCACGCTTGGCTTTTCAACGCTTCCAATTTACCGGTCGCAACATACTCTTCGTCGGCGCAAACATTAAGATCATCAATCGGCTCTTGCAAAGATCCACGCGCTGCAAGAAAAAAGCGCACTTGATCGGCGAAATGATACCGCCCGTGACCTTCAGCAATATTGTTCGTAAGCGACACCGCCGCCCTTCGCACCTGACTTGCCAGTTCGAATTTTTCAAAAGCCGGCAGGCTTCGGGTCACCTCGTACATCTTGCGCCGGAATTCCCTAGCCTCCTTATAAACCTCGAGGTCTTCAAAGGTTAAAAACTTGCCCTCCTCACCACGCCTCCTCTGTTTAACATTATAACCCATTTTAACTATTTAACTTCCTGCCCACGTTCCACTACCGGCGGATGAAAAAGACTGGAATTTGCAGGCGGCTCCAAATCATGCGGACCAAATGCAGGCACGGGAAATTCCCCCGGCCGCGCCGGATCAAGATGCTCCGCCCTGTCCGGACCGGAGAGCTTTTGTCCATCGATCTTCTTTTGCAACTCCATGAACGCGTGCAGCAGCGCCTCCGGTTTCGGAGGGCAACCCGGGATGTGCACATCCACCGGGATGTAGCGGTCGATCCCCTTCAGCACGTTATAACCTTGTTTAAATGGCCCCCCCCGAAATCGCGCATGCCCCCATGGCGATCACGTATTTCGGATCGGGCATCTGGTTGTAAAGCCGCACCACCTGCGGGGCCATCTTTTTGGTCACCGTCCCGGCGACAATCATCAGGTCCGCCTGCCGCGGCGAAGGGCGGAAGACCTCGCCGCCAAACCGCGCCAGGTCATAGCGCGATGCCGCCGCGGCAATCATCTCGATCGCGCAGCATGCCAGCCCGAATTGCAGCGGCCATATCGAATTGCGCCGGCCCCAGTTGTAGAGTTCCTCCATCGAGATCACGAAAATCCCCTGCGTTTTCAACTCGTTCTTCAACCCCTCGTCGATTTGTGATGTCGCTTCCATGATTTATGCGGTCCAGTTCAGGCTTCCTTTGCTCCACGCCCAGACGAGCCCTTCCACGAGCAGCAGCAGAAAAATCATCACGCCGACAAATGCCCCAACCGGGATGCTCGTGAAAGCGACCGCGAAGGGAATCAGGAATATCGCCTCCACGTCAAAAATCAGAAAAATGATGCAGTAGATATAGTATTGCGATTTGAACTGCACGCGCGCCTCACCCGTCGCCTCGATGCCGCATTCGTAGGTCGCATTTTTGTCCGGCCCCGGCTTCGCAGGCTGGAAAAAGCGGCGCCACATCCATGCCATCGCCAGCGGCGCGAGCGGAAAAAAAACAGCCACCCCTGTGAAGATGAAGAGGAAAAAGTAGGGGTTCACTTTCATGCGGATGCTCGCAAAATAAACAAAAACAAAGTTACTTGAACAGCAAGCTTGTCTTTCGCCGAAGTTAGAGTTTTAGATAGTTATAAGTAAAGCTAATTTGCTCAAAATGCCTGACCTCCCCGATCAGTTGTTCGTCGCCGCCAAGCATTGGTTCATCATGCTCCTCTCCGGCATGCCCGACTGGTTGGTGCAATGCGTTTCGAGCCTCATCAATATCGGCGCGGTGCTCGGCGTTTTTCTCACGCTTTTCGCGCTCATTTCGGTGATGGAACGAAAAATCCTCGGCCGCATCCAGAATCGCTACGGTCCAAACCGCGTCGGCCCCTTTGGCCTGCTCCAGCCCGCCGCCGATGGCATCAAAATGCTGATCAAGGAAGACGTCGTGCCGCGCAATGCCGACAAGCTCGTGCATTTCCTCGCGCCGCTGGCCATGGTCGTGCCCGCGATCCTCGCGCTCGGCGTGATTCCCTACTGCCACAACATGACGCCCTTTTCCATCGATGGTGGCATCCTGTTTTTCTTCGCGATCGGCTCCGGCACGGAACTCGCCGTCTTCATGGCCGGCTGGGCGAGCAACAACAAATACTCGATGCTCGGTGCCATGCGCGCGATCGCTCAGATGGTCAGCTACGAGCTGCCGCTGGTTGTGGCCGCGATCCCCGTGGTGATGATCGCCGGCTCGCTCTCGCCCGATGTGATCGTCGAGGCGCAGGGCAAATACCTGTTTGACACCGTCCCACAATGGTTTGTGCTCACCCCATGGGGGGCGGCGACGTTTCTTATCTTCTTCACCGCCGGTCTCGTGGAATCCAACCGCACGCCGTTCGACGTGCCCGAGGGGGAATCCGAAATCGTCGCGGGGCACATGACGGAATATTCCGGATTCAAATACGCCCTTTTCTTCCTCGCGGAATATTTCGGAATGTTCGCGATCAGCGGCCTCGCGGTGACGCTTTTTCTCGGCGGCTGGCATGCCCCCGCCGCATGGCTGCAATTCATCCCCTCGTGGATCTGGTTCTTTGCAAAACTCGGCGCGCTCATCTTCGTATTCATCTGGATCCGCGGCACGCTGCCCCGCATCCGCGTCGATCAGGTGATGGGCTTCGCGTGGAAATTCATGCTGCCGATGGCATTCGTATGCATCCCCGCCGCAGCCGTGTGGCACTACGCCGGGCGCGGTCCGGCGGGATGGTTGCTGTCGCTGCTCCTCATCGCGGGCGCAGGCGCGGCCCTTAAAAAAATCACCGGCATCGGCGAAAAATTCGCGCCGCGCACCTACCGCTTCGCCGAATGAACATCGCGGTCTTCACCCTCCTCGCAATCTTCACGCTGCTCGCTGCAGCGGCCGCGGATCCAGATGAATACGAAGATGAGCGCGCCGAGTTTTGCAAAGAACCAGATCCACGAGGGGATGAATTGCA
>Ga0206937_10153_pt1 | contig 20558 bp, 17 predicted proteins | sample Alteio_BWOrgHeat_11_FD_152923 | JGI IMG/M metagenome (GOLD analysis project Ga0206937, IMG submission 152923) | Enriched cells from forest soil in Barre Woods Harvard Forest LTER site, Petersham, Massachusetts, United States -... | ecosystem: Environmental > Terrestrial > Soil > Temperate forest >... | reverse complement strand
GTTCATTGTTGAAAGGGATGTCAGCCACGAGTGACGGGCTGGCGGCACGTATAAGAAAATGCCCGATGGCATCCCTGTGATACGCCTGCGACGTCAGAGAACCCGTGATTTTTACCACGGGCGCGCCGCTAATGGCGGACCATCGAATGAAAGCGCTCATATGCAAAGCCTTCATAACCCAATGTCCGGCGATAACGGCGGACGTCAACGGCCCAAACGGGATTTTAATGTTTCTTTAATGAAGGCCCGATGCAGACGCGGATCGCGAACGGCGAGAATGCAGTAGCGAAGAGCAGAAAGCCGATTGCTGCGATCCCTTCAGGATCGGATCCATTTTTTGTATGTTATCCGTGGGTATCGCTCGTGCCTCGCTCGACCCACGGCTGCTGGAGCTGCGATGGCTCTGCCATCGGGAGAGTGATTAAAACCCCCAGTCCCTCTCCACCACCGGCGCCTTGAGATAAAGCTTCATCTTATCGCAATCGATGAACGCCTGCGTGCGCGCCAGCGTCCTGGACCCCAACAGCGCGCGGGGCTCGTTATTTCCGGCGGCGGGGTTTGTGCGCAGGAGGGTGGTGACATTGAAGACGGCTACAAGCGACTGGCCGAGGAGCAGCCGGCCGATCTGCAGATCATACACCTTCCCGATCTTCGCGGCGCTGGTCTCGAAATGGATCGCTTTCAAGCCGAATGATTTGTCGCTGAGGGTGATCCGATGGGCCTTGCAAAAATCCTGGTCGAGGACGGTGACGGGAGATCCGGTATCGACGATGAATTGCACGGGGACGTGCTGGACGAACCCGTTCACGACAAGATGCCCCTCGTTCAAATGCATGGAAATCTCGTGCCAGCCGCTGCGCTTGAGCATGGCGCCGAACTGCCCGTCGTCATCCTTCTCGCGGAGGAGGAGCCGGTCGGAGCCGCAATCGATGATCGCGCCGAGATCGTGCATGGTGTCGAGGCCGAGGATTGCGTCGTTCGCCTTGTCGTGGCGGGACCGGAGCACCTGGTTGAGGTCGGTGAGATCGATGAGCACCACGGGGACATCGCGCACCTGCATATTGCCAAAGAGGAGCAGCGGCACGGTGGCGATGCGGTGCCGCGTTCCATTCACGATGAGGCCCTCGGGGGGCGAACTGTCCGTGGAGGTGGGGGCGAGGTTGAAGAGCTTGGCCTTGGATTCATCCAGACACGTGACCGGAGAGCCGGTGTCCAGCGCGAGGAGCGCGCTCCTGCCATTGGCCGGGAGTTTGAGCAGAAGCTGGTTCTGTTTTCCCCGGCTGAGCGGGAGGGTGATGTAGGCATCCGCGGGCAGATTCACCGCAGCCACGGCGGACGGGGCCGCCATCGTGAAAACGAGAATGAAGCAGACGATGGATAGGATGTGACGGGTAAACAGATGCTTCATACATGGCCCGGATCGACCGGGCGCGACCGCGTGTGCGTGCAGGGGATTCAACAACGATTGCATTTCAGCGTCAAACTATCATGTTTTAAATAAAATATTCCGCAAAACCGGCGGAATCGGGGCTGGGATTTTCCCTTTGAGCAATGCGGAAATCCTGCTATCGTTCCGAAACCTCAACCCCACGCACGATATGGAAAATTCATCCGGTTCGACTTCGCGGCGCAGCTTCCTCAAGAAATCACTCGCCATCCCCGCAGCCCTGGCAATGGCTCCGGCCCTGAAATTTGGCACGGCCTCAGCCGCCGATGCCACTGCCGCGGCACCCGCGGACCCGCCGCCGCTGCCCACGCGCCAGCTCGGCAAAAACGGCCCGCACGTCTCGATGGTGAGCCTCGGGGGCATGATGAGCGCCTACAGCCCGGAGTATCTCGATATCGCGTGGTCGATGGGCATGCGCTATTTCGACACGGCGGATTGCTACATCCACGGCGAGTCGGAAAAGGTGGTGGCCCAGTGGCTCGCGAAATATCCCGAGCGCCGCAAGGACATTTTCCTCGTCTCAAAAGACCACCCGCACCAGGGGCCGGAGCAGCTTTTGGAAATGGTGGACCGCAGGCTTGCGGCGTGCGGCACGAGTTATCTCGACCTGTTTTTCATCCACGGCATCGGCACCCGGGAATACGGCGATGCGTCGCTGGACTGGCCGAAGAGCGACGCTTTCAAAAAGACGATCGCGCAACTCAAAAGCTCAGGGAAATGCAAAATGGTCGGCTTCTCCTGCCACGACGACAAGCGCGCGGAATATCTCTCCGCGGCGGCGCTGGGGGGATTTGTGGATGCGATCATGGTGCGCTACTCGCCCTTCATGACGCCGGACGATCCGCTGAATGTCGCGATGACCGCCTGCAACAAAGCGGGCATCGGGCTCATCGCCATGAAGACGATGCGCGACACGAACGACGTGCCGAAGCGGTTGCCGGAATTTGACAAGCTCGGGCTGGATGTCCACCAGGCGAAGCTGCATGCGTGCTGGAGCGATCCGCGCATCTCGGCAATCTGCAACAATATCGAGAATGTCGACCAGATGCAGAACAGCACGACCGCCGCGCGGAGCTACAAGGAGCCGCTGAAGATCAGCGACATGGCGGCGCTCAAGGAGATCGTGATGGCGGGCCGCCGCACGATGTGCCCGGGCTGCCCCGCGTGCGATGCGACGGGCGGCGCGAGCCGGTTTGCCTTCACGGATATCGCGCGTTTTGTCACCTACTATGAGCAGGATGGCAACCTGGAGGCGCGCGACCTTTACCACGCTCTGGCCCCGGAGCATCGCGACCACACCTCCGCGGACCTCGCGGCGCTGCGCGATGCGTGTGCGTTCAAGACGGATTACCCGGAGATCATCAAGCGCGCCCACCGGTACTTCGCTTGACCGGCGGGCGTAGTATGAAATTCCCATGAATCCCAGCGTGAAAGGTTTCATGGCTTTTTTCAAAAGCCCCGGCGGTGAAAAGCGGGGCCGGAATGCATTCGTGCGCACGAAGGTGCCGCTGGCTGAGCGCGTCTCGGCGATCGTGATCGTATGCCTGCTCGCGTGCATCGGCATCGCGATCGCGATCAAGGGGAGACATTTCGATCCCAACCTCTACAGCCTGCGCACGGACGCGCTGGAATCCACCACCACGGCCGTGGAAGGAAAAGCGGGGACGCTGCGCGCCGGGACAGGCGTGCAGCCCGGCGAGGAAGGGACGACGAACACGCCCAAAGCCACACTACCACCCGCGCTGCCGGCCGTGGCAAAAACTTCCGCCGGCACATCGGGCGAAGGCGGCGGCGACGAATCTTCCACTCCACCGGCTCCCGCAACCCCGGCCACTCCAGCCGCAGCGGCATCCACCGCGCAAGCCGCGCCGATGGATATCAACCTCCCGGGCATCAAGCCGATGGGTAAAACGGAGTTTTACAACCCCGACAATCTCTTTGAAAAAATCGACGGGCGCGCGCCGGCTTATCTCGGGTTTAATTTCCAGTCGCTGCGCAGCCGCTCCTTCTCGGTGGACGGGGCGGATGGCAGCTACGTGGATGTCTATGAATACCGCATGGACACGCCGATCAATGCCTTCGGGATGTTCGCCCTCGAGCGCGACCCGGCTGGCAAGCCCATCGATTTCGCGCCGGATGGTTACTCGGGCGAGCTGGGCTACTACTTCCGGCAGGGGGCTTATTACATCCAGATCCTCGCGTCCGATCAAAACCCGCAGACCGTGGCTGCGGCGAAGGCGATCGCCGTGGACCGCGCGAAATCGATCCCCGAGGACAATGCCGGGCTCGACGGCGTGCGCCGGCTCCCCGTGGCGGGCATGGTGGCCGGCAGCGTGACATTTGTGCCGGACAACGCGCAGGGGCAATCGTTCCTGAAAAACGTGTTCCAGGCTTCCTATGACTACGACGGCGCGAAACTTTCGTTCTTCATCATGCTCGCGACTCCGCAGGAAACGGCGGCGGCGTGGAAGTCGTACCAAACCTTCGCCGGAAAGTTCGGCAAGGAGGGCGATTTGCCCGATGTGCAGGGGGCAAAAATTTTTCAGGCGGAAAGCTTTGGAAAGTGTAAGGTAATATACCAGCGCGAAGGCGAGCTGGGCGGCGTGATCGACGCGAAGGACGCGGAGAAAGCCCGCAAGTTTGTGGAGGAATATCTACAGGGGAAAATCAAATGAATACCACACCAGGCAGCAACGAAGACGAAAACCAGCCGCGGGAAAACGCCATCGGCAGGCGCGAGTTTCTCATCCGCGCGGGCGCGGCAGGCGCGCTCATCACCGGCTCGCTGGTAGCGGGACGCAAGCTCTGGCAGCCGGATCATTACCTCCCGGGCTTCGAGGACCAGAAGGGGCTCCAGTTGCCTGATTTCCGGTTTGGCGCAAACAAGCTCATGCCTTCCATGGCGATCGCCCATGGGCCGGACCACGAGAAAACCGTGAGCGCGGCAATCGGCGCGCTGGGCGGCATGTCGCGCTTCATCCAGAAAGGCGATGTCGTGATGATCAAGCCGAACGTCGCGTTTGACCGCCCGCCCGCGCTTGCCGCGACCACGCATCCCGATGCGCTCCGCGCGGTGGCGAAGCTGGTATTCGCAGCCGGCGCGTCGAAGATCATCATCGCGGATAACCCGATCAACAGCCCGACGGGGTGTTTCCTCAAGAGCGGCCTCCGGCAGGTCGCGGACGAACTCGGGCTCGATCTTCTTTATCCCGAGACGAACTCCTTTTCGCCGTTGCAGATGGATGGCGAGATCCTGAAGCACTGGACATTTTTCCATGAGCCGTTCAAGAAGGCGACGAAGGTCATCGGCCTCGCACCGTGCAAGGACCACAATCTCTGCCACGCCTCGATGACGACGAAAAACTGGTACGGGCTGCTCGGCGGACGCCGCAACCAGTTCCACCAGCACATCCACAGCATCGTCTCCGATTTCCCGATGATGATGAAGCCGACGCTCGTGATTCTCGACGGCATGAACGTGCTCATGAAAAACGGGCCGACCGGCGGACGCCTCTCCGACGTGAAGCCGATGGGCACCGTCGTCGCTGGCACGGACATGGTCGCGGTCGACAGCTACGGCTACAGCCATTTGCTCGAGCGCGACATCGCCGAGCTCACCTACATCCATAAAGCCCACGACCGCGGCCTCGGCAACAAGAACTGGAAGGAAGCAAATTACAAGGAAGTGCAGGTCTGATCCCGCCGTCCCCAGGTCCCCTATGAAACTCCGCACAGCACGGCGCATTTCCCAGGTCTTCTTCTTCAGCCTGTTTCTGTTTTTCGTCTTTGTCTCCGACCTGCGGTATTACAAAGGCTACCCGATCTCGCTCTTCCTGGAGCTCGATCCGCTCGTGGCCACCGCGACGGCGATCACCACGCACACCATTTACAAGGGGCTGCTCTGGAGCCTGGCGCTGCTCGTTCCCTCCATCCTGCTCGGGCGCATTTTCTGCAACTGGATCTGTCCCTACGGCATCCTGCATCACTTCATCGGCTGGCTCATGGGCAAGGGCCGCGCAGAGGACAAGGTGCGCATCGAATCGAACCGCTACCGCAGCATCTACCAGACGAAATACATCATCCTCATCGGCATGATCATCGCCGCGCTGTTTGGCAGCCTGCAGATCGGGCTGCTCGATCCGATCTGCCTTTTCCATCGGTCGATGACGACTGCGATTCTCCCGACGCTGAATCTCATTTTCCCCTCCACCTTTTATGTAAGGCAGAATTTTTATGTCGGAGGATGGGTCGTCGGCTTTTTCCTGTTCCTGCTCGTGGGAATGAATGTCGTGATCCCGCGCTTTTTCTGCCGGGTGCTTTGCCCGCTCGGCGCATTTCTCGGCAGCATCGCTCCCGCCGCCCTCTGGCGCATCGAGCGCAACCCGACGAAATGCGTGGACTGCGATCTCTGCCTGAAAAATTGCGAGGGCGCGTCCGATCCGCACACGCAGCTCCGCAAGAGCGAGTGCTTTGTTTGCTTTAATTGCATCGAGGATTGCCCTGAAGACGCCATCTCCTTCAAGTTCATGCCGCCGCTCCAGCACGAGGTCACCACGCCCGCAGTGCCTGCGCGTCGCGCATTGCTCGGCGGCATGCTTGGGTTTGCATTCTTCGGATTCGGCAGGACCTCCGGCGCGCAGGACCGTGATTACGACAAAAAAGTCATCCGCCCACCCGGCTCGGTGGAGGAGAAGGATTTCCTCGAGCGCTGCATCAAGTGCGACCAGTGCATCCGCGTTTGCCCGACGAATGTGTTGCAGCCCGCGTTCCTGCAAGCCGGCCTGGAGGGGATCTGGACGCCCATCCTTAACAACAAGATCGGCTATTGCGAACTGAACTGCACCCTGTGCGGCGACGCCTGCCCGACCGGGGCGATCCAGCGCATCTCTATCGAGGAAAAAACGGGCGTCGGGAAATTTGCGGAGCAGGGTCCTGTGCGGCTCGGCACCGCTTTTTACGATCACGGCCGCTGCCTCCCTTGGAGCATGGAGACGCCGTGCGTCGTCTGCGAGGAAGTCTGCCCGGTTTCGCCCAAGGCGATCTTTTCACGCGAGGTCACCATCACCAAGCGCGACGGTACGGACATCACATTGCGCCGCCCCTACGTCGATCCCGCGCTCTGCATCGGCTGCGGCATCTGCGAGCACGAATGCCCCGTCACCGACGAAGCCGCGATCCGCGTCACCGCCATCGGCGAAACGCGCTCCCGCGACCGCCGCTTGCTCATGGACGGCGGCGTCACAAACTCCGTGAGAGAGCTGGAACAACGCAAACGATAGAGAAATGGCCAAGCCCCAACCCGCCACCCGCATCCGAACCTGCCGCGCATGCGGCAAACAATTTGAATATCCGATCAAAGGCAGCCTCGCCACGCGTTTCCACTGCGAGGAATGCGTCGATATCCCGCCCGCCATCCGCACCATTTTCGAGCGGCTATCCAACCGCATCCAGAAACTCGAGCACACCCTCAAACGGCTCGAGGCAAAGCCTGTTGTTCCCCCAAAACCTCCCGCTCCAACTTAGCCGAATCGCACCACGCGCACCGCGCTTTCGTCATTCAGGCTTCGTCATTCTTTCGTGCTTGGTCATTCGTCATTCGTCATTTGCAAAACTCTGTTTTTGACCTCCGCCGCCTTCTGCTTCTGCTCCTCGTCGTTCCAGTCCGCGCAACCTCCATTGCCGCCTCCGCGCACAAACGCCTTCGCCAGTTCCACGGTCCCCTTGTAGGCATACGGATCTTTCCCGGCCACCATCACGATGTCGCGGTAATCCGCTATGGCCATCCACGTTTTATCATCCGGCTTGTGCCATGGCAGGAACGACTCGGCGCTCATGTAGTGGTTCACCAGCGCACGCCGGAAACCGGTGGTCGCGCGGTTCGGCAGTGAACGGTGCAAAAGGTAGCCGTTGAAAAACACGATCGAGCCCGCCTTCACTTCCACCGGCACGGAATCCGCATCATCCCACGGAAAATCGTAGCTCTCGCGCGAGCAGTCGAAGCGGTTGTCGAAATGAAATTTCTGCGGCCAGAGGATGCCGCGCTTTTGCGAACCGGGCAGCACCCAGAGGCAGCCGTTCTCGACCGTGGCATCATCCAGCGCAATCCACGCGCCTGTCAGCGAACGGTCGCGCGTGGGAATATAATCCTCATCCTGGTGCCACGCCTGCCCCGGCTTGCCCGACGCCTTTACAAACAGCATCGATTGCATGCATTTCACGTTCGGGCTGATCACCTGCGTGAGCAGATCGACCATCGGTTTATATGCCAGCGCACGATGAAACACCTCCGTGAGCTTGTGCGGGAAATGGATGCAAAGCACCCGCTGCATCGCCTCCAGGTCCGAGTCCGCTGCATCGGCAGGCGCGATTCCGTTCACACGGCCATCCGCGTTGCGGCACACTTTCAAAGTCTCGCGCTTCAACTCCTCAACCTCCGCCGCGCTCAACGCGTCGCGCAGCACTGCAAAACCGTTCTCGTTGTAAAAACCGGCGGCATCCTCCGTGAGCGGATCTTTGAAGTAACCATTGGGGAGCGATCCATCCTTGGGCCACGATCCCCATGGCCCGAGTTGCAAGGCCAGTTCATCGGGAGCGAGCCGGTCGGGATTCAGCGAAACAGTTGTTGTCATGAGGGAAAAGTAGTGGAAGAGTGAAAAAACGCCATGCCTGAGGTTCTCAAAAATATATCCAGGGTGAATCTTCGAAAACGCAGCGGGGATGTGGTTTTCGGGGATGTGATCTACATGCCTGGCGGCGTCTGCGGGCCCCGCACACAGCCCGACTACCAGCTCGTGGTGCTTCATAGCGGCTCCCTGGATCTCCGGCTCGATGGCCGTAAAATCGCCGTGGACGCAGGCCATGCGATCCTCCTCTCGCCAAACCACCGGGAGTATTTCCTGTTTTCACGCGAGATCGAAACCCGCCATAGCTGGTGCGCCATCTCCCCCTCGGCCGTCCCCGTGAAGATGCGCCGGCTGTTTCGCTCGATCACGGAGCCCGCGCCTTTCGGCTCGCACCTTGCAACCCTCCTCAAGATGGGGAAGACCGCCCCCTCGAACTCGCCCGGGAATGAATCCTTGGAGGACAACTATTTCCTTGGCCTCGGGCTTGCCCTGCTCTCCGGTTTTGCGCTTCAAGTCCAGACCGGCAGGAAAATCCGGAATCCCGCCGAGGAAGCCCTCGCCCGGCTGGATGATTTTGTCTCCCGTGAATATGCCAGCCCGTTGCAACTGGCAAACCTCGCCGCCGCCGCCGGTGTCTCACGTCAGCATTTGATGAAGCTCTTTCGCGAGCGCGGTTGGCCCACCCCCACGCAATATCTCTACGAAAAACGCCTCGAAACCGCCCTCGACTGGCTTTCGCACACCGGACTCTCGATCGAGGAAATCGCCCTCCGTTGCGGCTTCGCCAACGCATTCCACTTCTCACGCAAGTTCCGCCAAGCCTACGGCAAAAGCCCCCGCGCCTGGCGCACGCAAGCCTGGAGCAAGACCAAAAAGTAAGCCTTTTCTTAAAGGGAAACTCATCAACATCCAGCGCGCCGTCTTCGGAGCCCTGGGCTTTCTTCATGACATTCATTCACTACGAAATCGTGTAGCCTCTACTCCTGCCCGCGCCCCGAAAGTCCCGGATGGGACAGCAGACAGTAGGCAGGCAATTCATTGCCTGTATAACAAATAACAAACACCTCAAGTCCCATAGGAGGGTGTTACGAAAGGGTATTGGCTCTACAGAGTAGATAGCTCAGAAGTCAATCAGAGGGCTAGTTGCATTTGATGAGGTGTGAGTTCGCCCATAGGAAGTATAGGCTGAGGCGAGCAGAGCATTGCTTGAGTTCGCAGCAGCACAACCATGTCGGCCAACAGGCACATGATCCAAGTCAGTTGCAGGGAGTTGAGGAAGAATTTGGCCAAGCCGAGTTGATGTTTTTCAAAGGACTGGGCGGGTTCCACCCATGGACGCACGCGGTTATACAGATGACGCGCCAGCCAGGAATCGTATGGCACTTGGCCGAGAAGGATTTCATGGCTGGATGCGGGATAGGCGAACTCGCGCGGACAGTGCGCTTGTTCCCAGCACCAGGCGCAGAGGTCCTGAGGTGAAGCGGCGCCAAACCACTGCTGTTGATCCTCTGGATCATAATGCAGCCACTGCAGCCTCTGGCCTTGGTGGCAGCGCGTAATGCCTTTGCCCACGTAGGGATCCACCAGATGCATGTCGTTTTTGAGGCGTGTGATCACGGCCACCCCCATTTGTTCACGGATGCGTCGTTGGATCGAAAGGCTGACGTAACCAAGATCGCCAACCACCCACGCTGGCAGCCAGTTCAAAGAGTGCTGGCATTCGCGCAGGCTTGGATAAAGGAAAAGCACCTCTCCTCGATTGGCTGGGACCGCCCAAGTGCTCAGCGGAACCAGCAGTCTGGAATGCTTATAATGGGAAAGCCACAGGCGGAGCGTGTGTTTCTTATAGCCAATGAAGTAACGCGAACGTCCCGTTTTTATGGTGCGCCCACCCAACGCGGCCTGTCGTGCCGAAAAGCCCCGGCCGGACTTTTTTTATATTCGTTAGTTGCCGCTGGCAGATCGGTGGCGTCGATGATTGCCGTCCCCGGCACGCCTTTGGGTCATGTGGCAAAGATGCGTTTTAGCAAGACTGTGTTCAAATACCGCAGAACCCTTGGAGTGAGTCGCTCCCGCATCTCGTGAAGTTGGCGCACATTGGGCACCCGGCGAAGATTCGGCAAATGAGCAAATCGCCTCCACGCCCGCTGTTCGGGCAACAGCTCGCAAAGCAGGTTGGTCGAGCGGGCTGGCGTTAGTAATAGCAACAGTAAAACGCGAAGCAGTTGTGCGGAACTCCATTCTGCGCGCCGGCCTCCAACACGGCGGGGAAGCATCGCTTCAATCTCCAAATCAGGAACATACGGTGAAAGCAATTCCAGTAACGCTGAAGTGCCGGTGGTCGGAATATTCATCCTTCAAAACCACCAAAAATAACGCGCAGTGAAAAAGGTAAATTTAAAATGTTCATTTTTCTGTCACTACAGCCTCCATATCAATATGTTACAAAACCTTTCGTAACACCCTCCGTTGGGACGGCAGAGAGCGCCGCCATCAACCCAATATTGAACCAGAAACCCGCCTCCCTCTGATGCCTGCGACCGCGCTACTACAAGCGGCTGCAACAGCCATTGCGATTAGGTATTGAATTTTCACCGGTGCATTGGTTTTTTGTTTTCACGATTTTATTGTTCTGGAAGCGGATTCATTTTCCCTACGAAGTCTTCTCCTGCGTCCTGCTCTTGCGATAGCGGAGAACGATGAGCAACCCCGCCCCGGCAGCCAGCATCCCCCACGTTGAAGGCTCGGGAACGGCCTCGATCGGTGTATCACTCGGATTTCCGGCTCCAAATTCGCTGTTGTGATCCACCACGGCCCAGACATATCCGTCGGCCACGTCCACGCCATACCAGCTTAAATTGTCATCTGTGCTCGGATTATACGCGCTCTCCATCTCGCTTTGAGTTTCAGTGCTCACCCCCGCGCCACCGTCACTGTTTCCCAATATCGCATTGACCCATTGTCCTGTCGCGGGATTCAACCAGAGGAGCGTTAATGAACTCGGCCCTCCCGTAATTTCATTGGCCGCATTTGTATCAAAGCTTAATTTTAGCACGAACTTGTCCGTAAGTGTTTGCCCCGAGGATCCGGTGCCCTTGTTGGGCATTCCGCTCACGGCCACAACATCGCTGGCAATGTTGGCGTAATTTCCAGTACCGTTGAAGGCCACAGTCACATTGCTGCTCCCGCTGGCTGTGCCACCGGCAATCGTGGCCGTGCTGCCGAACCCTCCAGTCGCGGTTACGGGAGCAACTGTTGCGGCATAACTTGAGCCTGAAGAAACAGTCGTGGTCGTGGTCGTCGGCGTGACAGAGGTAGGTGCAGCAGCTGAACCTACAACCACAATGCTGGTTGGGCCATACAATCCCACTATTAGCGAATCATTCACTGTTCCGCCAGTGGTGGTGTATTCACCAATGCTCCCGGAGCCGTTCCCAGCTCCCGGGCCTGCTCCTCCAGAAGTTCCAGTACCAATATAGTTTGCAACAACCACATTTGCACCAGAGACCGCAATGCCGTGCGGGTCATAAATCGATATCAACGATGCGTTCACCGTTGCGCCGGAAGTTGTGTATTCACCAACAGTGTGAGCGTTGTTCGCAATAAACAAGTCCGTTCCAGAAGCCGTTATGCCAAATAGGTTGCCATTAGAGGACGAAAACGGTATCAACGATGCGTTCACCGTTGCGCCGGAAGTTGTGTATTCACCAATGACGTCGGCAACGTTTCCTTCGAACACGTCGTTTTGTATAACAAACAAGTTCGTTCCAGAGACCGCGATCCCGCCGTTCGTGCTGTATTGTAGTCCTGATACCAGTGAAGCATTAATTGTCTGCCCGGAGGTTGTATATTCTCCAATGGAGTAGGAGTAACCAGCATTATATGTAGTAAACAGATCCGTTCCAGAGATCGCGATTCCAGCGGCGCTACTCTGTTCCGTTACCGTGTTAGTCGGTACCGTTATCAACGATCCGTTTACCAGTGAGCCGGAGGTGGTATATTCCTGAATCGCACTGCCAGTCACGACAAACAGATCCGTTCCAGATACTGCGAGGCCGGTCGCGGTGTTTAGTCCGGATATCAGTGAAGCGTTAATTGTCTGCCCGGACGTGGTGTATTCTCCAACTTCAAACTTAAGGTTCCCATTATCATAGTAATAGTTCGTCTCAAAGATTTGCGCGTGAAGACGGGCGCCAGGCAGAAGCACAGCTAGGACTGCAAGCAGGATGATATGTTTTGTTTTCATGATCACGGCTTCAAGTTGACCGCGCCGGGGCCGGTATCCCCGGTGGTTTCGGCGGAAACAGTGAGCCGCCCCATGGTTGAATCGGCCTGGAGGGCATGGAAGCGGGGTGATTTGACCACTCCTGTAAAAAGGAGCGCGACCAGCGCCGGGTTCGCGGCCAGACCCGCGCCTAGGAAAACCCGCACGCGCCTGTCGAAAGGCTTTAACGTCCTGTCGAAGATTCCCAGGGCTTTCCCGTGTTTCCGCCTGGCAGAGCAAGAGACGATGTGCCATTTGATGGCACGCCTGGCCACACCTCCGGCTGGATTGAATCGTGTTTCGTCGCGGCCTGTGAATGCCGTACAAGCTCGAAAAGACGGTCCGCTCATATTTTTGCCCTGATGAAATGACATGGTTTCTATCTGGTGCTACGGAATCCAGCGGCGGGGGTTGCAAGTGGGTTCGTGGAAAAGGCTCGCAATGAGAGCCCTGGCTTGGATGTATCTGTTTTCATAGTTTTCATGGTGGGATTAGTCGATTCAGGCTCGGATTCCGGGGCGATGCAGGCGCTGGAAACCGAACAATATTGCAAAACCACCCGCTACCATTGTCCACGCGCGGGGCTCCGGGACTGCAAGGAAGTTGTCGCCGTAAACCTCCCCCGAAGTTGCAGCCACGCTCTGGGTGAACCCGAACGGCGCCGCTATGAAAGTGCCGTCTGGGCCCAGGTCCCAGTTCACGTTGCCCGTGACGCCTCCGGAACCTGCGAGACCATAGGAACCAAGCACCACCCAGTTGTAGCCCTCGCCCGGCGAATTCGGGTCGTAGTAAGTGGTGATCACTTTCGTCAAGGCATCGTAGGTGATTTTTACCGCGCCGACTGTGGGCCCGCTTGCAGCCGCTGTCGCTGACACGTTATTATCTCCGTTGCCCAAGTAGGTGTAGTAGCCGGCGGATCCGCCGGAAGAACCGTCTTCGATCCCCACATATTGGCTCGTATTGGCCGCGTCCCAAATTTCCAAACCAAAAGCGGCTGTCTGGGCGCCCGAAGTGGTCAGGAGCACTGTGGTGTCCAGTTGCACCGACCAATTCTGCGTATAGGAACCATAATTCGCAACCCACGGCCTGCCGCTGTAATCACCATTTGCCCCTGTGCCGGCGGAGGTGAATTGCAAATAGCTGTTGGTCTGCGTCAAGGCGCCGGAACCATAGGTCACGTCCGTCCCCCAGTTGGAGTTTTCAATCGAAGCATTGAAGTTATCGGTTCCACTGAGGTTTTGAGCGCGGCTCGTGGCCATCCCTGCGAACAGCAGCAGAGCAAAGACAATGGTGTGTGCTTTTGTTTTGTTTTTCATTGGTGCTTTTTTGTGTGGTTTAACGCTTGTTTTGATCTTCCCCATTGGACACGTCGCGAAAAGGCGCCGCCGCATTTTTCCCTCCTCGTGAAATGACATGGTTTCTATCTGGTGCTACGGAATCCGGCGGCGTGGGTTGCAAGTGAAGTTCGATTTTTATTTTCGAGACCAGACGGACAGTGAACACGAAGGGTCGCTCCATCTTTCAACGCAGGGTTGCCCGAAGGCATTCGGAGCCACCCTGTGGATCGCCTTCCTCCGGAAGGCGCCACAAACTCTGGAGGGGATAGTGCCAAGCCAGGATAATGGACTACTACGGAATCCGCTGTCCCGATGGGGACTGGAGGATGAATTGAACCCTACTCCGTAAACTGATTACCGATCACTGTCTTCTTTTCCACCCTCACTTGTCGCCACTCGGCGTCAGCTTGCGGATGGTGTGGTTATAATTATCCGCCACATAGACGTTGCCTTTGCTGTCCACCGCCAGGCCAATGGGTTTCGCAAACTGAGCCTCGCTGCCTTTGCCGTCCTTGCTGCCTCTCTTGCCTCCCGCCACGGGCGTCACCACTCCATCGGGCGTGATCCTGAGAATGAACTGGTCGTGCCCGGACGAGACATAGACGTTGCCGCTTCCATCCACCGCTACGCCTTGAACATCAGGGTCTTTCAACCGTGCCAGGGTCGTGACTACCCCTTTAGGAGTGATCTTACGGATGTCATCATTAACACCGATTTCTGTCACATAGAGGTTGCCGCCGGCATCCACTGCCAGACCGGTGGGCTTGTTAAATCGAGCTTCGCTGCCAGGACCGTCGATGTTGCCGGCTGCGCCAGCCAGCCCTGCCAGGGTCGTGACCATCCCTTGGGGGGTGATTTTGCAGATATTATTGTTGCCCTGATCTGCCACGTAAACATTGCCTTTGCCATCCATCGCGACGCCTCCGATGATATAGAACTGTGCGACATCAGCAGGGCCGTCCTGGCTGCCATCGCCTGCTTTACCCCCCGCAAAAGTTGTCACCCCGCCCCCTGGTGCGACCTTGCGAATGTGATTAATGTCCGCCACATAGACATTCCCGCCGCTGTCCACTGCCAGGGACGTGGGACGTTCAAACTGGCCTGGGGTACCATTGGCGAAGCCCGGCCCGCCGGTGCCCGCCAGGGTCTTCACAATTCCGCCCGGGGTGACCTTGCGGACGGCGAAATTTACTTGATCCACCACATAGAGGTTACCGCTCCCATCGATTGCCAGACCGTCTGGCTTGTTGAATCGGGCAGCGCTGCCTGCGCCGTCGATGAAGCCGGGATTGCCCGCGCTACCCGCCAAAGTGGAAATAACCATGCCCGGTGAGACCGCGTGGCCTCCGTTGTCATTTTGACCCGCTGGCACGGGCGCGGGCGTTTGCTCCGGGTTTGCAGCTTGGAGAATAGCGGGAGTTTGCTGCGTGGGAGACCAGTCCAACACTTGCGCATTTACAGTCGCCGGGGCGTTTGCGGCAGTTTGCGGACCGTATTTTTTCCATGCGAAAAAGCCGGCGCTACCCAGGATCAGCAACGTAACAACCGCGACGGGTGCCAGGGAGCGACGTGGCGCTGGCTTTGCGGCGGGCGCGAGAACCGGCGCCACCGGTTCAGCCGTGCTGGTGCGGATGCGATCGACATCCATTTTCATCTCGCTGGCCTGCTGGTACCGGCGGTCCGGCTCCTCCTGGAGCGCCTTGAGCACGACCTCGTCGAGCCGCACATCGATCCGCACCTTGCGGGAGGGGGGATCGAATGCGCCGCGCGGGGGACGGCCCGTGAGCATTTCGTAAAGCGTGATGCCAAGCGAGAAAATGTCGGTGCGATGATCGGAATGGCCGGAGCGCTGTTCCGGCGACATATAGTCCAGGGTCCCCATGGCGATGTCGGAATTGCTGAGGCCAGCCGTGTTGATCTCCCCCACCGGCCTACAGAGGCCGAAGTCGGCGAGCTTGGCTACACCGTCGCTGGTGAGCAGGATGTTTGCGGGCTTGATGTCGCGGTGGATGATCCCAAGCTTGTGCGCCGCCTGGAGCGCCTCGCAAACCTGGCAGACGAGTTCGAGCGCCTGGTCGGGTTCCAGATGGGTGGTTTGAAGCACGCGGCGGAGATCGGCCCCATCCACATACTCCATGACAAAATAGAGATGGCCCTCGCTCGTCTGGCCAAAATCGTAAACCGTCACAATGCCGGGGTGATGCAATTTGGCGAGCGAGCGGGCCTCGCGCCTGAAGCGGCCGATGAATTGTTCGTCCGCCGTCAATTCGGCGGGCAGGAGCTTGATTGCGACCGGACGGTCCAGATCGGGTTGCAAGCCTTTGTAAACCGCCCCCATCCCGCCATGCCCAAGCATGCTCTCAATGTGGTAATGGGGAAGCAGCCGGGCCAGTTCCGCCGGAGCCGGAGGTGTCCAGTGGCTGGGGCCGCCCGTTTCGTGCACGGTATTCAACCCGCGTGCGATCAGTTCGCCGGGGTCGAGCCCGTTCAACTCCGGCGCCGCAGGCTGCCGCGGCGGACTCGGATTGGAATCATCAGGTTCGGACATGGAATGGAGGTGATCGCTATATGTTTCTACGGAATCTGCCGGCATGGGTTGCGCGCACAACACGATGTGGGCTCGATTTTTTGGGGGCAATGGGAAATCGTACTCATGGCAATCACACGTAGTCGAACAATTCCGTGAGTTCCAGTTTGACTTCCTCCGGCGTTGGATTGTCGAGCGTCATTGCCACCTGCTCAAAAAGTAATTCACGCCAGCGCTTGCGCATGCGGAAGACCTGATTTTTCAAAGTGCCCACCGCCATGCCCAGCGTGACGGCGATCTCGTCATAGCGCTTTGTCGAATCGGGACTGAACCCGAGGAACGGGCGCAGCGCGGCAAAAACCTCCTGCTTGCCGGTGGCGGTGAATTCCTCCTCGAGCAGTTGCATCGAATATTCCAGCACCGTGAGCGCCCAGCGGCGCTGGAAGAGACGGTCAGGGGAAAGCGTATCCGCGGGTTCCATGGCATAAAGCTCCTCGGCCTGTGTGACGTTGACTTCCACCGGCGCCGGCCCGCCGCGTTTCTTCGCCACGGCCCGGTCGTGGTTATCGGCGAGAAAATGCTGCAAACAGGTGAGCAGGAAGGTGCGCAGTTTGCCTTTGCTGGGATCGGCAGCCGAAAGTATCTTCTTCTTGATAAGCTGTAGAAAGAACGCCTGGGTGAGATCCTCCGCGTCGTGCGGGCTTTTCCCGGTGCGGCGGATATAGGCGTACAATGGGTACCAGTAGGCATTGCACAACATGGTAAGCGCCTCCCGGGCCTGGAAATCATCGGAGCCAATCGCCTCACGCACGACAGTCCAGCGCGTGGTTTGAAAGGATCTCGGTGCAGCCAGAAGATTCATCGGAATGGATACCAATGGGACTGCACCCCATTACGGGCCGCCAAGTAAGCTGCGCATTGCTCTTTTTTGGTCAAGCCTTCCATGCTGGTTCCCTGAGTAGCAAATTTCATCTGAAATCACAAACGGAAAAGCATTGAACCAGGCCTCCACCAGCGAATCTCCTGGGCACATGCCACCCCGCATGCCGAATCTCTCGATTGGCGTCGGAAACCGCGCCACCGCCATGGCTTGGAACGCAACCCGTTGAAAGCATTGTCCTCCCTGCTTCCTTTTAGCCTTTATACTTTGGACTTCCCTAAAAAGTCCTTCACCAAATAAAATACAAACAGGCTGTTGTAAACCAGATACCGTTTCCACAATCGCCGTGGCTCCGCGAGCAGACGGTATAGCCACTCCAGCCCGCGGTCCTGCACCCATTTCGGCGCCTGGCTCACGCGGCCTGCGTGGAATGCAAATGCCGCTCCCACGGCGCTATACACACCGGGCGGCAGTTTCGATTTGTTGCGCGCTATCCAGAGTTCCTGCTTGGGGCATCCGAGGCCGACCCATACAAACTCAGCGCCGGATTCCGCGATGCGGGCGATGATCCGGTCGTCCTCGTCCGCAGGCCATTGCCCGAAAGGCGGTGAATACGCCCCAGAAACGCGGATGACGGGAAATTTCTCTGAAAGCGTCTTCTGCAAGGCTTCCAGCAATTCCTCCGAACCGCCGAGCAGGAAATGCGAAAACTTCGCTTCCGAAGCCTCCAGCACCCGCAGCATGAAAGTAGGCCCATAGACCCGGTCTTTCATCCCCGCCCCGGAAAACCGGTTCATGCACCAGACCAGCGGCATGCCGTCGGGCAGAAGCAGGTCAAATTGTCCCAATGCCTCTTTAAAAGTCCCGTCGTGCCGCGCCAATGTGACCACATGCGTATTCGCCGCGGCAATCGCATGCGCGCCATCGCGAGCCCCCGCCCATGCCACCGCCAGCGCGGCCGCTTTTTCATAGTCGGTAATCGCGAGCGGACTGCCGAGCACGGGACAGGTCTCTGGAGGTTGCGGGGGCGGGGTATCAGTGGGGTTCATGCAAAGCACTTGTATTGCAAAAGAGCGGTTTTAAACTAATACTAACAACAATTATGTCCGATGTCTCCCCTCCATCCACGCCCGTGCAAGCCACCGTTTACGGTGAGCTCATGGATTTCGTGAACTGGTGCCGGCAAAATCCTGTCGCCGTGGCCCTTGGCGTCGCCCTGCTCGCCACGCTCGCATTCTTTTTTGGCGCGCTCCATCTCTTTGTAAATAATTCCGTGACCGCCGCCACCTGGGCATGGCTCGCATGGAATCCCGAGCAGAACCAGGAACACTCGAAGCTCGTCCCCCTCATTTCGCTCTATCTCGCATGGTGCCACAAGGACGAAATCCTCAAGGCAAAAAAGCACGGCGCGCCGCTGGGCCTTGCCTTTGTCTTTGCCGGGGTGCTGCTCTTTTTATTGAGCGCGCGCTGCCTCCAGCCCCGCATGGCCCTGATGTCGCTTCCTTTCCTGCTGTATGGCTCAATCCTCTTTGTCTGGGGGAAGGAAGTGGCGCGTCTCCTGTTTTTCCCATGCGCTTTCCTGATATTTCTCATCCCGTTCGGCGTGGTGGAACAGGCGACGTTCAAGCTGCAATTCATCATCACCGGCATCGTCGGCGTGCTGGCAAACATGGTGGGCATCAGCATCCACGCGGTCGGCACCACGCTTGCGGCGAGTAACAGCAGTTTCCATTTTGAAGTCGCGGAGGGTTGCAGCGGCATCCGTTCCATCACCGCGCTTGCGATGCTCTCGTCGGTCTACGCGCATCTCACGCAGGATGCGCTTTGGAAAAAAATCGTTCTCATCGGCTGCTCCGCCCTGTTTGCGATTATCGGCAATGTCGGCCGTATCTTCACCATCCTGCTCGTTGCGAGATGGATCAACCCGGCCTTCGCGGGAGAGAAATACCACGAGATTTCCGGCTACCTCATTTTCCCGTTTGCCATCGCCGCCATGGTCGGCGCGGCCAGGCTGCTGAATCTCGATTTCAAAAAAATAGCGGCCACAACCCCCGCTCTTCAAAACAAGCCGCGACCGCGCGGGCCGGATGGGGGAAGTTATGATTATTAAACGCCTGTTCATCCTGCAGGCGGTGCTGCTGCTCGGCCTGGGCAGCGTGTTTCTTATCCCGAAATTCACGGGCCCCCAGCCGATCGGCGTCGTCCTTGCCCTGCCTGCGGACCTCGATGGCTGGCATGGCGAGGATGGCGCGGTCACCGACAAGGAAAAATCGGTCCTCGGTCCCGACACGGAGTTTGCCCGCAAAATTTACACCAATGCCATGCATAACCGCATTTACGTTTCCATAGTTCTCGCCGGGCAGGATGTGAACACCAGCCTCCACCAGCCCGAGCGATGCCTCCCCGCCCAGGGTTTTACAATCGTTAACAAAAATATCGAGACCGTGCCGCTGAACATGAAGTCGATCCCCTCCCTCCAGGCGACCCGCCTGCAAAATGTGGAAACCAACGATCCCTCGAACGGCCACGCAAGCCTCTACTACTATTGGTTCGTCGGTTACAACGATGTCACCGCCTCGCCGTTCAGCCGCAGCCTCATCGACTGGCGCGACCGCCTCTTCAAGGGCTACAACCAGCGCTGGGCATACGTCACCGTCGCCACCGGCATGCGGGCGAATTCACCCCAATCCGAGGCCTTTGCGGACCGGACAATCAAGGACTTCGTGGCCGATCTCTTTCCAAAAATCTGGAAACCTACAGCCACCGGGGGTTAAATACCGGGACATGGCCAAAACCCGCGCCCCTTCCCGATCGCTCATCAATTTTCCCCCGCTCCGCACTATCGCGTGCCGGCATTTGCCAGGGCTCGGGGAACGAGTTATGCCGCCCACCTCCGCCCCGGCATCATCTCGCAAAGCCTCGATTATCAACCTTTACCAACCCTTACCCACCTTCCGCCACGTCGCGTCCCGCACCCTCCGGCCATGAAACGCAAGATCCTCATCGTCGAATTATGGGGCCTCGGCGATCTCACTTTCTCCACGCCGGTCATCGCCGCCGCGCTTGAAAACGACGACGTCCATCTCCTCGGCAAGGCGCACGCCAGGCCTTTGCTGGAGCCCTCGTTCCCCGCGCTGCAATTCATCACCTTCGACGCCCCGTGGACTGCCTACACCGGCAAATACAAATTGTGGAAATGGAATTTCCTTTCGATCCTCGCCCTCGTCCGCAAACTCCGCCGCGAGAAATACGACCTCGCCGTCTCCGCGCGAAACGACCCGCGCGATCATTTGTTCATGTGGTTGACCGGCGCAAAAAAACGCATCGGCTTCGCCCAGCGTCCGCTCTTCGATCTCTTCGATATCAGCCGCGCGTTGCTCACCTCCCGGCTGGATCGCATAAAACCCAAGCAGCACAAAGTCGAGGACTGGCGCCAACTCGGCGGCGAAATGGCCCTTCCCGATGCCGTCACGGGAGAGC
>Ga0206937_10144_pt1 | contig 20611 bp, 8 predicted proteins | sample Alteio_BWOrgHeat_11_FD_152923 | JGI IMG/M metagenome (GOLD analysis project Ga0206937, IMG submission 152923) | Enriched cells from forest soil in Barre Woods Harvard Forest LTER site, Petersham, Massachusetts, United States -... | ecosystem: Environmental > Terrestrial > Soil > Temperate forest >... | reverse complement strand
TTTGTAATAATTCTCCAGCGACTGGGAAAAATTATTGGCAACGGTAAAATCCGGGATGTTTGTATCTTCCGGGTTGAGATAGCGGTTGACCGTATACGATCCCCGCCACTCCGAAAGAACCCTCTGGGGATTCTCGATCCACACCCCAGGCATGCCACTTGAGGAGGCCTTCAACGCCTGCGCCCGCACATGCACCGTGTAGGTATTCGACTTGGTCGTGAGACGGGAATACAATCCATTGTAAGGGCGCTCCCGTGAGTTATCACCCGTAAGCTGGTTGGAGCTCCAAAAAGTTTGAGCAGCGGTATCGGAAGTCCATGATTGCCCCGTCGGCACGAGGTAGATATCGCAAATCTGGCTCGCGGACCTATAGATTTCCCCGGTGGCAAACTGGGTTTGGAATTGCCGGAACGTGCCGTCGGTGCCATCCAGTGTCACGCCGTCACTGTTAAAGACTTTGATCGGGTTCCTATAAGGAGTAGTAAGAACCGCAGTACTGGTCTTGTAATTGCTGCCGGCAGTATTGGGTACGGTTATCACGTATTCCGAACTGAGCACAGCCGCCAGTGCCGTCGCCCGTGTAATGTAGGTGAAAGGAGCGATTTGATAATTCATGTTCACCTTTCCGGCCGTGGCCATCGGTGTGCTGATCGCATAGGGCTCCACGACAGGCATCCAGAACCAATCAAGCATGAGTTCATCCTCAGGAGATGTTGCGCCGAAATGGGTTGGCTGCGGCCGGAAGAGCAAGGTCCGCCAGGGCGCTGCCGCTATCCCATTGATCGGCACTCCCGTGGACAGGGAACCAAACGCCACCGGTGAAGCCAGCAACCGGCTCGGGTCTGAAAAATAGCCGTAGTTGAGACCACTAAGACGAAACCCGGTATAATAGGGAATCTGATAGTTGTTGTAACCGATGGATGCTTCGTCCGGCTTGTTAATGTACGGCCCATCCGGAGTCAGGCCCAGTCCGTTGTCAAAATCGCCTGTCGTTCCAGGATCGGAGGCCGTGCCTGCTAGAGCCGGATTGATGGATCCCGAGACACAAGGGATGGCCGCGCCATAGGTAATCCCCTGCACAAGCTGTCCCACCTTGCTGGCCCCCGGCGCCCAACCGCTCATGATGTCACGTTGTGAATGCGCGTTTGCGCTTCCCGATAGATCAAAATTCGGATGTTTGACGAATGCGGCGCCAGCGGCCGTGACATCCGGCACGCTGATCGTGCCCGATTGGGCCGCAAGCAGACGCGTATCCCCATTGTATCCCGCTATGATGGAACGGGTGCTGTCGCTGGTCGCAAAGGGAGCCAGGCCCGTAGTGCCATAATTCGAGCCATTAATCCGGGCATCCATAGTATGGGTCGTACCGCTGGGAACCGGCAAATTGCTGATTGCTGGGAATGTCACCTGGATTTCCTGCACCAGATTACGGGTGCCGGGGTATCCATCGCCACCGTCGCCCGTGCCGCCATCCATGGCTGTTCCTCCCGGCGGGGTGGTAGCTGTCCCGTTCCAGTTTCCATTGGGCATATTGGAAGCGTAAACTTTGATGTCCATGTTGCACGCGGTGGTGCTTAAGGTGCCGGTTGTTCCCGTTGTAAACGGTATCCCGCACAATCCATAGCCGTTGCCCGAAAAGGCTCCCGACGGGAGTACCGTTGCATTTTTATAAGCCATGAGTTCGCGCGGCCCCGCCCCGCCGCCCCATAGAAAGTAGTTATTCCCGTTTTGCCAGCCATCATTACCAACCAGACCGGTAACGGCGCTGTAAACGGTGCGGTTGGGACTTGCTGCGTTAGCCGGTGATGTGCCGAAGACGGTTACGGCTCCACCAGTCGTTCCAGTCGATGCGGTGACCATCATGGTATTAAGGCCGTCCACTTCGACCCGCACATCCGGAGTAATATCCTCAGGCCCCAATGAGGGCGAATAAAGCCCGATGTAAAGGACTCCCACCACAGACTTATGAGTTGGATCCACAACCGTGCCACTCATGACTGTCCCACTATATGCAAAATCCATCGTGACCTCGCTGACCGTGTCAAACCTCCCAAAGCCCTTTGTCGTATAGCCGGGCGAAGCGGAATTGGTGGTGGAACCAAGATTAATATTTGAAATGGAAATCGGAACCACCTGTCCCGTACCGGCCTCGGTTGACAGAGTCATCGCTCCAAAGTAGGGAGATGCGTAACCCATCATCATCGCCTGCGAGCGCCCCTGGCAGAAAACGTTTGAGCCTGATGCGAGCGAATAATCGTTGCCATTAGTGGAGCGTATATAGTCAAGGATCTCAGTGAGGATCTGGTCCTCTTCGGCAGTTCCATATTTTGTATTAAATACGCCGCCAAATCCCGGAATAGGCGTCTTGGCCATCGATCTCAGGTATTGCATCACTGCCTGATTGCGCGGGATGTTCACCCAATCGTTCGTACCGCTCGAAGCAAGGCTTCTTGTGAAATAATAGGTAGTGCTCCCGGTCGTGGTCACTGGCAGCGTGGATACCGCGGCGATCATCTGGTCAAGAGGCGTGACCTTTTGGGATGCGCTGCCGTTGACGAGAAAATCATTGTTGATCGGCCAGATGGAAACGCGCGGTTTGCCATAAAGGGTGACCTCCGGCGCATCACTCTCCGCCGTCAGGAAAAAGTGAAGCTTGTTCAGCGACAAATTCGTCACCAGGTTCGTCCCGCTTAAACTCGTATTTTGGATCCTGGCCGGCGGCGATGCGGTAGTCGCGCCGATGGAGAACAGCCATTCGTCCAACGAGGCATAAGGAGTAGGCCTGGCCGGAGGCAGTATGGGATTGTTATAACTCGTCGTCCCGGTAAAAGTGGTCAGCGTGCCCCCATCGGATCCCCCCCCATTGCATGAATGGCGATAGCAGCGACATCGTGTGCGAACGTGTCACGCTATCCGTCCCGGAAATCTGCGGCAGCACAAGGCTTAGCCGCGTCTGGGCGGGGTGACCCGGATACCGCGTATATTCACCCCAGGCGGGCTCCGATACCGCCAGGTTGTAATCACTCTTGATAAATGCATCCGCAGCCAGGGGCTGCTGTCCCGTAGTGGCCGAATAAGCCGGCCCATCGAAGCGCGGGCTGTCAAAATAAGTTCCATCCGCCGCCGTGTTGACATTGATTTTGCATGTCTCATCGTCCGTCCAGAAGGCGACCCTCCCAACGATGGGATTCGTGCCGCTGGCTCCCGGCACATTGATCTGTCCCGGAGTTGTCCCCGCCACCCCCGGCACCAATGTTCCGCTCTTGAGCACGTAGAGCCACCGCACCGGCATTGCCGCGGGATTGTTCGTCGCCGACACGGAGCCCGATGAGACATACCCCGGCACACTCGCGGTCTGCACATCAAAACCGGCGACGGCACTGCCCGAGGAAGCAATGGACGTCGCCACGGAAGGATCGACCACCGGATAACTCAGGGTTCCGGACGACGAGATCACGGGGCTGTTGATATCCGTGAAGACCCCGTAATTTGGCGAGCCTGCGGTTGCCCAGCTCTGCGTGGGAACATCGGCCGTAATGAGACTCATGGGAGAAGGTCCCGGGGAATTCTGGACCATGGTCCCTGATGAATAGAGCTTGTACCACGCAATGTCATTCCCCGAGGAATCGTAACACCGGATCATGCCGGGTTGCGAAGCCCAGGCAGCAGTCCCAGTCTCAAAAGTAGTGGCCGTCTGGATTTGAGAGATGACGGTTTGCACCGCCAGATCGGCCAGTTGCCGCGAGACTTGTCCCGCTGCGGTGGAAGTGGCCGCTTTTGAATCAGTCTTGATGCTCAAAAAGAAGGCCAGGATCATGACTGACATCAGCACAACAAGCACCAGCACGATTACCAGCGCGAAACCGCGCCTCTTCTGCCCGGGTGAATTTTTTAAAAATCTGGTAGATTGCTCCATGGCTGGGGTGGAAGTTGAACTGCGGCTTCAAATCGCCGGAAGGTGAGTTTATTTTGGACCAAAACACTTTCGAAGCGCGCGAGATCGCCAACGTCGGTAACGATGGTACCGCTCATGGTGGGGTAGAGAATCGTGGGATTCTGAAACAACTGTGTGGACTGGTATTGATAAATATTGGGTACCGTGGACGAATTCTGCAATTTTTTTGCGGATATCTCATCGATCGTATAAAGCACCACCCGGATCACCGGCGGCAGGCGGTTGAATGAACTCGTAGCGGGATTTATGGTCGTTGGATCTTCAATGGAAGCTTTGTTGCCATTGAGCATCGAATCATAGGTCCAGCCGTAGGTCCCGGTCATTGCAACCAGGGAGCCGGATGTATCCGTAGTGGACAAGGCCGGCAGGAGCAGCAACGCCACCACGTTGTTGGCCACCGGACGCACGGATGCGGGAGAATTACCCATCGCGGTGAGTGGCCACGCCGGCGTATTCACAAAAGCGTATGTCGGGTCGGCCTTCACGTAAGAGCCCGCAGTCTGCGAGTAAAGCGTCATATTCTCGGCCGGTTGCACAAACTGCATCAGCCGGAACCGGTAATTTCCGGTGCTCCCGCTAAGCGTGGTTCCGTTCACGGTGTGCCCGTAGAGGATCGACGGAAGCTCCGGATCGACATTGCTCCATTGGACAAAATAGCCGCAGAGATTCAGCAACCCGGAAAGTCGCGCATAAGAGCCGCTGGACGTGATTCCCAGCGGCGCGGTGAAAAAAACGGAATCCGTGGGGCACGGCGATGTGGTGCTGGTTTGGGCTTCCATTGCACCGGGGCCGCAAATAAAACGCAACTCCGATCTCCGTCCGAAATAAAACGGCACCTGCATGGTCCCCGATTGCACGAGCGTCGATGCCACCGTCTTGTAGGTATAGCCGTAATATTGGGCCAGCGTGGCTTTGTTCAAGTGCTCGATGAGCGCATCGAACCCGATGCGCGCCTCGCGAAATTGCTCCATCTTGGAACTTGCATCGGTCCAGACGCGGCTGGTGCGATCGATGATCTGCGCGGAAAGCACGAGGAGAACCACCAGCACGGCGGTCGCGACCAGCATTTCCACCATGGTAAAAGCCGAGACGGCATTCATGGGGGATTGTCTGGAATGCTTCCATCCGGCGGAGTTATCAGAAAAAGGAACGTGACAACCCGGGCGCGGGAAAGCCTTGGAAAACATGCATAACATCCAATGCTCCTAATTTGAATTCGCGGTATTATATGCGCTGAGGTCGCTGCAACTCACCAGGCTTACGATGTTCGCAACGTCGGGATTAGTCTTTGCGTCGACGCCGGTGGGTGTTTTGCGGATCTCCACGGTCAATGTCACCAGCGTCGGCTGCGCGGAGGCGCTCCCGGGCAGGATTGTCGATCCATTGGGATTTACCGAGACATTGGCCGTGTAAGTGATCTGCGGGTAATTAAGGGGGTTGGCGCCGATGGGCAGTGTCACACTATCCCCCTCGTCTGTAAAATAACGGTAATACGTATATGCCGTCCCCGCGCTCACCGTCCCGCCATTCGTCAAAAGCGAGGAGAATGTCGCCTGCTTGGCTTCGAGCAGCACCTGCTGCGAAATATTGATCGCTTGGGCGGCAGCCATGTTATTCCGCATGCCTCCGAGCCCTATTGGCAGAAGACCCAGCATCGCCGTCGCGGAGAAAGCCATGATCCCCAGGCTTATGCACACTTCTACCAATGTGAAGCCGCGGGACTTCACTGACAGTCGGGAATGGCATGAAGGGAACATCTTCATAGTGAATTATATTCTATTGTTATTGTTGAACCAAGTTTTATTCCCGGTGTAAAACACCCGCCCCGGTTGCGTGTTTTTTTGAAAGTCAGACAGCTTTCCAAATGCCCCATGTAAAACTTCTGCAGCCGGGCGGTTCCCGGTGGTGGATTTTTTGTGAAATTGTTTCATGCTGGGGGACTTGATTTTTTCTAAATGTGTAAATCCGTTGTATTTACAATATCGAACCGCCAACTCAACCTGCCTGCTATTATACTTCGATTCGTCATACACTATATATCGATATCATTTTTGTCAAAACATTTTTACCGTTTTAGTGCGATTTTTTTCGCGGGGCTTTCCCCTTCCCTTTCACCAGATCCGCGCCCTGCTTTGCCCCGTGGATTCGGTACCTCTTCAGCCCGAAAGCCGCCCCCTGCACCCGTAAAGTCGGATCACGGTGTCGAAAATCATGCCCGCGATCCCCTCGCCTCTGGCAGGGCTGATCGACCTTTGCCAACCCTTGCCAACCGTCAGCTATTCCCTATCCCTACCAATCACAACCCGCGCCGTTTGCGCAACCTCTGGAAGCCAATCAGCATTCCAAATCCTCCTAAAATCATCCCCCACGTCCCCGGCTCGGGTATCGCCGTCAGCACGATGTCATTGCCGCCGATCGTCGAGTTCGTCCCAAATTCGCCCGTGTAGCTCAATGCAAATTCCTGGCTTCCGATATAGACATCGCCGACCGTGTTCCCCACCCCGTCCGCGTTAAATCGGTCGGCTGATGTCGCGTAGTAGATTGTCCCTACCGTATTCACTCCAGCCACATCAATATCCAGCGTCGTGAACCGGCCCGTCGAGAGCGTCGTCCCGAGATTGAACACAAAGTAGTTGTCCAATCCTGTATTGGCGGACTTCGCGTTGTAAGCGGTCGTCTTGTTCAACAGCAACGTCGCGTAGTCCGAACTCGAGATCGTCAATTGCAAGGTCACACCCGAGTTGCTCGATCCATCTCCTAGAATCTGGCTGTTCGTCTGCGCCACGCTCAACGCGCTGTTCGCTCCCAGCGTCACATTGTTGCCGATCGCAAGGCTCACCGCGCCTGATCCGCCCGTCACGATCATTTGCGAGTAGAACAGGTGCGAATTTTGCGCTTGCGGAACTCCCGCGCTGCCGCTGCTCGCCACGTTGAAGTTTGCCGTCGAGCTTGCACTGTAGGCAAGGTCCGTGGTCATCACGCCGGGAGCAGTCCCGCCGGGGCTCGTGATGCCTCCAGCTCCCACCGTCACCCCTGCCGTGACTGTACCGGTGCCTGTCAATGTAGCGCCGCTGCCGATTGCCACCGTTCCTTCCAATGTCCCGTTCACCGCGAGGCCGCTGTTTGCATTCAAGGTCGTTCCGCCGGTTGCATCCACCGTGCCGCTGCTGATCGTGTTGCCGACGTTATTCACGGTAAGGCTTGTCACCGTCAATGTTGACGCGCTGCTCAGGTTGTCCGTGCCGTTCAATGTCGTCGCCCCCACGAATCCCGTGCCGGAGAGCGATGCCCCCGCCGCCAATGTGTCACTGCCGCTCAACGTCCCGTTCACCGTGAATGCCGAGGCGGCATTCTGGGTCGCGTTGCCTGTGATTGTTCCGTTGCTCAATGTGTTCGCAGAGCCGCTCACGCTGAATCCTTTTGACAATGTCAGGTTCCCCGCGCTTGCCAATGTGCTCGATCCCGTCAGCGCCACTGTCCCGCCCACCGTTCCGGTTCCCTGCAAGGTCGCCGCATTCACCGTCACCGCGCTGCTTCCGGACAATGATCCATCCACTTCCAGCGCTCCCGCGTTCACCCCCGTCGTTCCACTGTAGCTAGCCGAGCCGGAGATCACCAGGGTGCCCGCCCCTGCCTTTGTCAGCGAGAATCCGGAGCCGCCATCGGAAATATTGCCTCCGACCGTGAGTGTATTGCCTGAATCGGTCACCGTCCATGTCTGGTTCCCGCCGAGGGCAACATTGCTGTTGATGGTGTCGTTGGCCGCGCCCGTCAGGACATTGATACCGTTACCTGCTGTGTTGCCGTTGGTCCCGGTCGCATTGATCGTCAGCGTGCTGCCGCTGATGGTCACCGCGCTGCTGTTCGCGTTGAATGTCAGGCTGTTGATCGTGAAGTTCTGCCCGAGCGTCGTGCTCAAATGGGCTGGCGTTGGCGTGCCCGTGGTGAATACCACATTGGTCGTCGATCCAGGCAGCGCTCCCGTATTGGTCCCGCCGCTCACCGTCGTGTTAAAGTTGGAGCTGGTGCCACCGGTGAGCGTATTCCAGTTTCCATCCTGCGAGCCAGTCCAATACGCGGTCCCGGGAGTTCCTGCCCCGCTGCCTGTGGACACCAGGAGCACTTCCCCGGTGGATGAACCCGACAATGACAAATTGTAAGTAGTCCCGCTCACTGTGATCGTGGAACTGGCAAGAATGAAGTTCGTCGTCCCCAGCCCGTTGGTACCAGTGATCAATGTGTAACTGCCGGTATTCAACGTGGAGTTGATATCATCAACACTGATCACGGCGGTGCCGGTCGTGGTAATGTTTCCCGCTGTGACAACCAGCGTATCGTGAGTGCCGCCGCTTCCCAGGTCAAACATCAGGTTCGAGGTATTGCCTCCACTGCCGATGGTCAGCCCGTTTTTCAAGGTCAGCGTTCCGATCGCACCATCCTGCAGATCGATCGTGCCTTGGGCGGACAAAGTGGTGCCTCCCGCCAATGTCACAGCTCCACCCACAATGCCTGTGCCGCTCAAGGTGGCGCCACCATTGATTGCCATGCCACCCGTAGCTGCAGTCGTATTGCCATTGACCACCAATACACCTGAGCTGATTGTGGTCGCTCCGGTATAGGTATTGGCGCCATCGAAAGTCAAAGTTCCGCTTCCAGTGTAATTGACGATTGGAGCCAAACTTCCGGAGACTGCGCCATTCACTGTCAGGTTGCCGTTACCATTGATCGTAAAGCTGTGTGAAAGTGAAGTGGTCGTATTAGTGATGAGCGAACCGAAAACAAGTGTATCCCCGGCGCCATTGACTGTCAGAGTGCCGGCATTGTTAACATCCACTCCAGTGACTACGCCACCGAGAGTCAGTGTGCTGTTTACGCCGTTGAGATTAATAACCCGCGACCCGCCTCCGGGGATATTAAGGTTGGCTGCGCCGGTGCCAAGGTTCAGGTTGTTTGAGCCCCCGAAATTGAAGTTGCTTGTGATCGAGATGGCCGGATTATTCGTCAGTCCGGTAATCGCACCACCGCTGGTGTTGTCAATAGTGCCGGAACCACTGATCGCCAGCGTCCCGGAGCCGAGAGCGCCCGCACTATTGATATTCAACTGGCCCGCGCCATTCAGAGTGGCGCCGCCGCCGTAGGTATTTACACCACCCAAGGTTGCCGTTCCCGTGGTAACGGTGAAAGTATTGGCCGCACCGGCGACAACGCCGGTGCCGCTTTCAACAAAATTGCCGCCATTCACGGTGATGTTTGATCCGTTCACGGTCCCGGTAAGATTCAGCGCGCCACCCGTCACTGATGTCGCACCCGTGTAGCCATTCGTGCCACCCAGGGTTGCCGTGCCACTGGCTACGGTAAACGTATTGCCTGGGCCGGTGACTACACCGCCGGAACTCTCCGTAAAGCTGGCTGACGCACCGTTGATGCTCACATTCGAACCATTAAGCGTGCCGGTAAGGCTCAGCGTACCGCCAGTAACCGATGTCGTGCCTGTGTAGGTGTTAGCGCCACCCAAGGTTGCTGCGCCACTGGCAACAGTGAAACTATTGCCTGAACCAGTGACTACAGCGCCGGAACTCTCCGTAAAGCTGGCCGATGCTCCGTTAACACTCACATTCGAGCCGTTAAGCGTGCCGGTAAGATTGACCGCACCTCCCGCCGTCACCGATGTCGAGCCGGAATAAGTATTCGCCCCGGCCAGTGCCGCCGTGCCGTTGGAGACAGCCAGCGAGGCAGCAGCGCTGCCGATCACACCGCTGCTACTTTCGTTCAAATTGGCGCCGTTGATCGTGATCGCAGTCGCTCCCCCGAGCGTACCATTAAGAACGATCGTGCCTCCTGTAAAATTTGTCGCGCCGGTGTAACTACTCGATCCTTGCAGGGTCAATGTTCCGCTTCCAGCGTAGTTAAGCTGCTGATTCAGAAAACCCGTGTTGACAGCGCCGTTCACGGTCAGGTTGCCGCTGCCGTTAATCGTAAGAGGGTGTTGGGCAGCGTTCGAGTTGGTGATAAGTGAACCGACGACCAGCGTATCGCCGGTGCCGTTGATCGTCAATGTGCTGGCATTGAGGAAATTTCCCACGGTCACTGCCCCGCCGAATGTGAGCGAAGTGCCCGACCCGCCAAGCGTAATCGTCCGGGAACCTAAATTCGCGTCGTTGAGGTTAACCGCGCCGTTGCCGAGATTCAGGTTGTTCGAGCCGCCGAACGTGAAATTGCTGGTGATCGAGATGGCCGGGTTGTTCGTCTGGCTGTTTACCGGTGAGCCGCTAGTGTTATCAATCGTACTGGTAGCGCTGATTACAAGGGTTCCACTGCCGAGCGCGCCCGCGCTGTTGATATTCAACTGGGCCCCAGCGCCGTTCAAAACCGTATTGCCGGTATAGGCATTCGTGCCCCCCAGCGTCGCAGTGCCGCTTGAGACGGTCACGGAGGTTGCCGCATTGCTGATTGTGCCGCTGCTGGTTTCATTGAAATTGCCGCCGTTGACCGTGATCGTTGTCGTTCCCCCGAGCGTGCCCGCAAGATTGAGTGTGCCGCCTGTCACCGATGTGGTGCCCCCGTATCCGTTTGTACCGGAGAGGGATGCCGTGCCGCTGGAAACCGTCACCGAGGCTGCTGCACCGTTGATTGCTCCAGTACTGCTTTCACTGAAATTTCCACCGTTGGCCGTGACACTTGGGGCTCCGACGAGAGTGCCTGTGAGGTTGATTGTGCCGCTCGTGGCGGATATCGGGCCATTGAAGCTGCTTGCCCCGGAAAGCACCGTGGTTCCGGACCCACTCTGGACGAAAGTTCCCGCACCGGAAAGATTTCCGGAAAGTGTATTGGTGACGCCCGCATTTTCTATCCCCACAAAGCTACCGCTGTCGCTTATCGCAGCGGAGATGGCGTTGCCGTTTGCCAGGCCTACCTCAAGGGTCGCCCCGGCAACGACACTGATGCCTGACGTACCGCTATACGCGCCCGTGTTGCCGTTTCCAAGTTCAAGAGTTCCCCCTCCCGCCGTGGTCGCACCCGAATAGGCATTCGATCCGGTGAGGATAAGCGTTCCCGCTCCTCCTTTGATCAGAACACTGAAAGTGCTTCCACCTCCATCAATGAGCGGATTGGAGATGGTCAAAGTCCCTGCATAGGTATTGATATTGAGCGTATGGCCCGAATTTCCATCAAAATAACTCGTGCCGGAGATCAAATATTGCCCGTTGGTTCCACCGTTATAAAGAAGATTGGATGGTTGACCGGAACTAATGGTGAGCGTGTTGGCGCCGAGGTTCAAAACGTCGTTCGTCCCCGTATCGTTGATTCGCAGCGCGGCCACAGATTCGCTGGCTGTCACCGTCTGGGAACCAGTAAGAAAATAAACGCTGCCGCTGCTTGCCCCTGATGCCGGCAGGGCAAATTCTCCTCCAAGGCGCGCCGTTGTGGTTACGATTGTCCCCGAGTTCACACCAGCAAAGTCCGCGCCATTATTCACAGTATCAAAGGCGCTTATAATATGCGAGGTGCCGTTGTTTGAGGCGCTCGAGGTAATTGGGCCACCTGTCGTCAGAAAATCGACCGTACCTCCGTTGGTATTATTAATTCCACCAATGTTAAAAGTACCGCTTCCAGGATTGGAAACCGTGTTATTGGCAAGGGTGGCCGTCAATGCAAATAGAGTCACGTTACCCGATCCCGTCAGCGTTGTATTCCCCGTAAGGGTGGTGGTGCCAAAGGTCAAGGTGCCGGCTCCCGTTTCGACCAGCGCATCACTGCCTGAGACGCTCATGGTGCTGAAGGTCACGTTGCCCGGTCCCGTTGCGGTCAATGTTTGCCCCGCAAGGGTTGTGGTGCCAAAGGTGATCGTATTGCCGCCGGTATTGGAACCAATCGTGATGTTGCCATTGATAGTCGTCGTAGTTGAGAAGTTCAAATTTGAGCTGCCTGCAAAGCTGAAATTTCCGTTGATCGTGACAGTGGGAGCGCTGGTCAATGCGATTCCTGATCCGGAGGTGTTGTTCAAGACGCCTCCATTGATGACAAAAGCAGACTGGCCGCTGCCTGCATCGGTTAATGCGCCTGCCGCGTTCACATTCAAGGTGCCGCTATTCAGTGTAAAACTAAGGCTTCCTCCACCACGACCGCCAGTGCCTGTAACAGCGCCACTGAACGTAACGTTGGGACCGGGAGTGCCGGTACCGCCGATGATGACCGAATCGGTGCCATTGGAGTTTAAGGCTAATTTTCCAAGGGTAATGCTGTTTGTTCCCGTAAAACTGACGGCATTTCCAAAGCTGGCTTCCACTATCGCCGCGATATTCACAGCAGCGGTGGTCGCATTGATTGTGATGGCGGCACCCGGATTGGTGCTGGGACTTCCAGTGTTCGTATTTCCCACGATAGTGCCCAAGCCCAGGGTGTAACCGTTGCTTCCAGTGGCATTGATTGTGAGGGCTCCATTGAGGGCTTGGCTTATCGTCCCCCCCAACGTCAGCGTCTGATTGGTGCCGGCTGAAAGTTGATTGACATTGAAATTGATCGTAGTCGAAGTCCCGGTTGCCCCGCTGACTCCGCCAAGCACCTGAATGCCATTGGCGGCAAATGTGCCCGTGGTATCGCTGTTGAGCAGTATGGTGTCCGTTCCGGACAGCGCAAGTGCGGAGGAGCCGCTCATCGAATTCAACCCTTTGAATTGCACTGTGCTCGTACTGATCGTTGTAGTCCCCGAATAAGTATTCGACCCGGACAAAATCAAGCTTCCCCCGCCGTTCTCCGTCAATAACAGGCCGGTCGCCCCGCCATTGGTGATGTTGCCGCTGACCACAGTGGTACCCGCGCCGCCAATGGTCAGCGTCTTGAGCCCCGCAGTCCCCGCGTTGGTGCCGCCGGTGATGCCGCCGGCAAATGTCAGGGTTCCCGACGTGCTGCTGTTGGTGATGGCGTAGGACTGGGCCGTGTCATCCGCGCCCAAAATAAGCGCTGCATTGAACAACTCATTATTAGTCACCGTGGAGGTCATCGTGATCGTCCCGGTCGATGAGGTCGGGCCATTTATCAACGTGATCTGCTCGCTTCCCGCGGCGCCGGCGCCGATGGTGTATGCCGCCGCGCTTGCCGTATCAAAAGTGATCGAATTGGGTGTGGTGGCGAGCCCCGTCCCCACTGAAATTGTCGTGACGCCATTCCCGGCGTTGTTAAACACCGCATCGGTCGGAACCGTGAACTGGGTCCAGTTTGAGGCATTGTTCCAACTCGCATTCCCTCCAGTGCCTATCCATGTCTCGGTCTGCGCCTCTGCTGCGCCATGCGATAAAAGCCAGACGCTTGCAGCAACGATTCCTGCATGCAAAAAACGGGAGAGTTTACGACGGCTCATTCCAACTGGGGAGATTGGGGTGATTTTCATACTTTTGGGGTTTTCATTTAGAACTTACAACCGGACAGCACGGGAATTAATGCTGAAAATTTTCAGGAATTGCAGGTCACTGGCAAAAAGGAAAACTTTGGAAATCGGGGCGGAAATCACATTCAAAATACCCCCCGCCGGATGGTCCGGGGCGGAAGCTTTTTTACGGAATGTATTCATGTTCAGGGGAAACTTGAATGCTGAATAAAGTTTTCGTTTTTTAATTTACACACCGGCTCGCAACAAACCGGCACGAGCCGTTTCTTATTGCGATTCGTTTGTTATTATATATCGATATCATTATTGTCAAAACATTTTTTATCTTTTTGCGCTTTTTTTTCGGGGCATTTTTTCGTCCAGCGGCTCCCGGGCCGTTCCTGCGCAACCCGGCCCTGTAAATAATGGAAAGACTGGCTCGCACAACATGTAAATGGGTTCGGATAAATTTGCTTTTTGCGATCGCGACAGGTCGCCCTGCAAACCTCGGGCAGAAAATGTTACACCTGAAAAATTTCATTATCAAAGCATAATTACTCCTCTCCTCTCATTTGGAATATTTGACTATATCGATATGATTATATAGACATCCTTTGCCTGCCCTCCTCCATCCAATTCATTGCTATGCGCATCTCTTCCCTTCTCATCTCCCTGGCGACCTTCCAGGCAGTATCCAGCCTCGCAACTGCCCTGCCGCCTGCCGCTGTTTTTTACTGCGACGATATGGCCTGGACCGGAAAACCCTTTGCGCTTTCCCTTCCCGGGGCCCAATCCGGCGTCAAAAGCTGGAAAATCAGTCTCGACGATGAATCTGTGCCGGCAAAAGGTGACGACACCTCGGTCTCGTTGACCTGCCCGAAATCCGGGTTGTATCACCTCTCCGTCACTGCGGAACTGGAAAGCGGCAAAGTCGAACCTGTGCCTGTCGATTATGCCCGGCTCGTCCTGGAAAATCATCCGGAATCTTATTTTAGATTTGGCGACAGCCCCGCAATTCAAGATTCGACAATGGATCCCTCCCCTGCGCTGGATCCTGTCGTGCTGCCATGGGGCGGACATGCGGCGCGCTTCGATAACCAGAATTCCGCCATCTCCCTCTCGCATGTCCTGCCGGAGCCGACCGATCAATTCTCCGTGGAATTCTGGCTTCAGCCGAAGGATCTCAAAACACGCCAGGAAATCCTCTCCCCCGCCTCCCTGAACGGGCGGGACATCTTCATCGCAAACGGAAGCCTTCATTTTCAAGTTTACGGCGGTCACGAATACTCGGCGCCCTTCCCTGCGACGCTCCAGACTGGGGCATGGCATCATTTTGCGCTCACGTACGACCGGTGCCAGCTCTTCCCGTATCAAAATACAGCGCGCTTCTACATGGACGGAATCCTCGCCGGCGAGTATCGGCTGGATGTGCGCGACACGGGCCCGGTCATCCTTCCCTCTGCGTATGTAGGGAGCACATGGCAGGGACAAAACCGCCTGCAAGGCGCAATCGCGGAACTTGCCGTCTATGACCGTTTAATCCGGCCGGATTACGTGTTCGCCCAGTCCCAGCGCTTTGCATATCCTTCGGATAGGCTCATCACGGTCGTACCCGTGGTGGTGCAGCCTTTCACCGTGGACGCGCCCCGCATCACACAGGATATGGATATCTACCTCGATCCCGCTGCGGAAGCGGACAATGGCCCCACTCTCAATCACGCCATCAACGAGGCACAGCCCGGCACCCGCTTGAAAATCATCAACCAGGCCACCGGCAAACCCGGTGGCACCTTCAATTTCAGCAGCATCGCCCCCGGCGGCAGATGGACCGCGATCCAGGTGATGGGCAAAGAGGACCTGGAGATCGATGGCGGGGGCGCTCTTTTCAATTTCAAAACCGACGCCACCCAGATCACGGTGCTCAAGTGTACGCGCGTGGCACTCCGGAATTTCTCCGTGGATTTGGATCAATCCAAATTCCGCGTCGGCGTCTATGCGCGGATACTGAAGCTAAACGAAGCCACGGGTGATGTGAGTTTCCAATTCGTGCGGGGCTGTGATCTTGCGCCGGACCGCGATGTTCCGGATACCATCAGCATGTGGCGCTGGCGCCCGCAGGATCCAAAAACATTCCGCCTCTGCCCCGGCCCATACTTCAAGACCGGGGAAGTGTTCACCGCAAAGCCCGTCCGCGATCCATCCGACCGCAGTATCATGACTACCACACTAAAGCCGGGCCAGGGCAAACTACTCGAGCAACTGGCCGCGTTCCAAAAAGGGACAAACCTCTTCCTCATTAACAACGCCCGTTTTGAGAACAAGGTGGTAAGCCTTTACAACTGCGAGCACATCATTTTTGACCGCATTAATTTCTATGCTTGCCTTGGAATGGTGTTCCTCTCCAGCGACTTGAACCATCTGCAGGTCTCCCATTGCAAAATAGGACTCCCTCCCGGCGTGACCGTGGCGGACCGCCCCTTGGCCGCTGGCGCGGATGGCTATCACTTTCATGAAACCCAGGGCTGCATCCTTTTTGAAGACAATGAAATTGCGCTCACCGATGACGATCCCATCAGCATAAAGGATGGAGTCTGGCGGGACGTGAGCGCCGTCAGCACGAACTCGCTAAAGACAGGCAAGGGATTCAAAACCGGCGATCAGATCGTGATATATGGGTACGACTTCTCACCCTTGGGTGGGGGCACCGTCGTTTCCTCCAGCGACGGTATTGTGACTTTGGACCAGCCGTTACCCGCCGACCTGCCTGCAAAATTCCTGGCGATGAACCTCGCACAGCATACATACAACTGGATTATCAGAAATTGCTATTTTCACGATTACTACGGGCGCCTGATGCTTTACACCCCCCATGGCATCGCGGAAGGTAACACCATCATGGGCAGCTATTTCCACCTCGGCGCCAGTTGCGCGAATTTTGACAGCTCAGGGATTTCATCCAACGTGGTGGTGCGTAATAACCTGTTTATAGACACCTTCGCCGACACGGGCATCTGGGGTTCCGAATCGCAACTGCCGGTTTTCAAGAACATCGTATTAGCAAACAACAGCTTCATCGGCAGGGAATTGCGTCTCAATAACACCGGGGATGCATGGGTGGTGAATAATTACTTTGAAATCCATCCCGGCACAAAGGAAAAGGATCTTATGGCTGTTTATTGCCTGCGCTCACAGCAGGCCACGATTGAAAACAACTGCCAGGCAGGAAACTCTCTCGGAAGTTTCCAACTGGACTTGGGTAAAAACACCACAACCACGTCGATATCCGGCAATTCATACGTGGAACTCCCTCAAACACCCGACGACACCCAAAAATAGGCGGGTTAATCAACCTTTACCAACCATCACCACCCCTCAGCTATCCCGCAATCGGGGCGCTGTCGGATTATGATTTGGCCGGAAAAATGCGCACCAGGACAACGCCGTGCTTTGCAACGATTACCCCGAACTGACCGTCAAAAACTCCCAAATCCTTTTGCCGCCAGAGGTCACGCACCATTTGTTTTCCATTCAAGCCGATGTCGGACCACTTCACTGTCACCGTAGTCGCTGTTCCACCGCGGTTAAACAAACCAACCGCCCACGAACCGTCCTCCAGCGGCTTGGCATAAACATTGAGATCGCCCTGTCCCCCCGCCACACGCGTAGCCTGTTTGCCGAGAGCGTCCTGGTTGATGTCGAGCACTTCGTCGTTGCTCAGCAACCCGATCGTGAAATCGTCCAGGTGCTCCATGTCGCAGCCGATCAGCAGCGGCGCGGAGAGCAGGCACCAAAGGCTCACCTGCGTGTATTGTTCATCGGGCGTGAGTTTCTTGGGCTTGCCGCCCCCCTTCGCGCCGATCTCAAACATATCGGGATCGTTCCAGTGCCCGGGCCGCGCATAAGGCGCCCACTGGTCGTGCCCAAATCCGCTCGTCACGAGCGACCTCCACGAATCATTGATATCGGTGCCCACGCGCCAGCAGTTCGCGTATTTGGAGACTTCTCCGATCACGTCAAAAAGCGTATTGCTGGTATTGTTGGAAACGCTCAGCACCACATCCCGGCCGCTCGCGCGCAATGCATTATACATTTCCTGTGTCGCTGCCGCGTCGATCGGGCCCCAGTCGTACTTGAGATAATCGACTTCCCATGCCGCCCATTGCTTCGCATCGTTGGTCGCAAAGTGATATTTCCCGACCGCGTAAGGAAGGATGTCTTTGTGAAAGGGGGAGTTCCTGGGCAAGGTCGCCGGGTCCCACGAGCCGTCTTGGTTTTCCGAGGTGCCGCCCACATGTCCCGCGTACGTCGTCACCCATGGCGTGGAATAAATCCCCATCTTGAGACCCAACGCGTGAATTTTGCCGGCCAGCCCCTTCATGTCGGGAAAGCGCTTGGAATCCGGCTGGATCGCATTGAACGGACGACCCCGCCGTCCCTGCCATGTGTCATCGATGTTGATGTAAGACCACCCGTGCTGGTCTAGACCCGCGGCCACCATGGCCTGCGCCGCCCGCAGGATCTTGCCTTGGTCGATGGAAGTGCCCCAGCAATTCCAACTGTTCCATCCCATCGGCGGCGTGAGCGCGATCGTCTCGCCGACCACGATGCGAAATTCCTTCTCCGCTGCGCCAGCCGCATTTTTAGCGCGCAATGTCACCCGGAATTCCCCCGGCGCCCGCAGCACGCCCGCGATGCGCCCCGTGCCGGCATCCAATTGCAAACCCGCGGGCAATCCCTCCGTCGAAAAACTCATGGGCCGGTTCCCCGTGGCAGGGATGGAATAGAGAAATGGCGCGCCCGGGCGCACGCCGAAGATTTTCGGCCCGTTGATGCGCGGCGCCGGCCCGGGTTTCGGCGTAAGCGGCACTATTCCGGCCGTGGAAAAAGGATCGCCCGCAGTAGCCGCCGGCGCCGGTGTTTGTGCCTGTGACAAATGGCACGGCGCGGCCAAGCAAACAAGGACTGCCATGCCTGCGATCAATCCGCAAGCCATTGACTGCGGTCTTATTGGATGGTTTTTCATTATTAATCAGGAGCTGGGTGTAATTTTGAAAACAATCGCGCTATCCCCGATTTTTTTCTGCGGAGGTTTGATTGTCAAAGCTTCTGCATCCTGTGACCACTGCATCTTTTCATCGCTGCCGAGCAGCGTGACATCGGAAATCCGTCCATCGTAAAGCTTCGCATTCGTTCCCAGGGATTTGATTTGCAAGTCCGTGTTCGGCCACCCGAATGCGATGACGTACAGAGTATTTCCCTTCGTGGTAAATCGGACGGTTCCTTGCTTTCCCGCCGTCCCTTCTCCAAAGACTTTCCATGGACGGGTGCCAAAAATACATTCGCGGTTCACGTCCATCCATTGCGCGATCTCCTCCACGATCTTCGTTTCATCCCCGTCGATGGTCCCATCGGCCCTAACCGGGACACTCAGGAGCAGGTTTCCATTTTTGCTCACCACATCGGCAAGCGTGCGGATCACGGTTTTTGCGCTCCTGTAATAATGCCCGTTAAAATAACTCCTGTCATAATGCCAGTCTCCCAGGCACGTATCCGTCTGCCACGGCAGGGGCTCAATTTTGCTGCTCTCGCCGCGTTCGATATCCAGCACCATGCAATGCCGCTGCTGCTCGTTCAGGATTTTGCCAAAGAGCACGCCGTCATCGTCAGCGCCGTGCCACTGATTGTTACTGTTGTAAAAATGCGCGGCCAGCTTCAGCCCAACGTCGCTTACAGGCCAGAGCGGAAGCACGTGGTCATCGAAATAAATCAGGTCGGGTTTGTATTTGTTAATGAGATCGACGGTGCGATTGTAAAATTTGTCGCAATAGGCTTGATCAGGAACACTGCTACCCTTTTTTGCATCCCAGTCCCATACCATTTTTTTCCCGGGCGTGTGGTTTTGCGCATATAAATCCTGCGGGTCGAGTCCGTCCCACCATTTTCCCTTGCCATCCGCTTTGGTCAGTTTTCCGTCGTAGGGAACTCCTGCGAGTGGCCCTTCCTTGTCGGCCCCCTGCGCAGGCTCATACCAACTCCATGCACGGGCCGCGTGGACGCTCACGCCAAACTTCAGCCCATTGTCACGCGCGGCCTTGGCCCAACCCGCGATCAAATCCTTGTGCGGGCCGACGCACACGGAATTCCACAGCTGGTATTTGCTGTCCCAGTTGTCGAAATTGTCGTGATGATTGGCGAGTGCCATGAAATATTGCACCCCTGCCCCTTTATAGAGTGCGAGGAGTTTTTCGGGATCCCATTTTTCGGCTTTCCAGAAGTTGATCACATCCTTGAACCCGAATTCCGAGGGATGCCCGTAATGCGCGAGGTGAAATCGGTACTTGCCATCCTTCTGGAAATACATGTTACGGGCATACCAATCCCCTGCCTCAGGCTCGCACTGCGGCCCCCAGTGCGCCCAGATGCCGAATTTTGCGTCGCGAAACCACTCCGGTATCTTGTATTGGCCCAGCGATTCCCACGTCGGTTGAAATTTCCCGGTGGCCATCGGTTCGAGCACCGGCTCCTGGGCCGCGGCATTCCAAAACGCAGTCATGCCCAGTCCCAGACAGATCGCTGACAGGAAAAGATGCCTTTTTTTCATGATGTCGAGGGGGGAGAAAAATCCAATCATTGGCGAAAACTCACATCCATCCCGATATCATCGCACACGATGCGGGAACGATTCCGCCGGAATCCATCGCCCATGGATCATTCTTCGCGGTTGCCGCCGAGTCCGATCGTCGCCTGCCCGATTTCATGCGCCGAGGTGTTGATGATAATCCGCCCCGGCTCACCCCAGGCCTGCAGCAGGATCGTGGCGATGCCCGCCTCCGCCCGCACGATGTTGTATCCCACCAGCCGGCCGGGTCCTTCCATTTCAAACCGGACCTCGCAGTCGGCATCCGTAACAGGCCTTTGATGCTCGTCCCTGATATGCGCTCGCACAAATACCGCGTCCATCCTCTCCGCATCCAGCGGCACCCCGGCCCAATCGATCTCCAGCGAGAGCGACGCCGGTTTTCCCGGTGTCCCCACCGCCGTCTCGCAGGCTTTTTTGCCGTCGATCCATCCCTCCGCCCGCAGCGTCCCCGGCTCGTACGCGATGCCCCGGAACGTGAAAGGCGGATGCTCCATGTGCCGCGCATTCCCCCCGTCGAAGGAATTCCCACCAGAGTTGTCAAACGTCTCGCCGATGGTCGCTAGGTTGATCTCTTTCTCCGAATTGTATTCCGTGTCCGGCCCTGAATCCGGACCCGCGTCCCCCACCGGCCGGTCATTGAGATAAAGCTTCA
>Ga0206937_10047_pt3 | contig 20740 bp, 10 predicted proteins | sample Alteio_BWOrgHeat_11_FD_152923 | JGI IMG/M metagenome (GOLD analysis project Ga0206937, IMG submission 152923) | Enriched cells from forest soil in Barre Woods Harvard Forest LTER site, Petersham, Massachusetts, United States -... | ecosystem: Environmental > Terrestrial > Soil > Temperate forest >... | reverse complement strand
ATCAGATATTAAAGAAGAAAAAAGTGGTGGTGGTGGAATGCCCGATATGAGTGGCATGGGTGGTGGAATGGGTGGAATGATGTAATTCCTCGCCTCACTAAAAATAAGGAATCCCCTTTCGAGCAATCGAGAGGGGATTTTTTTATGAGTTAGAATTAAATCCACTCAGCTAAATCCATTCTATTATCAAGAACGGCGAGGACTTCAATCTGATTTTTATTCTGCCTGTAGAAAACAGAAAGATTTTTATTCAGCACTGCTCTTCTGATTTTTTTCTTTGATACCGGATATAATTCAGGGAAGAATGAAACAGCGCTTTCAAAAGTTTTGAGTAATGAATGAAATACGGTTACTTCCTTGTTTGAAAACTTTGCAAGAAGATATTTTTTAATAGCTATTGAACCCAGAATTGAATTGTTTGTCCAGACAACATCCAGAGGAGTTTTGTTAGGCATCTTTCATCTTTTTCCAAAATTCATCGGATGAAATAAAATCTCCACTGTCGGCATCTTTTATTCCTTTGAGAATAACCTTTTGCTGTGCAGGAGTTAATTCCTCCCACCAATCTTTTTTGCTGCGAGAGTTTTTTAATCCATCTAAAAAGGAAATTAAATCCATATCGGATAATTGATGAATCCAGGCTATTAAATTGAGTTTGGTTTTATTTATTTCTTGTGTGGTCATTTTTTTTAACTATTTCAGATGCAAAGATACGGAAATTCAATTAGGAATTACGAATTAGGAATTAGGAATGATGAACAATCTCTAATTCTCTTTCACCACCTTCCCTCTCCAGGTTTCCTTGCCGTTTGATAATTGATAAAAATAAACCCCATTGCTTAATTGGCTGATGTTAATGGTTGATTGAGTTGAGTTGTTGATTGGTTGTGAATAAACCGCTCTGCCTAAAACATCGGTAATGATTAATTGTGAATTTTTAAGGGAGAGTTGAGAATTATAGGTGAGGGTGAAGGTGCCGGTGGTGGGGTTGGGGTAGAGGTAGATTTCGGGGTTAGATATTTGATCTATTCCAGTTAATGTACTATCACAAAACTTTACTATCCAGAAGTCGTAGCACATCTGACAATTATTCCAATTTTGTTCGGTTTTATATCCTCCAATTCCAGAATTGGTCATATTTGCAATAACAAAACATCCATCATCACTCTGAGCAATAAATGTATATTCATCATGACCTGTTGTTAAAATTGTTTTATCCCAGATCTTATTACCTAATGGGTCAATTTTCAATAACCATGATTGCTCCTCTCCTAAATTGTTTTCAGATTTTTCACCGCTTGCAGGAGAATAAGAATTAATTCCTAATAAATAATTTCCATCATTAGTTTTGATAATGAATCCTTCATCTTCACCGATAGTACCTCCATAGCAATTGTCCCATATCTTATTTCCAATAGAATCAATTCTAATTACCCATTCATCTCCACAAGTACATAAAATATGATGTGAAACATCTCCTGAACTATCAGATTGGGTTTCTCCAAGCAGAAAATATCCATTATCATCTGTCTGATATATATATTCAAGTAAATCGCCTCCTCCTCCTCCAAAACGTTTATCCCATAGTTTATGTCCAATTGAATCAGTTTTGACAATCCAAAAATCAAATCCCCCTCTTGTATGTTGGGAAACATCTTCTGAACTATCAGAAGTTGTAAATCCTCCAATTAAAAAACCTGAATCATTTGTTTCGATGATTTTAATTGCTCTATCATCTTGATTTCCTCCAAATCGTTTATCCCAAAGTTTATTTCCAATTGAATCTGTTTTAAGAATCCACATATCCCAATAACCTTTTGAAGGTTCTGATACATCGCCCGATGAATCCGACATTGTTGCACCAGCCAAAATATAACCTCCATCTTTTGTTTGAACTACTGAATTTGCAAAATCAAGATTATTTCCTCCATATCTTTTATCCCATTGTTTTATTCCCAATGAATCCACTTTAATCATCCAATAGTCACTAAGTCCGCGAGAGTTCTGGGAAACATCTCCAGAGCTATCTGAATTTGTATATCCTGCTAAAATAAATCCACTATCTTTTGTTTGTTGAATAGAGGTTAAATTATCGTTGTTTAACCCACCATATCTCTTATCCCATAGTTTAATTCCATTATTATCAGTTTTAATAATCCAAAAATCAGCATTACCATTTGAATGTTGGGAAATATCTCCACTACTATCAGAATACGTTGTTCCTCCAATAAGAAATCCTCCGTCAAAAGTTTTTTTGAAATCTCCTATAAATTCCAATGTATCGCCACCATACCTATAATCCCATTGCCTTGCCAAATTTGATTGAGCAAATAAATTTACCTCAATCATCACCAACAAAAAAACCACCTTTTTCATACTCCTATATATTATAGTAAGCATCAAAATTAAGGAAAAGATTTGGATTGAGGAGGAAATGAGGGTTTAAAGATTTTTTGGGTGGAGGATGAAAATTGCCTTAAAAACGGGTTTTACAACGGGGAAATGATTAAAATGACCTATAATCAGAAAATCTGAAGGAGACATTCGGGGGGTGAATATTCGAATAAACACGGTGAATATTCAAATCTTCACGGGGTTTATTTGAATCTTCACAGGGTTTATTTGAATCTTCACGGGATTTATTTGAATTATCACGGGGTTTATTTGAATCATCACGGGGTTTATTCGAATCTTCAGGGGGAATATTCGAATCAACAGGAGTTTTATGTCTTTTTGGATTATTTAATAAAAAAACAGTCGATGAATTCAATAATTCACCGGCTGCTTTTTTACCGATTATTCAGGCACTGGCTTATTTTGCCCGAACTGATATTATCTGACTTTCTGATACAACCTCTCCGATGCGATGTATTTGTAATCCTTCGGAATATCACAAAGATTTTTTAATTAGTATAAAAACAAAATAAACAGGGAAAGAATTAATAAATATTCCTTACTTTTACCACCCTAAACCAAAAACCTAAACCAAAATGAGAAAAATCTTCTTACTATCAGCAATTACATTATTAACGATTAACAGTTTCTCACAAACAATAATCCCAAGCCGCAGAGTGCTGTGGAGCGGTGCAGGGAGTTTTGAAACCAATCCAATTATCCCCAACGTACTGAATGCAATGGCTTTGGGTGCACATGGCGATGGCGTTACCGATGATTATGGTGCGATAACAAACATGATAAGTTCATTGGGCGGTCATGCCGGAGTGATTTATTTCCCTCCCGGAAATTATCTTATCAAGTCGCCGCTTACTTTGCCAGACAGTGTAATTCTTCGAGGGGAATGCAATGATTCTACCCTGTTTACTTTTCAAATGACCAGCACCGGATATGATTGTATTGATGCTATCGGAATTAATAATGGAGCTTTTCAAAATATTCTTGCCGGTTTCTCGAAAGATACCAATGTGGTTACATTAGATAGTGTCACCGGTTATAATATCGGCGATTGGGCAGAAATAAAAGAAACCAACGGTGCCTGGAATACGGTGCCTGCAGCCTGGGCTGTGAATTGTGTGGGGCAATTGGTTCAGATAACTGGAATCAACGGCAATAATCTGACGTTTCAAAATCCATTAAGGATAACATATACTCCGTCTTTAAATCCTGTGATAAGGAAATTTACACCAAGGGTTTTTGTCGGGATTGAGGATATCAGGATTTACAGAAACGACAGTCTGCCGCTTTCGGGAGGATATACCATCAACTTTCTGAATGCAGTTAATTGCTGGGTGAAAGGTGTCGAGAGTGCTCATGCAATGGGTGCCCATGTGACGATAAATGTGAGTTCGAATATTTCGGTTACAGGTTGTTATTTTCATGATGCATCAGCTTATGATGGCGCATCTACAAGAGGTTATGGAGTGATGATGATTCAGCACAGCGGACAATGTTTAGTCGAAAATAATATCTTCAATCACCTCCGCCACTCCATCATTTGCAAACAAGGAGCCAATGGAAATGTGGCAGGATATAATTATGCAAATAACGGTTATCGCTCCGAAAACATTCATGATTTTGGTGCCGATATAGTTTGTCACGGTCATTATGGTTTTGCAAATCTCTTTGAAGGAAATATTGTAAATAATATTTCGGTAGATTCCACCTGGGGACCAACCGGACCTTACACAACCTTCTATCGAAACCGTGCTGCCTTATATGGAATTCTAATGACGCCGGGTGCTTCAGTCCTCTCCGACACATTAAATTTTGTTGGCAATGAAACCACCGATAATGCCTTCCTTCATGGATTATATTCATTGGCAGGGATAAATCATTTCGAATATGGAAATAATATTCTGGGCACGATAACACCTGCAGGAACAACAAATTTAACCGATACTTCTTATTACCGAACTTCCTTTTCTGATTTCTGGAGCACGTCCCCATTCCCTCCAACAGTCGGCGAACCGATTCCATTAGGAACAGGAACAAATCCTGCAATGGCAAGAAGTACTTCGGGTGGAAGATTAACCGTTTCTCCAAGCCCTCCCTGCAACACAGTGGGTATTTCAACAATCAATTCCAATGAAGACATTTCGATTTATCCCAACCCGGCAAGTATCAGTTTCTTCATCAGAATAAATAATAATACCTCAACAAATCTTGAAATAATTGATGTGAAAGGAAGATTGATGCATTCCGAAAATATTCCTCAAGGTGTTTCATTAACTGAGATAAACACTTCAACACTTAGAAACGGAATTTATTTTGTAAGATTGATTACCGACAAGCAAGTCCTTGTCAGGAAACTTGCAATTGATAATTAAAAATACTTCTCCACAAGGAAATAACAAATAATCAGGATGGCAGAATAAGCCGTCAGAATTGTTATTGGAATATAATCCTTAGGTTTTATTTTGAGGATGTAATAACTATAAAACAACAATATCAGTTTCTCAGAGAAGTAAGCGATGATGGTTCCATAAGCCACTCCCATCAAACCAAAATACTGAAGAAGGATTAAACTGAATGCAATATTTATAATCATCTCGATAAAAGCAGCCATCATAATAATCCTTGTCTTTCTTAAGCCAATTAAAATAGTTTGCGGGAAAATCATCCTGCTGATAATCAGCATGAGGAAAATATTAAACACATCTGCACTCCCTTGAAACTTTGGATTAAAAACAATTGGGTACAACCATTTACTGACTAACAATAACACAATGGTAACAGGAAACAAAAGATGCATCAATCGTGTTGACCTCTGTTTAATTTCCTTCAATGAGTTTTCTAATAATCCCGATGCAACCACAGGCACCAATGCCACACTCATTGCATTAGCCATTAATAAAGTGAAAGGTAATTCGCGTGCTCCATATCTGAAAACAGCGAATGTAGATGAATCAAAATTCTTAGTAACTATTATCCCATCTATATAATCTGCCGAGCCACTGAATAAAGAAGATGCCATCAATGGAGCAGCGAACTGAAGATGTTTGTTCATCGCCTTTCCATGAATCTCAAATGTTGAATTCTTGATGAGTAGATAAAAAAGAATAATTAGCTTGATTATGGAAACGATTATCAAACCATAAATACTTGCCTCAATGGAATAACCAAAGAATATTGGAGCAACTACAATGATCACCTGCACTGTATAGATTACGATTCCATAAATAATTATTGCGTGTGATTGTTTCTTTAATAATAAAATATGTTCGATGAGGAAGGATGGGGTATTGAGGAAAATAAATATCAGAAGAAGATTATAATAAGGAATCTCCTTTTGCTGAACTATATCTTGAATGTTTGTTTTGAAAGCAATCATCAAAAGAACAACTATGGAATTGAAAATTAATATCAGGAGAAAGGAATTAAAAAAGAATGAGGATTTATTTTCTTCATGTTTATATAGTGCCAACATGGAGTTCATCAAACCTGCCACCCAGAAAGAACTAACAGCACTTGATATCAGCATCAGAGTTTCATAGTTACCAATTTCTCCAATGCTTAGATGGCTTTTTGCAAATAGAATACTGATTATAATAAGTGCGCCATACCGAAATACCTGGTAGAACTGGAAGCTGCTTACGTGGTTAATTAGTTTCGGGAGTTTCAACAGGATGTGGATTTATGAAAAGATTCTTTTTAAATTTAATCGTAATGAATTCCCGACAACAATAACATCCGAAAATGCCATTGACAAGGCAGCAATCATCGGACTAAGAAATCCAAATGCAGCAAACGGAATGGCAATCACATTATAAAAGAATGCCCAAAAAAGATTTTGTTTAATAGTGAGCAAGGTATGATGACTGATATTATAAGCCTTAATTATAAACGATAAATCATTAGCATTAAGAATAACTATCTGTGCTGAGTTGATGGCAACCTGAGTGGCGGTGCTCATCGAAATACCTACCGTTGCCTTTGCTAAAGCAGGTGCATCATTAATTCCATCACCAACCATTGCAGTGGGGGATTCTTTAACTAATCGGCTAATAACTTCTATCTTTTGTACTGGAGTTTGTTCCGTATAGACTTCATCAATACCTAATTCCTTTGCAATCTTTTCACATTTAAAACGATTGTCGCCGCTCAGCATAATTGTTTTAATTCCCTTTTCTTTTAATTCCTTAATAGTAGCAGCAGCATTTAATTTTATTTCATCTTCCAAATCTATTTGAGCTAATAATTTTTTGTTCTTAATGATATATATGGAGTGAGTATTATCGTTAGTAATGTCTTTTGCATATTGATAAGAGCCAACAAAATAAATATTCCCTTCCTTATCTTTTGCCGACATACCTAGCCCTTTTTCTTCTTTAAAATCTGAAAGTGAATCAGAAAGAAAATTGTTTGCAAAAGTTTTGCACTCCTGAATTATAGAAAGCGCAATAGGATGGGAGGAATGTTTTTCGATGTGATAAAGCATGCCTTTAATAATTGCTTCATCAATTCCAAAAGTTTCAATTTTACTTAGTTTGAATTTCCCTGTTGTCAGCGTTCCGGTTTTATCGAAGACGATGGTTTTGATGGTTGCAAAGTTTTCAATCGTATCTCCGCCTTTAATTAATATTCCATTCTTTGCTGCTCTTCCGATGCCAACCATCAATGCTGTTGGAGTTGCCAAACCCATTGCGCAGGGGCAGGAAATGACAAGGACTGCAATGCTGTTCAGTAAAGAATTTGTTATTGAAATTTTAAAAGCTAATGCAGATAAAAGAAAAGTTATCAAAGCAATGCTCACCACTGCAGGAACAAATATCGCACTTACCTTATCTCCCAATCTTTGAATCTTTGGTTTTGATTGTTGCGCATTCTTCACCAATTCAATTATCTGGGATAAAACAGTTTCCTCTCCAACCTTTTGAGCAAGTACTTTTATACTTCCTGATAAAACCGTTGTGCCACCAATAACTTTATTGCCTTTTATTTTTTCCTGGGGCATGCTTTCGCCTGTAATCATGGATTCATCTATGCTGGCATCTCCAAAAATAATTTCCCCATCTACAGGAATTTTATCGCCGGAATTTACAAGGAGTACATCGAAATGCTGAATGTTACTTATATCCACTTCCACAATTTCATTCTTCCCGATTTCGCCGATAATCATTTTTGCTTTCTTGGGTTGGATGGCTGTCAGTTCTTTGATTGCATTGGTTGTTTGTTTCACCGAACGGCTTTCAATCATATTGCCAAGCATTATTAAAGTGATGATGGTGGCGGCAGTTTCATAAAACAAATATTGATGGATATGTTCGGTGTTATAAAAAAGGATTGTCCCAACTAGGCTGTAAATAAATGCAGATAGCGACCCGATGGTTATCAAAACATCCATATTTGGCATCCCGGACTTTAGCGATGAAACGGCGCTCCTCCCGAATTGCATCATCCCGACAATGACCACAGGAAGGCATAATGCCAATTGAAATATCGGATGGTGAAGAATTTCTATCGATAAAAACATGTGCAGCAGCAAGGGGATGGTGAATATCAAACAAAAATAAAATCTGCCTTCGATGGTTGATAAGGGTCGGGATTGCAAATCCCGACCAGCGGTGACCGGCTTCACAACCTGATACCCCAAAGAATTTATCCCTTTTACTATTTCGGGCATCCGCAAGGTATCGGAAAGGGAGAAATTTACCTTACCCTGGATAAAGTCAACATAGATATTTTGCAGTTCTTGTTTCTCTAAAAAACGGGTAATGGTAAGGGCGCAATTCGTGCAACTCATGCCTTTAACATCCAATGAAACTTTTTGTTCTTTCATACCCTTCTATCATTAATTTTCCCGATTCATCGGGACAAAATTACAGAAAATTAAGGGTTATGCTTTTGTAAGACGGTTTTAAATGCTAATTTTGCGCTCCCAAACATGGTAGATGTAGCTCAGTTGGTTAGAGCACTAGATTGTGGTTCTAGGGGTCGTGGGTTCGAACCCCATCTTCTACCCGATGAAATTAAGGAGAAAGGAAACTTTCTCCTTTTTTTATTTCTTTACTCCTTTACAAACTTGCCCCGCAAGGTTTCTTTTCTGTTTGATAATTGATAAAAATAAACCCCATTGCTTAATTGGGGGAGATTGATGGTTGTTGATTCTTGATTGATGATTGCCTGATGATAAACCTCCTGACCAAGCACATCATAAATTTCGAGTTGAGAATTGAGAGTTGAGAATTGAGAATTATAGCTGAGGGTGAAGGTGCCGGAGGTGGGGTTGGGGTAGAGGGAGATTTCGGGTTTATTTGGAATTTTTTTGATACCACCTGTGCAAGTATTGCAATAATGACAACTATCAACATAATATGTACAATCAGGATTAAATAATGATTGCTGATAAACATATTGTTGAAGGCAACTATCAAAGTAAACCTTATAATTATGTTCGAAACAATTCATTCGTTGTACAAAATTACCATCTAAATTTTGGCATATAAACCACATACTTTCATAATTTTGAGAATATGGATAGATAGCATCTCCAGGAAAACCTACGCTTTCTATCCATGGAAGGATTCTTTGATTTTGACAAGTATCGCAATGAAGATAAAAAACTCTACGATTTCCTGAAAAAATATTTATACTCCCGATAGAATCAAGACGGTATCTTCCATTTGAAAAATAACTATACGGATAATGAAAATTATAAAAATGTATCGAAATTGTATCACCCACCTGCATCAAAAAATTATATAATACTATTTCAGGATTATTTAAAATATCGCGAAAATAAACTTTTCTCAATGAGGTATCTTCTCGTATGAAACCATAAAGACAAGGGTGTAATGTATCATCAACAATAACCTGCTTATAAGTAATTGAATCTATAAGAGTATCCTGACCGGTAAATATTTCAGGGACACAATCAATGTAGTTTAAAGGATAATTACAGGAGGAATAAGGGGTTAAAGGATGTGGAGCAACAGTTGGCATCCAAAGACTATACGTCCATCTATTCACACTATCAAGCAGCGGATAATATTGTTGGGCTGATAGTTTAGCAGAAAGAGAAACTGTGATAAGGCTAATTAGTAATAATTTCTTCATTTTGGTTTAGGTTTTATTATTATCATGTAAAATTAAGCATAGATTTCATAAGTGATTATCGAAAAAAGTAAACCTTCTTCATACTCCTATATATTATAGTAAGCATCAAAATTAAGGAAAAGAATTGGGTTATGGATGATTGATGGAAGTATTTTTATGCCTTATTTCACAGGTGCCAAAAGTCACTTTTTTCTATTTTTAGGTGTTTTATGCCAAAAACGGCTATTTTTTTCTTTTTTTAATGATTAATTTTGATGATTATAGGGCTTTTTTGAAAATTTTGACCGGAGCAATCTTTTCCCTGACCGTTGCTACGGTGAAGGTAACCGTTGCTAAGGTGGAGGTAACCTTTGCTACGGTTGTGGCAGCCGTTGCAAAGGTTGTGGTCACCGTTGCTACGGTTCCGACACCGTTGCTAAGGTGGAGGAAACCGTTGCCAAGGTCAGGAACACCGTTGCTAAGGTGATGGTTGCCGTTGCCAAGGTCAGCGACACCATTGCTAAGGTCAGGAATACCGTTGCTAAGGGAAATAAATGTATCTTTGGTATCACCAATCTATTATTAATAAAATCCATACCTAACGGGAGAAAAACCCGTCAGGATAAAAATAAAAAAGCAGCTCTGAATTTTTTAAGATTCAGAGCTGCCATTTTGATTGGATGATTAACGGATTATTGTGCCGTTTTAGCAATCGGATTGCTTACCGGATAAGGATTATTATCATCATCAATAACCAATTCGTGCTTGAAAGAAACCAATTCTCCGCGTGTGAAACCTCCCATTTTTGTCTTATTCTTTTTGGTTGATCGCATCGGAATCCAAGTGGTTCCATCAATACAGTACCACCATAAATGTAACCCATCTTTACCATCCTGATCTACATCGCCTGTTAATAAAAATTCGCCTGCAACCACCGAATTGCGAACCCCGAACACAGCCAGATGACTACCACCCGGTCCAACTACGTGAAACCCTCCGCTTTGTATCGTTGACACCGCGTGAACTCTATTGGCGGGCAGCTTTACAAAGTCGTTAAACAAAGCAAGAATCGGTTCCATGGCATTAATCATTTCCCGGTAATACTCGGGGATTGCCGTTCCACGTGCGCTTTCATAATTATCTATCCCGGTAGTTCCGGCAGCAAGCAAGCCTGCGGCAACTGTTACATTAGGATTTGCTGTGCAATCTAATATAATTTGCCTGCCGGTTCCAATAGTTGTTGATTTGTTGTCGCCAGTCATGTCCAAAACGCCTTTCACAACTTGATTAGCATTTGGTAAGGACATCATCATGTAATAAGTGCCATAACGGGTTCTTCTCCTCACATAATCTACCAGCAGAATAACATAATCATACAATCTTGAACCATTAACCCGCATTGCAAGCAGGAGATTTGAGTAATTGTTTTTCATAACTTTTACCTTTTTTGGAGGTTGAGGCGCGACATAGGACCAGGTGTCCCTTACCTCCAACTCACCTTCGTCAACTCCGAGAAACCATTGAATGGCTACAAGGAGTAATTTAAATGTTTTTAATTTTTTCATTACTTTTTTAAAGATTTAGAATTTAAAACCGGGCAGCTAAGTGTGGCAGAATATACTCTTTCTGTAGCCAAAAGCACAAATCTTTTGAAAGTATAGCGGATAACCGATGCGGTAAAACTAACATATATTATCGAGTTGAACTAATAATGACTAAATATGATGATAGTCATTTGCAATAATGAGGGTTGTCATTTTAAGTATTTGTAACATTATTCAAATTTGCTAATCACAAAAGTTAAATTTTTGAAATTTACATCTAAAAGTAAAATAAATTTGGTTCGCATCAAAAAAGTTCGTATTCTTGCAAAACTTTAAACCCATAAATATCCAAAATAACCTTTGTTGAAATATTAAGTGATAACAATTAAAGGTCTATAAACTGTTCGGAAAGTAATTAAAATCTAATAAAAACCCATTAATATGAGTATAAATCATAGTAAAAGTTCTTTGTCCAACTTGTACCCTTCGGGTTCATTTTTTAGCAAAATTCAGTCAAATCTTACATTATTTCAAAGTATTGTAACCTATTTTTTATTTTGGCGTACAAGGGCAACATTTAATACCTACAAATTATCGTTTTTATATGTACCAACCAATTTCTCTAACCATATCCCACACATATATCTTAACGGGAATGAGAGAATCTTATCTCCTCAATTTATTTCAGAAACACGTTAAACACACAATAATTAATTAATAAACATTTAAAAAAACAGAATGAAAACATTTAAACTAAAAGCGCTGTTAACAGCTACATTGATTATTTTTTACACAATTTCAGGTTTATGTCAGAACAACGCAATGAATTTAAACCCTGATGGTTCAGTTCAACCGGGAAGTAAAGTTTCTGGTAAATTAAAATCTGATGAAATCAGCCCTAACATTAAGGCATTACTTCAGTTTTATGACAAGCAGATTTATTTTACTGAAAACAAAGGACAATGGCCTTCAGACATTTATTACAAAGCTGATTTCTCTCTCGGACAAGCCCTTGTAACTGAAAAGGGAATGATTGTAGGAACTTTTGATCCTGCATCGATAGCTGCCCGAAATGCTCAGATTATGCGTGAAGAGGAGGCAAAACGAAATGGAGAGCAATTTCAGCAACCCAATCTTCCTATCAAAGGACATGGATGGTTGATGAACTTTGTGAACAGTTCTCCTTCCATGAATATTGAAACCAAAGGCACACATGCCGATGTATTTAATTATTTACAAGGTGATGAGGCGAACCATGCAATGGGTGTAAAAAATTATAAAGAAGTATGGTATAATAATGTATATGACAATGTAGATGTTCGTTATTATCCTTCGGCTGAGGGAACTCTTGAATATGATATAGTTTGTAAACCAGGGTTTGATAAAAATAATATAGCCATTAATTTTGATGGTATTGAACACCTGCATATAACCGCAGAAGGACATCTTGTTTTATCAACCAGTGTTGGGGATATGGAATTTCCTGCACCTGTTGCTTATCAGCGAATCAATGGACATCAGATACCTGTTCAGGCACGATTTACTTTAACAGGAAATAATAATGTTAAATTTGAAATAGGACAATATGACGATTCGCAACCATTAATCATTGACCCTATTGCTTTGAGATGGGCAACGTGGATTACTAATAATTCAGCAGGTGCAGATCATGGACATTGTATTTGGGTTGACCATTCCGATGGTTCGATTTATATTGCAGCGCGTATCATAGGAACAGGATTGATTACTGTAAATGCTTTCCAGAATAGTTATGCAGGAGGTTCAGGCGATGATATAGTACTAGGAAAATATACCGAAGCAGATTCCATTGGTCATTCAGGAACACGCGTTTGGCAAACCTACCTTGGAGGTACAGCTGAGGATAATCCTTATGCAATGGAACAAGGACCCGATGGAAATATGTATGTTGTTGGATATACTCAAAGTACAAACTTCCCTCTGTTAGGAGGAAATGCTTTTTCAGGAAGCAGTATTGATGACAGATCGCAAACAACGGATAATGTTTTTGTTGTAAAATTCAATACCGCAGGAACATCTTATAAAGCAGCTGTGGTAGGTGGAAATGGAAATGATGATCCTTATGATTTAAGAATTACCTCATCGGGAGATATTATTGTTTGCGGATATACAACCAGTACTAACCTGGCAACTTTATTCCCCGGAAGTGGAGCTTCGAACACCAATAATGGAGGTAATGATGTTCTTATCTTTAAAATCAATTCTGATTTATCCTCCATTGGTTGGATTAAAAATTATGGAGGTTCAGGAAATGACCAGGCAGATATTATGTTGACGAATCCAAACACAGGCGAAATATTTGTTGCCGGACAAACGGCATCAAGCAATTTCCCGACAACAAATCCTCGTCAGAGTGGGTTGGGCGGAACACAGGATGGATTTATTCAAAAATTAAATTCTTCAGGAACTACAATCTGGTCTTCTTATTTTAAATCAGCATCGAACAAGAGTTCTGCAATATTATGTATGGAATTTAATCAAAATAAAAATAAACTTTATTTTGGAGGAATTACGAGTGGTTTAAATTCATCTAATGTTTCATCAACAGGAGTGTTATACCCAAGTTATGGTGGTGGTACTAATGACTTCTTTGTTGTAAATATGGATACCGCTCAAAGCTTTATTAAAGGTACCTATCTTGGTGGATCAAGCAATGAAGTAAATATGATGGGTTTAAATACTGACCTTAATGATGATGTTTATATTTTTGGATATACCAACAGTACTAATTTCCCTGTTACTACAAATGCACTTCAATCAACTAATAATGGTCTTAATGATAAAGTATTTATAAAGATTCGTACAGACCTTGATTCCCTTGAATATAGTACCTATTATGGCGGAGCACAGGATGATTATGATCCTGTTGGAGAGAGAGGAATTAAATTCTCAAATTGCCGAATCTATACAATTGTTACTTCTGAATCGAATGATTTACCTTTAACTCAAGGTGCAATTACAACTACAAAATTAAGTTCATCTTCTATTTATGAGCCAGGTCTTGTAGTTTGGGCAAATCCACCAGATTTATTAGGTAATACAATTTCAACAAGTCAAACAGTTTGTTCAGGAACAATCCCTGCAAACTTAACAGGTTCAGTTCCTACCTATTCATTGCCAAATATTAGCCGTAACAATGTTAATACTGCATATCCGGTTAATCTTGGTTCTGCTTCAACTTATCAATGGCAAATGAGCACCGATAGTGTAAATTGGACTAATATTGCGGGAGGAACTACACAAAATCTTTTGGGTTCTCTTATCGGACCAGTATATGTTACTACCTATATACGTCGAATTATTGGCGGAGATGCTTGTGTGGTTTCAGGTCCTGCCGGTCAAACTGTTACTATAAGAACTCTTTCTGTACCAGCTACAGTTACAAACGTAACCTGTTATGGACTTAATAATGGTTCAATCACAGCCAACCCGATAAATGGTACCTCTCCATATAGTTATTTATGGAGTAATGGTGCAACAACTCAAACAATTTCAAATTTATCGCCTGGTTCATATAATGTAACAGTAACGGATGGCGCTTCATGTACCAGTACTGCAACTTTAACCATCACACAACCAGCCTTACTTACATCAACCGCAACTGGATCTACTGTACCCTGTCTTAATTCTTCAACAGGAACTGTATCAGCAAATCCGTCAGGAGGTACCTCACCTTATACTTATCATTGGAGTACCACTCCAACTCAAACAACTCAAACTGCAACCGGATTAACAGCAGGAAATTATTCAGTAACGGTTACAGATGCAAATGGTTGTTCAACAACTGCAAGTGCAACAATTACTGAACCATCCCCTTATACAATTACTTCAGGATTTACTAATGTTTCTTGTAACGGTGGTAATAATGGTACAGCCTGGGTGCATGTTTCATCGGGAGGAACTCCACCATATAGTTATAGCTGGAGCACAACTCCAATTCAAATAAGTTCTACTGCAACTGGATTAACAGCAGGGAATTATACTTGTACTATTTCAGATGCAAATAATTGCGGATACCAGGTTATGTTTACTATAACACAACCTGCAACACTTTCAGCTTCTTCCGTTGTTTCCTCTCCGATACTTTGTAACGGAGGTAATGCAACAGTAACGGTAAGTGCAACCGGAGGAACTTCACCATACACAGGAACAGGAACATTTACTGCAAATGCCGGAACGCATACCTATACAGTTTCCGATGCTAATGGTTGCAGCACAACAACAACGATTACGGTAAATCAACCGGCAGCACTTTCAGCTTCTACAGTTGTTTCTTCCCCGATACTTTGTAACGGTGGCAATGCAACAGTAACCGTAAGTGCAACCGGCGGAACTTCACCATACACAGGAACCGGAACATTTACAACAAATGCAGGAACGCATACCTATACAGTTTCCGATGCCAACGGTTGCAGCACAACAACAACGATTACAGTTAATCAACCGGCAGCACTTTCAGCTTCTTCAGTTGTTTCCTCTCCGATACTTTGTAACGGAGGTAATGCAACTGTAACAGTAAGTGCAACCGGAGGAACTTCACCCTATACCGGAACCGGAACATTTACAGCAAATGTAGGAACGCATACCTATACAGTATCCGATGCCAATGGTTGCAGCACAACAACAACGATTACAGTTAATCAACCGGCAGTACTTTCAGCTTCTTCAGTTGTTTCCTCTCCGATACTTTGTAACGGAGGTAATGCAACTGTAACAGTAAGTGCAACCGGAGGAACTTCACCCTACACCGGAACCGGAACATTTACAGCAAATGCCGGAACGCATACCTATACAGTATCCGATGCCAATGGTTGCAGCACAACGACAACAATTACAGTTAATCAGCCAGCAGCACTTTCAGCTTCTTCAGTTGTTTCCTCTCCGATACTTTGTAACGGAGGTAATGCAACTGTAACAGTAAGTGCAACCGGAGGAACTTCACCATACACCGGAACAGGAACATTTACAGCAAATGCCGGAACACATACCTATACAGTATCCGATGCTTATGGTTGCAGCACAACAACAACGATTACAGTTAATCAGCCAGCAGCTCTTTCAGCTTCTTTGATTGTTTCATCTCCGATACTTTGTAACGGAGGTAATGCAACCGTAACAGTAAGTGCAACCGGAGGAACTTCACCCTATACCGGAACAGGTACATTTACAGCAAATGCAGGAACACATACCTATACAGTATCCGATGCCAATGGTTGCAGCACAACAACAACGATTACGGTAAATCAACCGGCAACACTTTCAGCTTCTTCAGTTGTTTCCTCTCCGATACTTTGTAACGGAGGTAATGCAACCGTAACAGTAAGTGCAACCGGAGGAACTTCACCCTACACCGGAACAGGTACATTTACAGCAAATGCAGGAACACATACCTATACAGTATCCGATGCTAATGGTTGCAGCACAACAACAACGATTACAGTAAATCAGCCGGCAGCACTTTCAGCTTCTTCAGTTGTTTCCTCTCCGATACTTTGTAACGGAGGAAATGCAACCGTAACAGTAAGTGCAGCCGGAGGAACTTCACCATACACAGGAACCGGAACATTTACAGCAAATGCCGGAACGCATACTTATACAGTATCCGATGCCAACGGTTGCAGCACAACAACAACGATTACTGTAAATCAACCGGCAGCTCTTTCAGCCTCTTCGGTTGTTTCCTCTCCGATACTTTGTAACGGTGGAAATGCAACTGTAACAGTAAGTGCAACCGGCGGAACTGCACCATACACCGGAACAGGAACATTTACAGCAAATGCAGGAACACATACCTATACAGTATCCGATGCCAATGGTTGCAGCACAACGACAACGATTTCGGTAAATCAACCGGCAGCTCTTTCGTCAACAATAACTGGAACAAATGTTTCTTGTTACGGAGGAAACAATGGATCTGCAAGTCTGATTGTTTCAGGAGGAACCACTCCATATTCATTCAATTGGTCTAATAATTCAACAATACAAAATATTTCTGGATTAACAGCAAATACCTATAGTGTCACTATAACCGATTTAAATAATTGCACGACCTCTGCAAGTGTTATAATAACACAACCAAATCAAGTAATAGTTTCAATTGCAACTATAGGAACTTTTTGTAGTGGTGGTCAAATAACAATGACTGCCTCAGGTGCAAACAGTTATCTTTGGAGTACAGGAGCAACTACTACATCAATTACAGTAAATTTAGCAGGAACCTATTCTGTTACTGGTACAACAAATGGTTGTTCGGCAAGTTCATCTTATACTATAAATGTTTGCCCGATTGTTGCTACTGTTGATTACGGTTCTGCAAACGGATATTCAGGAGGAAATGCAGTAAGCAACGTATTGGTTAATGACTCACTTAATGGAACATCACCGGTTCTTTTATCGCAGGTAAATATTACTCAGATAAGTACTTCCAACCCAAATGTAACCTTGAATACTTCTACAGGTTCTGTTAATGTAGCAGCCGGTACCTCAGCCGGGATCTATAACCTGATTTATCAAATATGTGATCAACTTAATCCTCTGAATTGTGATACAGCTATAGTATATGTTACGGTTACAGCACCTCAAATTATTGCTACTGTAGATTATGGTTCTGTAAATGGATATAGTGGCGGGACAGCGGTTAATAATGTACTTGTCAATGATTCCCTTAACGGTGTTTCTCCGGTTCTTTTATCTCAAGTAAACCTCACTCAGGTAAGTACCTCAAATGTCAATGTTACTTTGAATACATCTAATGGTTCTGTGAATGTTGCTGCTGGAACTCCTGCAGGAACTTATAACCTTATCTATCAGATTTGTGAACAGTTAAATCCAAACATTTGTGATACAGCAATTGTTTATATAACAGTAACTGCACCACCTATTGTTGCAACTGTGGATTACGGAACGGCTAATGGTTATACTGGCGGGATACCTGTTAATAATGTATTGGTTAATGATTCCCTTAACGGTGTTACTCCGGTTCTTTTATCTCAAGTAATCCTCACTCAGGTAAGTACCTCAAATGTCAATGTCACTTTAAATATATCTAATGGTTCAGTAAATGTTGCCGCTGGTACTCCTGCAGGGACTTATAACCTTATCTATCAGATTTGTGAACAGTTAAATCCGAATGTTTGCGATACAGCAATAGTATACATAACTGTAATTGGGCAATTAGTTCCAAACTGTTCAGTAATTTCAAATGTTAATTGTTTTGGCGGAAATAATGGATCAGCATCTGTAACCGTTACTGGCGGGGTGACTCCATATAGTTATTTGTGGAGTAATGGTAATACAACAAATTCTATCTCAGGCTTAAACGCAGGAACATATAGTGTTACAGTTACCGATGCAGTTTCAACAACAAGCGCTTGTAGTTTAGTTATATCAAGTCCATCACCTTTAGTTGCATCATCAATTATAACTTCTGCAATTCTTTGTCATGGCGGTAATGCAACCGTAACAGTAAGTGCTACAGGAGGAACTTCACCATACACAGGAACCGGAACATTTACTGCAAATGCAGGAACGCATATCTATACAGTTTCCGATGCCAATGGTTGCAGCACAACGACAACGATTACGGTAAATCAACCAGCCGCTCTTTCAGCCTCTTCAGTTGTTTCCTCTCCGATACTTTGTAACGGAGGAAATGCAACGGTAACCATAAGTGCAACAGGAGGAACTTCACCTTATACCGGAACAGGTACTTTCAGTGCTTCAGCAGGAACACATACCTATACTGTTTCTGATGCAAATGGTTGCAGCACAACAACAACGATTACAGTAAATCAACCGGCAGCTCTTTCAGCTTCTTCAGTTGTTTCCTCTCCGATACTTTGTAACGGCGGCAATGCAACGGTAATCGTAAGTGCAACCGGCGGAACTTCACCCTACACAGGAACAGGAACATTTACAGCAAATGCAGGAACGCATACCTATACTGTTTCCGATGCCAACGGTTGCAATACAACGACAACGATTACGGTAAATCAACCGGCAGCTCTTTCAGCTTCTTCGGTTGTTTCCTCTCCGATACTTTGCAATGGCGGTAATGCAACAGTAGCAATAAGTGCAACAGGAGGAACTTCACCATACACAGGAACCGGAACATTTACAGCAAATGCAGGAACGCATTCCTATACTGTCTCCGATGCCAACGGTTGCATTACAACGACAACGATAACTGTTAATCAACCGGCAGCACTTTCAGCTTCCTCAGTTGTTTCCTCACCGATACTTTGTAACGGTGGAAACGCAACCGTAACAGTAAGTGCAACAGGAGGAACTTCACCATACACAGGAACAGGAACATTTACTGCAAATGCCGGAACACATACCTATACTGTTTCCGATGCTAACGGTTGCAGCACAACAACCTCATTAACTGTTAACCAGCCTGCACTACTTTCAATGACTAATATTGTTACAAACGTTACTACAAACGGCGGCAATAACGGCTCTATTTCTATTACAGTTACTGGTGGTACTTCACCTTTCACTTATTTATGGTCAAATGGAGCAACAACTCAGAATTTAACCAATTTATATGCTGGTGTGTATTCAGTTATTGTAACTGATGCGAACGGTTGCATAATTAATTCTGGAGATATTCTTGTTTCCCAACCATCAACCTGTACTGGTTTCCTTACTTATACACAAGGAGGTTGGGGTACAGCATGCCATGGAAATAATCCTGGTTGCTATAGGGATGCACATTTTAATAATGCTTTCCCTAATGGTTTAACAATAGGATGTACAAATACATTAAAGTTAACAAGTTCAGCAGCTGTTCAAGCTTTTCTTCCTTCTGGAAGTACACCATCAGCCCTTCCTTCTGGAACATTAATTAATCCTGGACAAGGTTATTCAAATGTATTTGCCGGACAACTTGTGGCAGCTACATTAAATGTTGTATTTGATAGTACAAACATAAATTTCTCACAAAATTCAGAATTTCTTGGGCACCTAACAATTACCTCTGGGATTTTTGCAGGTTGGACTGTTGACAGCCTTCTTAATGAGGCTAATAGAGCAATTGGAGGATGCGGATCAATTTATTCCTATTCAGATCTCAATACAGCTCTTGATAATATTAATCAGAACTATGATAATGGTAATGTAAATGGCAATTTCCTCACATGCTCAATGACCTTATTATTATCTGGAACAAATATTCTGTGTAATGGAAATAATACCGGGGCAATTCAATTAACAGTTGGAGGAGGTGAATCTCCATATTCTTACTTATGGTCAAATGGTAATACTACCCAAAATCTTACTGGACTAAGTGCAGGTATATATTCAGTTACCGTAACTGATATAAATGGTTTAACAGGTGTAGCATCTATTACTATAATACAACCATCATCTTTAAATGCTTCATCAATTGTAACTTCTTCAATTCTTTGTCATGGTGGAAATGCAACAGTTACTGTAAGTGCTTCCGGTGGTACTTCCCCTTATACAGGAACGGGAACATTCAGTGCATCAGCAGGAACACATACCTATACAGTTACCGATGCAAACGGATGCAGCGCAACAACAACGATTACGGTAAATCAACCGGCTGCTCTTTCTGCTTCTTCTGTTGTTTCTTCTCCGATACTTTGTAGCGGAGGCAATGCAACCGTAACAGTAAGTGCGACAGGCGGAACTTCACCATA
>Ga0206937_10148_pt1 | contig 20870 bp, 19 predicted proteins | sample Alteio_BWOrgHeat_11_FD_152923 | JGI IMG/M metagenome (GOLD analysis project Ga0206937, IMG submission 152923) | Enriched cells from forest soil in Barre Woods Harvard Forest LTER site, Petersham, Massachusetts, United States -... | ecosystem: Environmental > Terrestrial > Soil > Temperate forest >... | reverse complement strand
ATACGCAAGTATTTTGTATTAAATCTTCATTTTATCAAGATTTTCTGATAATAATACAAAAAGCCCCCTGATTTTCATCGGGAGGCTTTTAATGTGTGTTAAATTCTATTTTTATTTAGGAATAACCGTAATAATTGTTGCCGAGAAATTGCCATGGTCAACATTATTTGCATAACGATTGCGGATATAAACCCCTTTTCCGGCATCTGCCAGCGCAAATTCTAAATCTACATCCATAGTTGAGGAATCTAAGCCCCAATGATGATAATCCTCATCAACCAAAGGAATGGTATATATTACATTTCCCAAAACATCTAATTCAACATGACCATCAGTGCCAATTTTAGGTTCCTGGATAAAAACCCATGACTCTAATCTTAAAACTCCATCAGGTTTTGCCGCTTTTCCACTTACAGAATCTATAAAGTCAATCTTTATATGCTGTGAAACGCTCAAATCCATACCCTCTTTTACCGGAACAGTTGTTGGTTTTACACTATGAGTGATGCTTCCATCATCAATATGGACACCCATTGTAGTTTTATCAGCATTAGGAATAAATGAATTATTTTTTACCCATGCACCTACAAATTTATTTAAAGCAGGTTCAAAAGTTTTAATCCTGTAATCGCTCCTTTGCTGGGTAGCATCCGAAGACCTTACTTTTTTAGTTGTTGCCGGATCGGTATTTACCCACATAGGGTCATAAATTGCCTTCATGCCGGTAACAATTGCAAATTGTGTTGGCGGAATATGCCAATCTACCGCATTTGTTCCTGTGGCAATCAAATCTATGATGTTGCCTTCGTAAACAAAGAATTCCGGGTCTGTTTTTCCTCCTGACATTTTTTTATTTATTTAATTGTAATTATTTAGAATTTCTATATTTTGAACCTGTTCAGATACTTCCTGAACATGTTCAGATACTTCCTGAACGCGTTCAGATACTTCCTGAACGTGTTCAGATACTTCCTGAACGTGTTCAGATACTTCCTGAACGTGTTCAGATACCTCCTGAACATGTTCAGATACTTCCTGAACGTGTTCAGATACCTCCTGAATGCGTTCAGATACCTCCTGAATGTGTTCAGATGACGTTTGAAACCTTCCTGTCTCCAAAATTCCGCCTGTATGTATTCCCATTTTCATCGTTTGCAAATCTCAATAAATTAACCTTTGCATTCACGGAATGAAAAACTATTCACCAATAAGCATTATCGGTGAAAACGGGATTTATGCTTATCAAATCTTTCTCGACTTGCTTAATTCGATAAAATATTCATAAACCGTTCCTTCGGCAACATTATTTTTCAGAGCAATAGCTTTGATATCACCACCCTCAAATAATTCCTGCATGCAATTGCATTTCACCATGTATGTGAGCAGGGCACTGAACGAAACTTTAGTGATTTTACAGATAGCCAGTAATTCCAATAAAAGTTCTTTAGGTATTTTCTTAAGAATTTTGTCATACATCGGATTATTAAAATCCATTTCGGTAATCGATTCCATCGTGTTTAGTTTTTAAGGTTATATACTATATATATAGTAAGAGGTAAAATTATGGATAATAATCGGGTTTTGGGTGGATGTTGGATAATTATATAATTTTACGGCTTGATAATAAGGATATAGCTATGAGAAAAGGTTTGTTTGTTTTTGGGTTGATGATTTTAGTGGTAATGCTATTTTCAGGATGCTTTGGTGATTCTTTTTATTTTGACAAAGGATTAGTGTTAGATAAAGAATCAAATAAGCCAATAGGTGGAGTTAAAATAGGTCTGTCAAAAGACGCTGAGCAAAATTCGTATTCAAATGAAAAAGGTGAATATGATTTTCACGGTGGAGGTGTGAGTGGTGATTTTGAATTATATTTCTCAAAAGTTGGATACAAAACTTTAAAAGTTGAATTTGATGATACTCACATTCGAAATAAACATAATGACACAATTTATCTTGAGAAACTCAAAAACTAAAATCCTTAAACCAACAAACAATTTATGTATCTTCGCCTCCTCGATAAAACCTGATTTATATGAAAAAGATAAATTTACTGTTAATAATGCTTATGGCTACGGTATATTCATTCGGTCAAAGTTTTGTTATCGCCAACCCTGATACCTCTATGTGGGGAGCGGTAGGCTCCGATTTGTCGGGAGGTGCAACTGTAAAAAATGTTTCAGGAAGCAGTAAAACGGTAAAATGCAGAAGAACTATTATTCACCAGGATGCCGGCAATATAAGTTATTTTTGCTGGGGACCTCAATGTTATAATGATAGTACTTATGTTTCGCCTAATCCCGTAGCAATTGCAGGAGGAGACTCTGCATATAGCTTTATTGGGCATTGTGGTGATGCAACATTACCAGGAGTTAATACCGTTATGTACACTTTCTATACCGTTGGCGATACAACAGATAGTGCGAGTTTTATTGCAAGATATTATTTTGGTCCGGCAGGTATCAATGAACTTTCGGCGATGGGTAAATTATTTAATGCATCTCCAAATCCTGCGATTGATAATTCAACAATACTATATTCACTTTCGAATAATGTTCACTCAGCACAACTTATTATAACAAATATTTTAGGAAGTAAAATTGCTGAATATCCTCTCGACACAAGAAACAATACCTACTTACTCTATACCAAAAACCTTAGCAATGGAGTCTATTTTTATTCCTTGGAGGCAGATGGAAAAATGATTTCAACAAAAAAATTATTGGTATCCCATTAAGTTTGACAGATTAATAAAAAGATAAATTATGAATTACGATTTAATAGTTATAGGCAGCGGTCCTGCGGGATATGTGGCTGCCATCCGCGCCTCACAGTTAGGAATGAAAACCGCAGTAATAGAGAAAGAGCGCCTCGGCGGAATCTGTTTAAACTGGGGATGCATCCCTACCAAAGCCCTCCTGAAAAGCGCACAGGTATTCGAATATCTCAATCATGCCGCCGATTACGGAATCAAGGTTGCTGGAGGAGAAGCCGATTTTGGTTCGATAGTAAAACGCTCTCGTGCCGTGGCAGATGGGATGAGCAAAGGAATTGAATTCCTCTTCAAGAAAAATAAGATAGATGCCATCTTCGGAACAGCAAAACTTACTTCCGATAGAAAAGTAAAGGTTACCGATGCCGATGGAAAGGTTACTGTTTATGAGGCTCCGCATATCATCATTGCCACTGGAGCACGTTCAAGAGAACTCCCGAATCTTAAACAGGATGGCAAAAAGATTATCGGTTATCGCGAAGCAATGGCATTAGATAAACAACCTAAATCAATGGTGGTTGTAGGTTCAGGAGCTATAGGTTCCGAGTTTGCTTATTTCTATAATGCCATCGGAACAAAAGTTACTTTGGTTGAGTTTATGCCAAATTTAGTTCCCATCGAAGATGAAGAAATATCAAAACAATTACTCCGAAGTTTCAAGAAACAAGGAATTGATGTGATGCTCGAATCATCCGTTGAATCGATTGAAACCAAAGGCAAATTGTGCAAAGTATCCATCAAAACAAAAGCCGGAACCGAAGTTGTGGAAGCTGAAGTAGTGCTCTCCGCCGTTGGAATTGCAGCAAATCTTGAGGGCATTGGCTTGGAAGATGTTGGAATCATAACCGATGCAGGAAAAATAATTGTGAATGCGTTTTATCAAACCAATATGCCCGGTATTTATGCCGTTGGCGATTGTACTCCTGGTCCTGCTTTAGCCCATGTTGGCTCAGCGGAAGGAATTATTTGTGTAGAAAAGATTGCAGGTAAAAACCCTGAACCTCTTGATTACAGCAACCTTCCCGGATGCACTTATTGCTCCCCTGAAATAGCCTCAGTCGGCATGACAGAAAAGAAAGCAAAAGACGCAGGATATGAATTGAAGATAGGTAAATTCCCCTTCTCAGCCTCCGGAAAAGCAAGTGCTGTCGGTGCAAAAGATGGTTTTGTAAAACTTATCTTCGATGCTAAATATGGTGAGATATTGGGAGCTCATTTCATAGGATATAACGTCACAGAAATGATTGCCGAAATAGTTGTAGCCAAAAAATTAGAAGCCACCGGACATGAGTTGATAAAATCAGTTCACCCCCACCCTACCATGTCCGAAGCCATTATGGAAGCCGCCGCCGCTGCCTATGGCGAGGTGATTCACATTTAAACTTATTAAATGTGCGGAATAACAGGTGCTATTGCTTTTAATAAAAATGGTGCGCCTTTTTTAAAGAAAGTTCAGCAATCCTGCGATACCCTTGCCAAAAGAGGTCCTGATGGTGAAGGAACATATCATCATAAAAACATTGCATTAGGTCATAGAAGACTTGCCATCATTGATACTTCCACCAATGCCAATCAACCATTTACAGATCATTCAGGGAGATATACCATCATCTATAACGGTGAGTTTTTTAATTATAAAGAACATCGGCAACAACTTTTAAATGCCGGAATTCCATTAAGAACTCAAAGCGATACCGAAGTTTTATTATACCTATATATTATAGAGGGTCCCTCTTTCCTCCAAAAGATAAATGGTTTCTTTGCCCTTGCCATTTATGATAAGGAAGAAGAAAAAACATTCATTGCCCGTGATAGATTGGGAGTAAAACCTTTGCTTGTTTATGAGGATAAGGATAAATTAATCTTTGCATCGGAGATGAAAGCTTTGATGGCTTATGATATTCCGAAGGAGATTGACTATACATCTCTTTACACCTATCTTCAGTTAAATTATATCCCTGCCCCCCATTCAATTTTAGAAAATGTCCGCAAGTTGATGCCCGGGCATTATCTTGAAATTCAAAATGGAAAAGTAACTGATAATGAGTGGTATAAAATCCCTTTTGAACAAAAGAACTTTCTTAGGAAAACGACGGAAGATAGTTATGAAAATCAGAAAAAACAACTCAGAGAATTGCTAGAACAAGCTGTTGAAAGAAGATTGGTTTCAGATGTTCCCTTAGGGGCATTTTTATCAGGAGGCACCGATTCTTCAATTGTTGTTGCTATAGCATCTAAAATGGTTCCTGATTTAAAAACATATTCCATGGGATTCAAAGATGAAAAGTTTTTTGATGAGACTGATGACGCCCTTGCTGTAGCTGAGTTGAATAAGACCAACCATACTGTCTTTAATATTTCCACTGATGATATTTTTGCAGAGTTATTTAATATTCTGGATTATATTGATGAACCTTTTGCCGATTCATCAGCATTGGCATTAAATGTTTTGAGTAAGCACACATCAAAGCATGTAAAAGTGGTTTTATCAGGCGATGGCGCTGATGAATTGTTTGCAGGATATAATAAACATCGGGCTGAATGGATGATATCGAAGGACGGAATTCTTAAGTTTATAAAATATGGAGAACCTTTACTAAAATCATTGCCAAAATCAAGACATAGTGCAATGGGAAATGCTGTTCGGAAAATGCATCGTTTTGCAAAAGGAGCTAAATTGTCGCGTAAAGACAGATATTGGAGATGGTGCGGTTTTATTGATGAATCAGAAGCTGAGTCTATGATTAAGAAAAAAATTAATGTGCAGGAATATCATGGAAGAAAGTTGGAAATATTGAAATATGTTTATTCAAAAGGAGACATAAATGATATATTATTTACAGATGTGGAATTAGTCTTGGCAAATGATATGCTGGTGAAAGTTGATATGATGTCTATGGCGCACGGATTAGAAGTTCGGAGTCCTTTCTTGGATTATAATATTGCTGAATTTGCGTTCACTCTTCCTGAATCCTCTAAAATAAATGTTAATCTGAGTAAGAGAATACTTAAAGATACTTTTAATAAAGATTTGCCACTTTCGATAAGAGAAAAAAAGAAAAAAGGATTTGAGGTTCCCCTCCTTAAATGGCTTCAAACCGAATTAAGACCAATTATAAGCAATGATTTATTAAATGATGATTTTATTAAAAATCAGAAAATATTTGATGTGAAAGAAATCCAGAAACTTCGATTGAAATTACTATCAAATAATCCCGAAGAAGTTCATGCACAAATATGGGGATTGGTTGTTTTTCAATACTGGTGGAAGAAATATATAATGTAAATCATCCCTGCTTTCCTTAATTTATCAGTATTTTTGCCAAAAATTAACTATCTAAATCTATATGCCACGCATTTTAAGAATTATTAACCGTTTGAACCTTGGCGGTCCAACTTATAATGTTGCTTACCTGACAAAATATCTTGCCCCTGAGTTTGAAACCATGCTTATTGCTGGGATAAAAGAAGATAGTGAAGAAAGTTCTGAATTTATTGTAAAACAGATGGGTATAACACCTGTTTATATCCCTGAAATGAGAAGGAGTATAAACCCTGCCCAAGATTATAAAGCGTATAAAAGAATTAAATCAATTATTAAAGAGTTCAAACCTGATATTGTTCATACTCATGCAGCCAAGGCAGGTACTATTGGTAGACTGGCAGCAAAGGCATGTAATGTTCCTGTTATAGTTCATACCTTCCACGGACATGTTTTTCATTCTTACTTTAATTCGTTTAAAACCAACTTATTCATAGCTATTGAACAATATATGGCAAAAAAATCAACAAAAATTATTGCTATCAGTGAGCATCAGAAAAAAGAACTTGTAAATCAATTTCATATCTGTTCAGATGGCAAGGTAGCCGTTATTCCTCTTGGTTTTGATTTGATTAGATTCCAGGAAAATATGGATTTAAAAAGGAAAGATTTCCGAAATAGGTTTTTATTGGATGATAATGAAGTTGCAATTGGAATAATAGGAAGATTAGTTCCAATAAAAAATCATCAGATGTTTATCAAAGCATTGGAAATACTTTTAAAAAGAACAACGAGAAAAATAAGAGCATTTATTATAGGTGATGGTGAGGAGCGAAAGAACATAGAGCAACTAGCAACTTCATTAAATCTTGATTTTGTTGATTTCAATTCGCAACCCATTAAAGCAACAATAACATTTACTTCTTGGATAAAAGAAATTGATTGGGCAATGGCAGGATTGGACATTATTGCTTTGACTTCTCTTAACGAAGGAACTCCGGTAAGCCTTATTGAAGCACAAGCAGCTAATAAACCCATCGTGTCAACAAATGTGGGAGGTATTGAGAATATTGTATTACCAAATGTAACAGCTCTTCTCGATTACCCTAATAAATTATTCGGTTTTGCGAATAATATGCTTTGGTTGGTGGAAAACGAGCATATTAGGAAACAAATGGGTGAAAAAGGGTGGGAAAACGTGAATAAAAAGTTCAGTCATACCCGTTTGGTTGATAATACTAGAGGGCTTTACAATCAACTTTTAACAGAATAATTCCAAACTTTGTGATATATTTTAGAATTTGTTGTACTTTTGGAGGCTTATAATAAAATGCAAATGTTTAAAAAAATATTATTCTTTTTTATTCTTTCTCTTATACTTTCCTGTCGGATAATTAATCCAAGCCTTATGTTTAAAACGGGTGATAAATATCCTTATGCAACAATTAAAGATACCATAAATCCTGAATACAAAATTGAACCGGATGACCGCTTTACTTTTAGTTTATACACCAATGAAGGATATAAATTAATTGATTTAACGAACCTTGGTGGAAATACTAATAATAGCAGTAGTTCTGCAGCCTCAAGTACTAATTCAAATATTATTGAATATTCTGTTGATAAAGATGGAAATGCCAGACTGCCTCAACTTGATAAAGTTAACGTAAAAGATAAAACGGTTCCTGAAGCTGAAAAACTTCTCGAAGATAAATATTCGGTTTACTATAGAGCGCCGTTTGTGAAAATAAAAATAATAAATAAAAGAGTGCTCGTTTTTCCTGGAGAAGGAGGTGCCGGTTCTGTGGTTAATCTTACAAATGATAATACTACGTTAATTGAAGCATTAGCACTTGCAGGAGGAATCAGATTCACCGGAAAAGCATATAATATTAAACTTATAAGAGGTAATCTATCTAATCCCAAAATATATCATATTGATTTATCAACGGTTGATGGAATGAAATCAGGTGACATAATAATGCAGGCAAATGACATTATTTATGTTGAACCTGTAAGAAATACCAGCCAGGGAGTTTTGGCTCAAATAACTCCCGTAGTAGCTATAATTACTACTGTTTTATTAGTTTACCAGATATCGAGAGGGAAGTAATTATTTAATACAGATAAAGAAATTTTTTTAATGGCAAAAAAGAAAATAAAATTAATCAACGAGGAATTTGATTTCAAGTTGTTTTTCATGATAGCTCAGAAAAATTTTATCTGGATTTTCTTATTCCTTATTCTTGCTATCTCTTCAGCATATTTATATTTAAGATATACTGCTCCTGTTTTTCAATCAGAATCAATTATAAAATTATCTGTTGAGAACACTGCTAATAAAGTGCTAAACTTTGGAGATCAGTCAAGTTTTGGAGGTAACGATAACAATCATATTGCAGGAGAAATTGAATTAATAAAATCAAAAGTAATTGTTGAAAAAATTCTGGCAGATGCTCCCCTTTCAATTAGTTATTATGCAAAAGGAACTGTTTTGATTAATGAATTATACAAGCAATCCCCATTCTCTGTTGTAATTGATAGTTTAGATTCTGCAAAATTTGGAATTCCATATTTTATTAAATTTGAAGGGGCAAGTGATTTCAGTATTTCTTATGGTTCTGACCCTGAAATAAAAGCAGGAAATTTTAAGGTTGGACAACCTGTTATATTACCAATGGCTACATTTAAAGTATTTATTACAGATTTACCTAGCATTGAACAACAACAAAAATTAATAAAAAAAGATGCTTATTTCTTTCTTTTTAATAACCCTTCAAGTATTATTAAATCAATAGTGAGTCAGCTTACGGTTCAGTTATTAAATCAGGAAGCTCAAACAATAAAAATAACTTATAAGGATAAAAATGCACAAAAAGCTGCAGACATAGTTAATTCCATATCGAATGAATTTTTAAAATATGATTATGATAAAAATTCTGAAGCTGACAATAATATTTTAAATTTTATTGATACACAGTTAAGTCTTGTAAATACAGATTTAAAAAACTCAGAAGATAAACTTGAAGATTTTAAAAGGAATAATAAACTCATTAATCCGGAAGTGATAACATCTACCACATTAAACCATATAAATGAAATTGAAAGTCAAAAAATCGGATTGGATTTAGAAAAGAATGTTCTTGAAAAAATAGAAAAAAATATCAATGAAAATAAAGACCTTAACACAATTATTCCTTTACTTGCCGGAGAATATAATAAAGATGGAATTGTAACTCATTTGATAACTACTATCGAAACTCTTGAAAATGAATTAAACCAACTTTTACTCCAATCAACAGAAAAAAGTCAACCTGTTATTGCCTTGAATGCAAGAATTCAAAGTGAGAAAAAAATTCTCCTAGAAAGCATCGCAATTTCTAAAGATAATATTGATGACAAGATAATAACATTAAACAAAAAAATAAAGGAGTTTGAATCAACTTTTGATAGCATTCCTTCAAAGGAGGCACAATTAAGTCGCCTTCAGAGAATATTTACCATCAATGAAAAATTCTATGATATTTTGTTGGAGAAAAAAGAAGAATTTCAAATTACTAAGGCAGGTATCGTAACAAAGAATTTGATTTTAGATAAAGCCCAGGTAGTAAATACTCCTGTTTCTCCCAATCGGACTTTAGTAATCAGCTCTTTCCTTTTCACTAGTTTGGTGATAAGTATGCTTTTGATTGTTGTGAGATATCTTTTCCATAATGAAATTACAACTCTCGAGGAGGTTGAGCAATATACCGATGCCCCAATGCTTGGAATAGTTCCTAAGTATAAAAAAGAAATTCCTGTTTCTCAATTGTTAGTTGATAAAAATCCGAAATCAATTATTTCAGAATCTTTTCGTTCTATCCGGACAAATTTATCTTTCATTAATAATGATCCCGGTTCAAAAATCATTGCTGTTACATCAACTATTTCGGGTGAAGGTAAAACATTTGTTGCCATTAATCTTGCAGGAGTAATTGCATTTTCAGGTAAAAGAGTGGTATTGATTGATCTTGATTTAAGAAAACCAAAAATTCACGTTGGGTTTAATGTTGAAAATATAAAAGGGGTAAGTACAATTTTAATTAAAAAAGATAATATCGAAGATTGCATTTTACACAGCGAACTCGAAAATCTTGATTTTATTACCGCCGGTCCTATTCCTCCAAATCCATCGGAGATGATTATCAATAAAAACATGCTCAATTTTCTGGAGTATCTAAAAACAAAATATGATTTAATAATTATTGATACCCCGCCAGTGGGCATAGTTACCGATGGTTTGCCGATGATTCAATTAGCCGATTATCCTATTTATATCCTCCGTGCAAATTTTTCGAAGAGAGTTTATATCCAAAACATAAATAAACTTATTGAGGATAATCATATTAAAAAAATATCCGTTATTCTGAACGGAGTTGACACCATGCATTCAAAATACGGCTATGGATATGGATACCGATATGGGTATGGTGGATATGGATATTCATACGGATATGGTTATGGATATGGATACGGTTATTACGAAGAGGATAATGAAAAAAGAAATATCCTTGGCAGAATAAAAAGCATTTTCAGGAGAAACGGTTAAAACAAAATCTTCCGAAATCATTTTTCATTATTTAAAATGATTTCGAAATTTGATTATCCCGATTAATAATATTAATTTTACATCAGCGGAAATCAATTTCGCTATCCCTCGCTCAAACTTCGTGTCTTGAGTTTTTAAAAAAAGGGTCCTGCACAGGTAGAATTCTTTTATTAAAAACAATTTAAATCATTAAAAATGAGAAAAATTAACATTATTAAAGCACTATTGATAATCTGGCTGAAGTTTATCAATGTATCAAAATCAGCAACTGAAAATGTATCAAAATCTATCGAAAGGTTAGATGCGAAGTTCGATAAGGTGGTAGGGAAATCGGCTACTATGCCAACAAGGACAAGATTTATTTTCCACATAGATAATTTTGTTGGAAAACAAATGCAAAAGAATTTATTGATGAGAGGAATTATCGTTATCCTTTACAAAATAACAGGAAGAAAAAGAATCGCGAATGGGAAGTATTTTATGATGATGTCGCACATGAATCCTGCAATTATAGCTATTCTGGATGCTCCTGAAGATGCTGAAGGAAGGGCAAAATTGGGCGAGAAAATCCAGTTGAAGGGTGCCGGAACATTATACATCACCATCCCTCCCGTTCAACTTTCTGATCTTACTCCGCTTATCAAAGCCATGAGAGATGCCGTAGGTCCTGCACAGGTTCAAACAGCATGGGATAATCTGAACCTGGCATTGCAGGAAATTATGGGCTTGGTACAAACTTTTATGAACCACAATAGAAGCGTGGCGGAAGTTTGTTGTGTTTATTATGGGTTCAAGGTAAAAGGAAAAGGTGGTAAATCTGACCAGGTATGGGGTGGTGAAACAGGTACAATTTCCGGCACTATTGATTTAACATTTGAAGTTGGACCTGACAGATGCTGCTATGATATATTATTGTGGGACCCTACACATGCAAAAATGCTGGGCAGAGCACAACCTACCGACGAGTCAACAGCCACCGTTCCTGATTTGATTTCGGGTTCTTTGCAAGCCGTTTCTTATAACGTAATTTCGCACGGAAAATTGATTTTTGAAAGCGGGATTATAGATGTAAGAGTAAAATAAAAGACACGTTTATTAATAAAAAAATGAAGCCTTCCGAAGCATTATCGGAGGGCTTCTTTCTTTATTTATCTCCAAATTGATAGTAACCGGCAACCAATTAACACTAACCGGCTGCCAGTTAAGATTAGATGACTACCAGTTAAGATTAGATGACTACCAGTTAAGACTAAATTACTGCCAGTTAAGACTAAGTGACGACCAGTTTAGACTGAGTGACTGCCAGTTAAGACTATCCGACAACAAGTTAAGATTAGCTGACCGCAAGTTAAGACTATCCGACCACAAGTTAAGATTAGATGACATTTAATCTCTCCGTGTGGTCATTTCCCCGTTGAGAAACCCCTTTTTAAGGCAATTTTCATCCTCCACCCAAAAAATCTTTAAAACCCTCATTTCCTCCTCAATCCGATTCTTTTGCTTAATTTTGATGCTTACTATAATATATAGGAGAATGAAGAAGGTAATTATTGCGGTTTATTCTATAACTTTAATTTTAGGAGCTATAGGGACGTTAATTGCAATGTTTGAATTTCCTGACACAGGGGAAAGAAGCTTTACTGCTTTTTTTGGCGGAATATTTATAACAGGATTCATAATATTCTTTGAAAGTATTGTATTAATAATAGTTTATTTTAAACATATAAAGGAAGTTTGGATGATAATTTTACCTGTGCTTTTAATAACCGGACTTGTACCATTATATTTTTTGAATAGATGGATAGAAAATTTACCAGTTACGATTCCTCAACCAGGAAAATTAATGGTTTCAGAAGAGACTTATAATTCAGACAAGGAACAAATCATTAATGATTACAAATTACGGGATTTAGATAGTAATAATATTAAAAATACAAGAGATACCATTTTGGATGTAAAAATTGATACCATAATTTATTCGATAGATAACACTAAATTATTTTCAATAATAATTGCAGAGGCAAAAGATGGCATTAAAACGAAGTATTGTACTGAATATCGAGTAGGGTTCAAACAAAATAATCATTGGAAACTTTCAGTACCTAAAGGAAATATTTGGCTTACCTGTTTTGATTCATCTAATGAATTTAAAGATGAAATAAGGCAATATTTTTACAAACGTTATTCAATAAATAATTCATCAAAGAACCCCGAAATTTGGGATGACAAATATATTTTCAATGTTAATTAATTGAATAATTACTTCAACTAAATAGAATCCTGCCCTAAAAGAATAACAGGGTTTTCGAGAAAGTATTTTAATGTTTTAAGAAATGTGGAGCCGGTAACACCATCCACAACCCTATGGTCGCAGGAGAGTGTAACCTTCATCACATTGCCAGGAACAACAGCCCCGTTCCGGACTACAGGTATTTCCTTTATCCCTCCCACCGCCAGAATACAGGAATCAGGAGTATTAATTATAGCCGTGAAATCCTCAATGCCAAACATACCTAAGTTGGAAATGGTGAAGGTATTGCCTTCCCAATCGGCAGGTTGCAGTTTTTTATCCTTTGCCTTTTGAGAATATGCTTTTACTTCCGATGCAATCTGAGTAAGGGTTTTATTATCCGCAAACCGCACCACCGGAACCAGCAAACCTTCCTCGAGAGCAATTGCCACCCCGATATGGATATGATGATTGTATCGAATCTTATCACCTAACCATGAAGAATTAACTTTCGGATTCAATCGCAAAGCAGCCGCAGCAGCCTTTATAATTAGGTCATTAAAAGAAATCTTTACATCGGTAACTGCATTAACGCTTTCGCGGGTATGGATGGCATCATCCATATTAATTTCCATAGTAAGATAAAAATGCGGAGCGGTGAATTTACTTTCACTCAAACGTTTCGCAATGGTTTTACGCATCTGAGAAACCGCAACTTCTTCAAAACTTTCTTTATCAACAACAGGCTGATGCAAAATTCCTCCGGCAGGAACCATTGAAGGTTTGTACCAGTCAATATCACGTTTAACAACTCGCCCACTTTCGCCGGAGCCAAGAATTTTATTCAAATCTATTCCCTTATCCTGAGCTAATTTCTTTGCAAGCGGAGAAGCTTTAGTTCTGCCATCAACAAAAGTATCTGCATTGGGAGTAGTCTTTGCAATAGGTTCCGGTTTTTTCTCGGCAACAACTTCTTTCTTTGGCTCTTCAGCTTTTTCTTTTGCAGGAGGAGCAGGTTCTTCCTTCTTTGCGACAGGTTTGGCTGGTTCTTCTTTCTTCTCAGCAGGCTTAGCAGGTTCCTCTTTTATTAATGATTGAAAATCTTCACCCTCTTTGCCAATAACAGCAATTATCGCATCCACAGGAACGGCTTTACCTGTTTCGACTCCTATATATAAGAGGGTTCCTTCCTGGTAAGATTCAAATTCCATAGTTGCTTTATCGGTTTCGATATCGGCAACTACCTCTCCGGTTTTAATTTTATCACCAACTTTCTTGTACCATTTAGAAATAACACCTTCGGTCATTGTGTCACTCATTTTGGGCATTCTAACTACTTCAGCCATTTTACTTGAAATTATTTATTAGTTTAATGATTAATCAATTATATAAGGGTAATCACTCTGAACGTAAACATCTTTATATAATTCAGATGGATCAGGATATTTTGAATCTTCAGCAAATTGCACTGCTTCATCAACAATTGCTTTTACTTTATTGTTGATTGCTTCCAATTCCTCAGTCGTTGCATATTTATTTTTGATAATGGTATTTAAAACATTTTCTACTGGATCTAAAGCTTTGTAATGTTCCACCTCTTCTTTAGTTCTATATTTTGCCGGATCAGACATGGAATGACCTTTATAACGATAGGTATTCATCTCCAAAAATGTTGGACCATCACCTTTTCTTGCTCTATCAACAGCCTCCTGCATGGCAGCATGAACATCTTCAACAACCATCCCATCAACAGGTTTGGAAGGCATGTCATAAGCCAAAGCCAATTTATAAAGCTCATGGACATTGCTGGTCCGTGCAACTGAAGTCCCCATGGCATAATTATTATTTTCAACAACAAATATAACGGGTAGCTTCCAAAGCATTGCCATATTCATTGTTTCATGAAATGCCCCTTGACGCACCGCTCCATCTCCCATATAACAAACGCAAACCAAATCTGAACCTCTGTATTTTTCAGCAAAAGCAATACCAGCACCCAAAGGAATCTGTCCTCCTACAATCCCATGTCCACCAAAGAAACGATGCTTATGCGAAAACATGTGCATCGAACCACCCTTACCTTTTGAACAGCCCGTTTCTTTTCCATACAATTCAGCCATAACTTCCTTAGGAGGAATTCCTTTTGCTATTGCATGCGCATGGTCCCGATAGGCAGTAATCATTGCATCTTCAGGTCGCAACACAGACATTGCACCTGCCACTACTGCTTCCTGTCCAATATATAAATGACAGAACCCTTTTATCTTTTGCATGCCATACAATTGCCCAGCCTTTTCCTCAAACTTGCGCATAAGCAACATGCTTTCGTACCAATTTAAATAAGTTTCTTTAGAGATTTTATTTTTCGCCATATCTAATGAATGAGCGGCAAATTTAATATAAAATTGGCACTTGAATGATTTTTAATAGTTGTTAAGTGATAAATTGTGGATAATTATTTAAGAAATAGTATGAGTTTTGGCGATATTATTCGTAGTTTTCCGCCGTGAGGAAAGAGACGAAAGATATTATCGGAAATAAGAAGATTATTAATGCCTGGGCGATGTATGATTGGGCTAACTCAGCTTACTCTCTTACCATTACTTCAGCTATCTTCCCGATTTATTTCACAGCAGTGACTGCAATGAAAGGAACCAAAGATGTTCATTTCCTGGGTCATACTTTTAATGCTGATTCCCTTCAAACCTATGCAATCTCCATCGCTTTTCTGGTAATCGCAACCATCAATCCCTTACTTTCTTCCATTGCAGATTACTCAGGGAATAAAAAGCGTTTCATGTATTTCTTCAGCACGCTTGGAGCTGTTTCCTGTGCAATACTATATTTTTTCAGGGGGCAGGATACCATTGCTATTGGCGTCTTAGGATCTATGTTTGCCGCTATTGGTTATGCCGGAAGTATTGTTTTTTACAATGCTTTTTTACCTGAGATTGCAAAGCCGGAAGATCAGGACAAGGTTAGTGCAAAAGGTTTTGCTATGGGATATATCGGGAGTTCAATGTTGCTCATCTTTAACCTGTTTATGATTCAGTTTCCTCAATATTTCTTTGATGTGACTGGTAAAATGAATGAATTATTAGCAGCCACTCCATCTCTCAATAATGATGAAGCCCTTAAACTTGCAAAAGATTTCTATTCAGGTCCGGCATCCCGCATTTCCTTTCTCACCGTTGGAATATGGTGGTTTGCATTTGCTCAATACACTTTCACCTATCTCCCCAACAATGTTTTCAACCTTAATCCTCCTCGCGGAAGATACTTCTTCAATGGTTATCGGGAATTAAAAAAGGTGTGGATAGAATTAAGGCATACCACTCGAATAAAAAGATTCCTTCTTTCATTTTTCTTTTACAATATGGGCTGTCAAACTGTGATGTATGTTGCGACTCTATTCGGAAACAGCGAACTGAAACTAGATACATCTGTACTTATAATGATCATTCTTATCATCCAGTTTGTCGCAATTGCAGGTGCTTATCTCTTCTCTTATCTCTCCAAAAAATTTGGAAACATAAAAGGTCTTGCCATCGCAATTTTCATTTGGATGCTGGCTGCCATGGCTGCTTATTTTGATGATAAAAGATTTGGTGTTAATGAACAAACTGTATTTATAAGCATTGCAGCCGTTGTTGGATTAGTCATGGGAGGCATCCAATCCCTTTCACGTTCTACTTATTCAAAACTCCTTCCGGAAACTATTGACCATGCTTCTTATTTTAGTTTTTATGATGTATGCGATAAAATGGGAACTGTTATCGGAACATTTGCCTTTGGTTTCATTAATGAAATGACCGGAAGCATGAGAAATTCGATAATTGCATTGATTTCATTTTTTGTAATCGGGTTAATTTTGTTACTTCGCATCACTGTTCATGATAAATCTTTGATGGGCGAAAATAGTTCCTTAAATTCTAATAAATAAATGATTGTTGACATATTCATCCCCTGTTTTATAGACCAAATATACCCCGAAACCGCCAATAATATGGTTAAGGTTTTGGAGAAAGTTGGTTGCGAAGTAAATTATAACATCGAACAAACCTGCTGCGGACAACCTGCCTTCAACGGTGGTTTTTGGGATGCATGCAAAGAAGTAGGGCAGAAATTCATTAAAGATTTTTCCAATGACAGATATATTGTCAGTCCTTCCGGTTCCTGTGTCGGGATGGTTAAGAATTATTATGGTGAGATGTTTCATAATTCGGCAATGCACAATGAATATAAGCAGGTTCAGAAGAACATTTATGAGCTGAGTGATTTCCTTGTAAATATTTTGAATGTAACTGATATCGGGGCAACTCTTGAAGGCATTGCAACCTATCATGATTCCTGCGCTGCATTGAGAGAAATGAACATCAAAACCGAACCCCGAACTCTATTAAGCAAAGTAAAAGGCTTAGAATTGAGAGAGATGAAAGATGTCGAAACCTGCTGCGGATTTGGAGGAACATTTTCTATAAAATACGAACCGATTGCAGTGGCGATGGCAGATACAAAAATCGAAAATGCAATGGCAACCGGAGCCGAATATATCATCTCAACAGATATTTCCTGCCTGATGCACCTCGATGGCTATCTCAAAAAACAAAACAAACCCGTGAAAATAATGCATCTTGCCGATGTATTGGCTTCGGGTTGGTAGGTTAAAAAAACAATTAGAGCTTTACGCTGATTTTTTTAAAGTAAACCTCCTTTTGGTCAAACGAGACTCCGTTTGACTCAAACGAGACTTCCTTTTGCCAAACGAGACTCCGTTTGACTCAAACGAGACTTCCTTTTGCCAAACGAGACTCCGTTTGACTCAAACGAGACTTCCTTTTGTCAAACGAGACTCCGTTTGACCCAATCGAGACTTCCTTTTGTCAAACGAGACTCCGTTTGACCCAAACGAGACTTCCTTTTGTCAAACGAGACTCCGTTTGACTCGAACGAGACTTCGTCAAACGAGGCTTCATTTTGAGTTTTGAACCTGATTATAAGGATTTTAAGGTATAAAAATGGTTTTTGCTTAAACCTTTATAAATAGGAGAATATAAAATAAAGGTGGGATTGATTAAAATTTGAGTAGCCTTGTGGCTTAATAAATTAAAAGAAAATGGAAACAAACATTGAAAACAGCACAATTGAATCCCCGATTATAATAAGCTATGGAGGATTTTGGGAAAGATTTGGAGCAATTCTCCTAGATGGACTGGCACACGGCATAATTACAATTCCACTTACTTGGTTCAATCTATTCACCTGGAAAAGCCAAATGGTAAATGTAATAATCTCGGTTATTATAATTTGTTATAAGCCCTTTTTGGAATATAAATGGGGAACGACTTTAGGTAAACTTGCATTAGACCTCAAAGTAGTTAATATTGATTTACAAAAACCAAATGGCACCGAAATCCTTAAAAGGAATAGTTTCTTCATCGCCAGCAGTATAATTGGTTTTATTGCTACCTATATCATGTTTAACAACCCCGATTTTCAATATGTCACAACTTTCAGTGATTATATGCAGTTTAGTAAAGAAAATCGGGAAACTTTTACAACAATATTCAGTACTTTGATAGGTATATTGATACTTATTGATGTTTGTTTTCTGATTGATGATGTTCAGAAGAAAACGTTGCATGATAGAATGGCGAAAACATTTGTTATCAGAAGGAAATGATAACAAACCACTAAAATATCAATCCAGTTTCAAAACAGCTAAAAACGCTTGTTGAGGGATTTCAACATTGCCTACCTGGCGCATTCTTTTCTTACCGGCTTTTTGTTTTTCGAGGAGTTTACGTTTACGGGAAATATCACCCCCATAACATTTTGCGGTAACATCTTTTCGTAATGCTTTAACGGTTTCGCGAGCAATTATTTTTACTCCGATAGATGCTTGGATAACAATTTCAAATTGCTGCCGAGGTAATAATTCTTTCAGCTTCTCACAAATCTTTTTACCAAAATGATAAGCATTATCACGATGGATTAAAGCTGATAGGGCATCCACGGGTTCACCGTTTAATCGAATATCTAATCTTACCAAATGTGAACCTCTGTATCCAATCGGATGATAATCGAAAGATGCATAACCCTTGGAAATGGTCTTTAATCTATCATAAAAATCAAAAACAATCTCAGCCAAAGGCATTTCAAAAGTAAGTTCCACCCTGTCCGTTGTCAGATATGATTGACCCATAATCAAACCTCTTTTATTAATGCACAGGGTCATAATAGCGCCGATATATTCTGATTTAGTAATTATTTGTGCTTTAATAAATGGTTCTTCAATTCTTGCCAATCGGGATGGGTCCGGCATATCAGATGGATTATTAATAACGTAATCTTCTCCATTGGTTAGATAAGCATGATAAGAAACGTTCGGAACTGTTGTGATTACGGTCATGTTGAACTCACGCTCCAATCGTTCCTGAATAATTTCCATATGAAGCATTCCAAGAAATCCGCAACGGAAACCAAAGCCTAAAGCTGCGGAACTTTCAGGTTCAAAAACTAAGGAGGCATCGTTTAATTGCAGTTTTCCCATGGAAGCACGTAATTCTTCATAATCATCTGTATCAACAGGATAAATACCTGCAAAAACCATTGGCTTTACATCGGTAAATCCTTGAATAGCTGCTTCGCAAGGTCGTTCTATTGAGGTAATTGTATCACCAACTTTAACTTCTTTGGCTTCCTTTATTCCTGAAATTATATATCCAACATCACCGGTTTTGACAACATCTTTAGGGACTTTCTCGAGCTTTAATATTCCAATCTCCTCTGCAAAATATTCCTTTTCAGTATTAACAAACTTAACTCTCTCACCCTTATGAATCTGACCATTGACAACTTTATAATAAGCAATAATCCCTCTGAAAGAATTAAAAACCGAATCGAAAATCAAAGCTTGTAAAGGAGCTTTAGGATCACCTTTTGGAGCATGAATCCTGTGGATGATTGCATATAAAATCTCCTCAATACCCAAGCCTGTCTTTGCACTTGCAGGGATTATATCCTCACGTTTACATCCAACCAAATCAACAATCTGATCTTTCACCTCCTCAGGATTGGCACTTGGCAAATCAATTTTATTTAAGATTGGAATAATCTCTAAATCATTTTCCAAAGCAAGATAAAGGTTGGAAATTGTTTGCGCCTGAATTCCCTGAGCAGCATCAACCACAAGCAAAGCGCCTTCGCAGGCAGCAATTGAACGCGAAACCTCATAAGAGAAATCCACGTGTCCGGGTGTGTCAATCAGATTCAGTATATATTTATGACCATCCAATTCATAATTCATCTGAATGGCGTGACTTTTAATAGTGATACCTCGTTCGCGCTCCAAATCCATGTCGTCAAGCACCTGAGCCTGAGCATCGCGGACGGAAACGGTTTTGGTAAACTCCAATAATCTATCAGCAAGAGTACTCTTACCGTGGTCAATGTGTGCAATAATGCAGAAATTACGTATATTTTTCATTCGGGCTGCAAATCTACACTTTTTAAGCGGGATTTCTATGGTAGGGATGTAATTTGGAGGTTAATTAATCCAAATGATTGCCTTATTTCTCAAATTTACCTTTTAAATTTCAGTATAAAGAGCTATTTTCTTATGGACGACCTTCCGAATTTCAGGATACTCATCCATAAGAGTTTTTATAGGTATCCGAAAATCAGGATACTCATCCATAATAGTTTTTATGAGTATCCGAAAATCAGGATGCTCATCCATAATAGTATTTACAGGTATCCGGAAATCAGGATACTCATATATAATAGTATGGATGAGTATCCTGAAATCCGGAAGGTCGTCCATAAGAGTTTTGATTGAGTTCCGGAAATCAGGATGCTCATTTAAGATGTTTTCAGACATAATTATAAGAAAATCTCCTCTGATTTGGAATTAAAAGATAATAACAGTAGTTTTGTTGGCGGAATTTTAATGGTAAAGTTAGATTTAAGGTTAATGGTTTTATAGATTATATGAGAAAAAAGAGGATACTATTAC
>Ga0206937_10147_pt1 | contig 20892 bp, 26 predicted proteins | sample Alteio_BWOrgHeat_11_FD_152923 | JGI IMG/M metagenome (GOLD analysis project Ga0206937, IMG submission 152923) | Enriched cells from forest soil in Barre Woods Harvard Forest LTER site, Petersham, Massachusetts, United States -... | ecosystem: Environmental > Terrestrial > Soil > Temperate forest >... | reverse complement strand
TTGAACAACTGTAAGCCATTTTTGAAGCTTGAAGCCATGGCATAAACGAGAGCATCCCAAAGATGCTGCGGAGCCTTCTCGTACTTCGGCACATAGATCAGCTTGCCGTTCACTTCTTCTTTAGCTTCGTTGTTGATGTGGATGAACAATTCTTCATCCCCATCCTTATTGCATTTGAAGCCATTGGAAAACTTCAATGACCCTGTATTCATCATCAAATGGAGGTCATCTTTAAAGTGGGTTGTCCATAATATGTAAAGCTTGAGTCTGGCCATGATATCCCTCATCTCGGCATGCTCATTTTTTGGGTTCCAGTTACCATCGCTGATAGGATGCAACATGGTCTGTCTGCCGATGATTGGATCAATGATAGAGTAATCAGAGCACAGCTTCAGGATATCACCTCTCCATGATGATGAGGTCGCATGGGAACCCTGAGAGTCAATGAATGCATGCTTTACCTGGAGCATCTTGCCATCAGGCTTGAACCATGGATTTTGCAGAAATTTCAACAGGCTTGGAATGCTCAATATTCTATCAGCACCGACAACCACATATTGCCTATTGGGAAGAGTGGCCAGAGCACAGACCCAAAAGTGATAGTCATTTTCCTTCTCTGATCTACCTACGTCAATACCAACAGTGATGGCCATGGTATCCTGTGGGATCATGTTTCCATCGGCCTGAGATGTGGTAATCAGCCCCTTATACTTCAACTCGGGAATGATCAATTTCTTGAGCTTATCAATTGGCACCACTGATCGGCTCTGGCTAAATGGCTCACCAATGATTGAAGTTTTCCAGCTTCTCAAGTCATCAACATTCTTGCCCGCTAGGATATGCCTGATCACAATCTCTTTAAAGTCACGGGAACGTGACATCATGCCTGGAAGTCTATAGCCAACGCTGTTCTTTGGGATCTTGGAAACGTCCTGCTTTTCATTGCGCATCCACTTGCCCAAATTGCTGTGGAGCATGTATTCCGACTCTTCCATGGTGTGGCCGCATTCTTTAGTCAGGCATCTCCACTTCAAAACAGAAGGATCGGCATCAATCTCAGCAATGGTGTATTCCACATCGTCATGCTTTCGTGTTATGTTTTCAAAGACGATCTTATCATATGCACCGCAATGAGGGCATTGCATCATCCAGTCATGCTGAATTGAGTTATCTATGAGATGGCATATTGGATCATCAGGATGCTTGGGAGTAGAAACGGCAATCAGGACTGGATGCTGTTTGAGGAATGATCCAAGTCTGTCCTTGGCCAGATTGACAGGATCAGCGTTATCCTCAAACGTTCCGTAGAGGGCGACTTCATCTAGCACGACGCAAGCACAGGCTACCGATGCCAAGCTGGCTTGCGATCCAGCGGTGGCGATATGGCAGAGTGTGCCAGTCTTCAGCTTAAATTGATTGTTCTTCCTCTTTTTCTCACTGGACATGGAAGCACTGAGAACCGATGACGCATCAATAATCGGATATAAGGTCTCATTGAGGAATCTAGTTGCAGTATCACCAGTAGCGAAAACAATCATAGCCGATTGGCCAAGATAAAATAACGAGTAAATCAATATCATAGCCATCAACGTGGACTTGCCGACTTGGCTTCCACACATCAGACTGCGATAAATCACATCCCGATTTGGCAAGTCATCTATGATGGCCTTTTGCCACGGGTCTAAGCGAAGTCTTCCAGGCCTTGGGCCATTAGGGATGATCACATGGCGCTCAAGCCATACGCTGGGCATCAGATTTTCGGGAGGCGAGAGAGCTTGGATTAGCTCAGGTCTGAGAGGGTAATTAAAGCGCACCATTCATGTATTTATTCCCGTTGCGTATCGCATTTTATGACAATCTGAAGGTTTACGCTCAAACGGCCTCATCCAGTTGCAGGTCCAGAGATGACAGGTACAAAGCATCATCTTACAGGATGGCGAAATGGATAAAATTAAGCCCTATTTGTATACGTCCTTAGCCGCATATGGGCTCATATGCGCTGTTTATTTTACGGTTGGCTCTTTTCACCCAATGGTGTCCGCTCCACACGCTGGTGAAGCAATTCCGATTGAAACAAATTGGCTCAAGGAATTCTTTTCAGGCGCCATGGTAAAAGCAGGTGTTTTCATAGCCCCCTTACTCATTCCACTTTTCGGTCTCTTTGTAGATAAAAATATTCTTTATGCACCCGGTACAGATTACATAAAACTAAAAAAAGATATTGTTACTAAAATACGACTTCATCTTGAGACAATTTTAAAAACCGAGAGCGCTCCAAAAGATGACATTAATTTGGCAAAAAAAGACATAAAAGAATTGGCTTCACATTTACTAAGCCTAAAAACAGATCTAGAAAATAGATATTTTATTAGATATTGGTTCTCAATTCCCAATCAGGAATCGCTAGATGAGGCATTCAAGCGCCTAGACCAATTGGATACTATCTGCGGCGGCAAAGACATTAATGAAGAATTAGAACAAACAACAGTCATACATTATGCAAGATGTATAAGAACCATTGAATTGAGATTAAAGATTGTAATTGATCCTATGATTAAAGATAAGTGGCGCACTCACATTCAGATGAGGAACGCCGCAAAGAATCGCCGTCTACGACATGCCGATGAAGTCAGAAAAGCAGGAATAAGGAATGAGGAAATTCTGAGGAGCGACCTGGACGTACTCGCTGGTCCATCATTTGATCTCACACGGTTTTCCATTGGCCCGAAGACACAAGAACAGTTTGAAAAAATGCAGAGGGATGTTCTCTCATTTACCAACTCAGAACAGTCATTGGAAATATCCAGGCAGCTAGAAGCGACAAAAAAGACAATGGAAAAAGTTTTGGGACCGACGGTGAACGAATTAGATAAAATAAAAACTGAGATGAGCAAAATAGTAATGCCAACCGCAATACCACCTAGAGACCTAGGTAAATAATCTTAGGCCATCTTATTGCCTTGGCTGCCTCCTATATGATTGTAATTAATGCATTTATATAAATTTATAGTGTCCCATGTTTTGGAATAATAACGGCAGAGCCCGCTATTGCCGATGGGCTGATGGCGAGTAAACAGGAGGGATGGAACCACTATGACTTTGCTTTCATGCCGCGACTGCAAAAAGCCTGTTTCGTCAAACGCAGCAGCCTGTCCGCATTGTGGATGTCCAGTAAATCCCCAGGCGAATAAACCGGGCGCTATCGGCGGTTCAATCACGCCATTCGCCGACGAAGATGAGGAGGAATCAATCCCCGAGGAACCAGTCGCGGATTATGCGACTCTACTCCTGGGGATTCCAGTAGCCGCAATAATGCTCGTCATATTTTGGGTGGGCAACATGTCCCTCATTCAATCACCAGTGAGCACACTTCAGTTGATATTAATTTCCACTGTCTTGGCAACGGCATCTTTTTCGGCACTGGAATGCAGTAAAAATGGATCTCCAGATGATATCAAAGAGGGCATGTTTAGTCCAACAGGCTGGTTTTTCGTTATTGTCTTATTGTGGATAGTCGCTTTCCCCATCTATTTGTATAAAAGAAGTCATTACGGACTGAGAAATTTTGCCTTCACAGGAACATTTTTAGTGTTCCTTTTTGTAATTTGCTGGGGTTTTATGTATTCAGTAGTGGAGGACAGGGTTTCTGAGTTGAGAGGAAAGATTGATCAATTACATCATCAGTTTAATCGTTAAATAAAACAAATGCCTGAACTACCAAAAGCTGAATTGGATGACTCTGGTTATGATACAACAAGAAAGTCTGTTTTATGGGTATCGTCATTAATTATTATTGAATCGTTTTTGGGAATTCACCTCTCAGAAATACCTCATCTTGAAAGCGTTAAAGACTGGAAATTGTCTGTGGTATTTATTGTGGTTATTGGATATTTTACTTTCAGATTGATGCAATACTCTTTTAATGAATTCAAATTTGAGGGAACGTCAGATATTTTGAAGGACCGCCTAGAAGATAATATTAAACAAGCTGAATCACGAATAAAGGAATTATTATTAAGAGAATTCAAGTATATTAATGATGAATCTCATATATACATACAAGATGGCCCTAAAATTGTAAATTTTGACCTAAATTCTGTTTACGATACTTATTTTGCATCAGGAACAATACATTACGATTCTCGCATAGGACAGACGAGTATGCCAAGGTCTCAAGAATTTGAGAAATCTGTGGATATTCTTAAAGCCGTTAAAATTGGTACTTTGAAGAACACTAAAAAAAGAACTAATTTACTTCTACCTCATTATCTGCACGTCAGACTTCCGTTCATTATTTCTGGAATTGCTATGATAGTATTGATATTTAAGTTTTTAATAAGCCTAGATGCATTTCCATATCAAGTCAGCGGTCCAACCTTCCAACATCCTGTTTGGGCACAGCCAAAACCATGACAAACCCTGATGAATCTAAAGAGTTAATCAAAGCCGCTGAAACTGTCTTTGTAAATGAATCTTTACAGAGGTCAGATTTTCTTATTGAAATTGCTAAAGTAGCAACGGATTTAGTTCCGATTGGGACAGCTTTTTTAGCTGGGGTAGCATCCGGAAATTATGGAATGATTTCAGCCGCCTTTCTCGGTGGTGGAGTACTTGGTTTAAAAATTGCAATGGAACGAGTTAAAGCACGCAAAAGGCAACCAGATATTGAAAAGCATGGTCCAGGGTTGGCTTTAGAAATTGCAACAAAAGCCGCTGGAAAATCTGGGTTTATGAGAGATGTATGGATTGGATTACTGTCAAATGCTATTGATCCCGATTTCCCTCATGAGATTCGTAAATCAGATTTGGCTATCCTTGATACCCTAAACGATTCGGATGTAGTTATCATATTGATGGTTGGTAAATATTTACCGAAAATGCATGATGATTGGTCTTCATATCCTAATGCAATGCAATTGCTTGAACACTTAGGCGTATCTGCCGATTACAACAATACTGAATTTTTTAATCTCAGGGCATTACGAAATCAATTCAATAAAGTTATAAAAAGTGAATTACGCATCTCAAATGAAGAATTATCCTATTCAATAGAAGAGAAATCAAGACCACTACACGATTCAAGCAATGATGGAGAATATTTATTTGAATGTGTTGTTAAGTATCAAAATAAAAGTCTATGGAAGCACAATACATCTATAACGAAAGACATATCTGATTATCCTACGGCACATAGTTTATATATTCTGAGGCTACTCCCTAAAACGAGAAGAATTCTAAACCTCATATATGACCAGCAATTAGGATACTAATTTATTCACAACTCCGGATATGAAAGCTTTATCTCAATGATAAATCCACGTTTCTCCATCTCTTGAATTGCTGCCTTCAGATTGCCAACACAAATTATAAACTCTTGTTCCTCTTGCTGTCTTTGCTGAGCAAGCTTTGCAGCTTCAATCTCTCGTTGCCTCAGCTTTTTCACTGATGTACAGCTATGCCACAAGAAGCGCTTTAAATCATCGTCCATTTTTATTCCCCTTCTTATTCTTTCGCACCCTAATAAATCTAATCTCTTTGTCTGATTTCTGGATCTTACCCCCTCTCATCTTCCATGTTTTATCTTTAATTCCAGTTCCATTTATTGTGATTATGTCATCCATTAAATTCTCCTAATCGTTCTAACATTTTTTTCTCGTTCCACTTGGTACACCAGTCATACAGACCAGCGCACTTGTTGGGAAACATCTGCTCCATTGTCTGAGCCAGTCTCAATCCAAATTGATCAATATAGCAATATTTTACATGATTGTAGTTCTTGGGAACATATTGGATATTTTCATGGTAATTGAGAATTGGAATATCTGAAATAGTATTCAATCCAAAATCTATGAGACAACTCAGAGGAATGATATGATCCAATGTAAATTTATCGCTATTGAAGTTTAAGCGAGCATGTTCCATTTTCTCAAGCAGGACTTGTCGCTTTACTCCATATTTTCTCTCTGTGCTTGGCAAGATGTTCCAGAAATTGAGAATGCGATTGAGTTTTGATCTGATAATATGAGCCAAATAGTTGTTAGGATCTTTCAAGTATTCCTTTTGATAGTCTCGTTGATAAGATCTATACTCATGCAGATGCTTTCGTCTGTCAGCTTGCGCATGCATGCGGAATTGAGTCCTGCGCCTTTCGTCATATTTGACCTCACCAGATGAAATCATGCTCTGGTTATTGGCTATGAATTTTCTCTTATGAGCCACGAAGTATCTGTTGCTGCTCAATTCTTGTCTTGCTCTCAATATGGCAATATGCATGAGCATTTTGCGGCAGAATTGAGATAACCCCAATAAGTTATTTAAATTCTGCATCGTTCCCTGTTTTACCATTTTTCTTCTCCAGTATAAATTTGTTCCACAATTTAGCCAAAGTAATCGGCCCAGATTCATCCAATATCTCTAATACATCTCGCTTATCGTACACCACATGTCTGTCTCTACCATATCCACGCGGCATATGGCAGATCTTACTTGTTACATTCTTGTAATACCAATCAATGTCAGCCTCAGACATATACATTTATTCATCCCTCTTCTTATCCGATTTCTTCTGTCCATTGCGAGCTTCATGATACAATTTCAAGACTCTTGCCCATGTTGTAGGATGAATCTTGTAGGGCTTTCGCTTACTCTCTGCCATGGCGAAGCTCTTTGTTGATCTGTTTGTTGATATAAACTCTTATGCGATCATTCCACACAAGGAGTTCCATGAGTCTGAGCAATCTGGTCTCGTCATGCTTAGTAGTTTCCAAGTTGTCTGGTATGTTTATTTCAACGTTGTTGTGATCGTCAAACATTACTTGTCTCCCATTTTCTTGTATTGTGTATTGATAACCCAGCGAATGTAAGCAGCCACAGATTCAAAATTATTGAATTTAGTTAGCTCATTAATTCTCTTTTTCTCTTGCTCACTTACTTTTATCAAAAGCTGCTTGTCTTTCATAATTTCTCCAATTCATGCAAGTATATATAACAGATAGGTGTACATTCTGAAAAATATTTTGACATGAACGCCTGCATGTTCATCAGGTGTGGGCTTAGCAGATCGCGAGAGGGATTGTTTAGAGAATTGGAGACAGAAAAATAAAAATGGTACATCCATCTGTTTATTCCCCGTACTGACCATATTTTATGTCAATCTTCAGGGATGAGTTCAACCAGCCTCAACCTGTTGCAAGTCCAGAAATGACAGGTACAAAGGAGTATCAATCGGGATCTGTCCATGAAGAAATTGAAGCTTTATTTGACTTGGATGTTTGGCGTTTATGCCATTATATTTATTATATATTTATTATATTTTTTCTTTGCGTATCCAGCTAAGGCACCCACCCCTGGGCAAGTTATTGCCATTGAAACAAACTGGATTTCAAACTTAGCCAACAAGATTCCGATTGTTGTTGCACCGCTTCTCATTCCACTGTTTGGACTATTTTTTGATAAAACCATTGTCTACGCACCTGGAACAGAATACCGAAAGCTAAAGAAGGAAATTGTAACCAAAATACGATCACACTTGGAAACAATATTCAAAACAGAAAGCGCACATAAGGATGACATAGATAAAGCAGTTGAAGATATAAAAGAATTGGCATCACACCTATTAGACTCAAAGACAGATTTGGAAAATAGACATTTTATTCGTATTCTATTTTCCATTCCAAGTAATAAAGCACTTGATAAGGCGTTCAATAGCCTTGACCAATTGGATACCCTCTGTGGTGGTAAAGATAGTGATGGAGAACTTGAGCAAAGAACAAAGATACATTATGCTCGTTGTATCATAATGATTGAAAAATGTCTCAAGATAAAAATTGATCCTAAAATAAAAGACAAATGGCGTCAACACATGCTAATGAAGCGACTTGCCAAGGATCGTCGCCTAAGACATGCTGAGGAAGTGAGACAAGCTGGCATAAAAAGCGAAGTAATAAAAAGAGTAATTCAAGCAGAAAGGGATGTTCCATTCTTTGACTTCAAAGCTTTCAAGTTTTGTGGTAAGAAAACTGAAGAAGAAATTGAAATAATAAGACAACAACTACTCAATCTACCTAATTTTGAAGCGATAGAACAAGCAACAAAAGCCGCTCAAGAATTGAAACAAAAAGTAGAAAATGTAGTCAGCCCTATCAGCAAAGGATTAATTGAGATTAATGGTAAATTTGAGCCAATTCCCGGTGGTGTTAAAGATGATATTGAACTCAAGCAATTAATTAAAATGAGACAATTAGAAATTGTGCAGAAGAAAAAAGATTTGGTGAATAAAACAAGGACTCCTGAACAGATCGCCAAAGACCCGAAAGAGATAGAACGCGCTGATGAATTTGACAAGATGACACGTCAAATATTTTTCCCAAATGAAAAACCAATCATTCATGCCAATCCAGAGAGTGTAGTAATTAGACGCACCCAAGAGGATTTGGAAAAGGAAGGGGATATAGGTCGTAATATTATAGAAGATGCAAAGAATTTTCAGCTATCAAAAAATCAAAAAATAGCACAAGATGAAGCGATTTCAATGATGTTTAAGATTACCAGAGAGCAGCAAGTTATTATAGATGAAACGGACGCATTACTACCAGAACACAGAATTCCAGATAATGCAATTGCTGCAATAAAGGCTAAATTAAGAGACGTAAAAATATCTGCTCAAGAAATAATGGACAAGGCAGGAATTCCATATTTTAAGATTCAGGAAACCATGTCTGAGTATGAGCACCTTTTCACAAAATTTAAATTATAAGTTACTGTCCACCTCAACCAAAGGAAGTAATTAATATGAATTATGATGAAGAAATTTCAATTCTCCATAAAAAAATTGAGATGATGGGAAGAATATTTGCAGAAGTATTTGATGCGAATCAAAATGAAATTCAGTATGTAAAAGAGTACCTTGCGTTGATTGAAAATGGACAACCAACAAAAGAGCAAGCAAGCTCCTTTAATGGCAAGTGGGATGAATTGCGAAAGGTTGGACTATTGAGGCGTGAGAAATTATTCAAAGATTTTGGAACAAAGCCGCCTGATTCGCCTCGTTGATTCCATGCCTGGAATAGTGTTGAACTCAGATATGGCTAGGTTATAAGACCGGGTAAGGAGATAATCATGGCCAATGATTACGTAATTTGGAGCGTCAAGAATCCCGATAATGTCCGAATTATTCTGGATGATGGCATAAAAATGATTCCCCCAGCTGCGCCTGCAAATGTTCAAGCATTGCAATTGCTATCACCCCTCAAAAAAATTACGCTTCCCGGCTACATATTGCCCGCAGGTTTAGATATAGACGAAGTTCGCAAGCAACTAACTGTCAATGGATGCTTTGCCTACGTCGCTGGAGTTGCAGTCCAATTTGGCCAGCCTCGCTCTGTACCTGTTCCAAAAGCAAAGAAGCGGTAATAAAATGGATTACGAAGCGGAAATAAATAAGATCAAAGAAAACTTGAAACTACAAATTGAATACTCTGCTCTGAATGCTCAATTACAGCAGAATGCGATTGATAAACTAAAGGAAGTAGTGGTGCATATTCTCGGGGAAACTATAACTGACGATATAATAAACGATTTCAATGGTAAATGGCACGAGAAAGATAATGTAATTATACTGAAATTAGATAAGTTGCGAAAAGATTATAACCTTGGTCCTCCAGAGTAATCTATCATCTCAACAAATCAGGAAATATTCCGCAATCATGTTCAAGTTTTCTTATAAAGTCTATCCAGCATTCCTTGAAGTTTTGTGGTATTGATGGAGAGAAATCAATTGATACGTCAAAATGTTTATTGTTCATATTCTAACTCTCTTTCCAATGCAATCTGAACATCGCATCCTTCTTCAAGTTTCAATTTGGTAACTTCATAGTTTCTTTCATCAAATGGATTTGGTTTTTTATCGTATCTGAATGCGAATGTCTTTCCTTCTAAAGGAAAGTGTTTCTCCAATCGCACCCATTCACAAGCAGGTAAATCAAAGCGCCTAACAATTCCATCCATGATAATTTTGTATCTGTAATATCTTTTGGCGCCCGGTTCGTCTTTATTACATATTTTCTGGTTTTTGTTCTGATCCCAAACCTTCCAGACCTTTCCCAATCCTGCTACAAACGTAATGTCATATCGTCTATTGGGGTAGAGCTTGGCAAACTGTGCATGACATTCCCTTGATCTAATTTTCTCCTCTGCCAGGTCTTTTTCATAGTCTATGTCTTCCATTACTCGCCCTTCACATAATGCGATGCAGTGGTATCACCAACACGCATTGTCTTTCTAAAGTAGCCAAGCTTGACCAAAGTATTTCCCATTTTCTTATGAGTAATAACAAATGGTTTATTAGCGTTGTTGTACTTTCTGGTTATTTCGTGAATGCTCGTCCACTCAGCCAATGTGATTGTTTTAAGCCAATCTGCTATTTTATTGTCTTCAAATATCTTTATATTGTTCATATTCGTCTCCATTTCTTACTGTTATTTATACGCGCCAATCATCTTTTGTATAACAATCTTATAATCATCATTTCTACGACTCTCTTACGACCTATCTACGACTCCCATACGAACCCCATACGAAGGTGGGTACTACAAACTCTAAAACTCTCAAACTCTCAAATATGAACTAAAATTAAAACTGAATGGAATATGAATAGGTGGCTTTGATACAAATGGATTTCATTTTGTTTTTATAAGACACTGAACGAATCAACACCTTGCCTCGTACTCCCCGTATGACGACATAGGAACGCGAGAGCGCCAGGGGCTTGCCCCTGCCCCCCAATTCCGCGGGACCCCCCATCCCCAATTCCCTTCAAAAGGGAGCACCTGTTCAAAGTATGGTCAGCTCACCAGCACCTGGAGCTACCAGGGCTCCAGAGGCGACTATAGGGCCATTTCTGGCGAACCTAGAGCTACTAGGGTTCCTCCATGTTCCCCCCAGGGCGTTCCAGATTAGCTTTTAAACTATTTTTTTTAAACACCAACCACTCCCTGGTTATTAAGTTTCTAAAGGGCATTCTGCTAACGTACTACAAAATAAATATCCTGCTTATTCACGTAATTCCAAAAATTTTCCAAAAACGTCAACACACCATTTTGCTTTAAACCCATTATCAGCATCCACTGCATAGAATCCCGGTATAATTCTAATTGCTCTGGATTATAGCGAACAAGGCTGGACAGATGAAAATAAGCCAACAAGACTGCAATTTCTTCCGAAAAATAATACTGTGAATCACGATAAGCGGAGACACAACTAAACTGAGTGGTTGGATCTGCCCCAGTAATAAGCAATTCTCTTCTAACATATGATTTAATTAGTCGCTCCTTAGCTAATTCTCGGCTAGGATCACGAATGGTAGGGCTTACGAAAACATTACCGGCAGCAGGGTTTTGACCAAATCCATTTACTGCATGAATTTTTCCTAAATCCAAAGTCAAACCATTTGGTCGCTCATGATTTATAAATTGAAGCCTGTGTTCATCGGTACTAACGGAAACAATGTCTATATCAATATTTATATGCCCATCCTCCACTTTCGTTATATGTGATAACTCATATCCTATAGCAAGAATATTTGAGTAAATATCAACGATATTTATTACTTTTTCCTGAATGAGAGTCCTACTTCCGTGTATCACTTCATTTAAAAGTAGAATAGCTCCATTTTTACCAATATTAATATTGTCGGCGATGATGGATGGCCGCGTGTTGGTATCATTTCTATAAAAAGCCCCATGCCATCTTTCTCCGGCTAGCTGTTTTCCCTTACCACCAAAATGGATCATAATCTTAGCCAAATTTAACATGGCATAATACAAATTTAAAAATGATATTTCCGCAGGCTGCTTTAATCCTGAATCCAAGAGAATAAGCGCGTATTCCAAGTGAGACGAGATGGCCCTAGATGTCGCCTCAATTTCTGATGCATCAGTAAATGAATGCTTATTTCTTAAATAATCAGCTATTACAGATTTTCCACGCAATGACGATATTAGGGAAATATAGTCATCTAAAGGATTCCCACGTGTATGAACGATATGCGGTTGATTTCCATAGCGATATATCATTACTTATCCACACAAACGTTGACGAATGTACGACCTTCCCTGATGAATATTTTGTGATCTTCAAGATAGCCTATGTTGTATTCTTCGCACTTCGCAATGGCTTCCTCACGAGAATACGATCCGAAGCTCTCCCCTGGCAACACACACATGCCTGTCTCGTTGACCTGGAATATGAAGTATCGGTCCATGTGGTCTCCTGATCTCGCCAAGCTACATAGCCATTACCACTGAGGCAATCACCGCCATACTTGCCATTGCGACCCTCTATGACAATGGTTCGTTGGCAAGCCGGCAAATAGCATTGCGTAAGCCAAGACCACCTGTGTCTCCTATGCTGTCAGCGGGGCTAGGATCGCCAGCAATCGCCATCCAGGTGCCATATACCCATGGACCAATGGTACTCCCCGAACCTGGGCCTAGCCCTGCCTGGGAAAAACATCCCTACAGATTTTCTAAAAACATACTAAAAAACTTAGGGGTTAGTGTCTTTTTAGGAAATAACTAATAGTTTCTATAAATAACAGCATGGATACTAATAATAACGATACTAAACCCCATGCCAGCTCACCAAATCCTCAACCAGATGCCGACGACTCCCCAAGCCTAGCCACGCCATTAGCGTCTGATGCGCTTCAACCTTGGTTGATAGACAACAAAAAGTCCCTGGCTGTGGCTCTTAAAATTGGTCTCCCGAAATTAGACCAGCTCCTGACCTATCCCAGCTTCCCTAGGTACCTGATCAACGGGAAGGTTTATTACGATCATGGCGCATGCATTGGCTGGATGTGCGCGAATGAGTTAGCCTCTCCCCGTTCTCACTTCCTGGATCGGTACAAGGACCAGGCATTGCAGCCAGCCAATCCCAAATCTGGCAAAGGAAAGTACGGGACCAAAGACTGGACGATCAACAACCATCCGAAAATCGTTGAAGAAAAAGCGAAGTGGATGGAAAGCCAAGCTGCCTTGGTGGACCTCAAGTATCAGATTCAATCTGGCAAGCTCATTGAAGCGGCCAAGGTCTATGAAGATCAGGCAACGCTCTATCAGATATTTAAAGACAGATGGCACAGACTCCCTACCGAGCTTGCAGCCAAGTGTGTTGGTCAACCCATTGGCATGATTGAAAACATACTCCGAGACGGAGTTGAAGAGACCACCTCCCAGGTCGTTTCGGCAGCATTGGCTGTTCCAGTAGTTGAGCCAAAGAAAGAACCTGTACCAGAGGAATTGGAAATTGATCCAGAAATAGAACAGGATCACGCATAAATAAGATTACTGAGGTTACGATATGAGTAATGGACATGAGCCACCATGGCTTAAGGAAAACTTTCTGTCTGCGGTTTCAAATATGTCTTACGAGCAAAAGCTCCTGAGAGTTGAAGCGGCCATTGAGTACGCGATTGTTCACAAGTTAGCAGAAGTCAATACGGTATCAGATGGTCAAACAGTGACCTATGACCTCAAGCAGCTAACACTTCTGAGAGACCACTTCAGAGAAATGGTATTCAGAACCAATAGATACTCACTCAATGGATTACAGATAATAAACACATTTTCATAATTGATTGGAATTGAATGGCACGAAAGAAGAAAGTAGAAACAGAAAATAAGTTACCGATCAGTCAGGCACCCGTGCAGATGGTACCGCCCAATCATGGGCTATCACAAGGCGAGATAGAGACTCTGATTGCTTACAGAGCAGCCACCTACCAAGTCTCCAATTCAATGGATTTTGGTTTTGAGACAAACTCAAACACCAACGATCAGAATATTTTAAGCGATATCTCCATCATTCGCCCCAGGATGATGAATCTTGCCAGAAACAATGTCATCGCCAACGCACTGATTACCAACATAGTCAACAACACCATTGGCGAGGGATTCAAACTCTATGCCAACATTCCTGGTCAGCCAAAGCTGAATGATTTGATTCAGGATGAGTGGAAGAAATTTGAGATTGAGGCAGATGCATCTGGCGAACATCACCTAGACGAATTGGTTCGCCTCATATTCAGGAAATCAGTTGAAGAAGGCGATTGCTTTGGATGGATCGTGGCCGGCGATCAAGGACCACGTGAAGAATTCCTGACCAAGGTTCGCCTGATATCCGCAGGTCGTGTTTACAACCCCACAAACAAGTCTACTGATGACAAAGTATATGCTGGCATCGTCAAGGATAAGTATGGCGATAAAAAGGCAGTCTGGTTTACCAAGTACAATGACTTGCCATACCAAAATCAGAACAAAGCAGAGTTCCTGAAGAAGGCTATCCCGTTCAAAGATGACAATGGATTCACGCAAGTCTGTCAGATGTACATTACCAACTGCTACCAGCAATCACGCGGCCTTCCCCTCCTGACAACTCAGTATAATGCAATCCAAGATTGCGATATGTTCGCAAGGACTGAATTAGCTGCCGCAAAATTCAGCGCCAATTACAATATGTTCATTGAGACACCAAACGCTAAAGAGATGTTTGAAAATGCGGCCTTCTACAACCAGATCGCACAGGGCGGAAGCAACGGAACCCAAGGATTCACGAACGAATTCGGCGCATTTGCAAAGAAACTCGGAATCTTGCCGCAGAGAATCACTGGAGTCAACCCAGGTCAACTGAACCTGCTTATGCCTGGTGAAAAGATCAAGCAAGTGGGCATGACTAGGCCATCGTCCAGCTTTTCTGGCTTCATTCAGCAGCAAATGAAAATTATCACGTCTTCACTTGGCCTCAGCTATGCATTCCTATTCCATGATGGAGCGGAGCTAAACTTTGCGGCAAGCAGAAGCGATATCAGAAACAATCAGGTCACGTTTGAAGGCTGGCAGAAGGACATAATCAGAAAATTCCTGACCCCCCTCAAGGAAATGTTCTTAGTGGAGTTGATGGGTCGCGGAGTCATTCCTAAGCCAACCAATCTCAACGCATTTTTACGCGCTGTAGACTTTAAGTTACCAACCCCAGCAATACTTGACCTGAACAAAGAGATTCAATCAAGCATCATGTTGATTTCCGCTGGTCTCTCTACTCATGAGATTGAAAGCCAGAAATACAACAACAATGGATGGCTGGCAAATTTTGAGCAACTCGGACACGAATTGGCAGAGAAGGAAGCAAATGGAATCCCTCTGGATATCGCCAACAAAGGACAGTTGCCATCTGAAACGACAAACTACGGCAATACACCTGGAGCAACACCAAGCGGTGAAGTTCCCAAGCCACCTGGATCAGGTCCAGGGCGAATCGCTGGAGATGGAAGCACACTAAGCTAATTGGAGAAATTAAATGGAAATAGGACAAGTAGTTCCAAATGTAATTCTTGGACAAATACAAGCAGCACGCGGACATTTTGATAAGCAGTCAGGATATCAGAATTACGTTGATGCCACTACCCTGCAGATGTGGAAAGACTCCGTAATCGGTGATTTGCCAATCAATATTGATCATGACATCAGCTTGCTTTCTGAAGTTGTCCCTACCTGTGGTGTTATCACCAAGGATTCATTAAAGATCATTGATGGCAAGCTCGTCGGAGAAATGGTTTTATCCAAAGAATCATTTACAACCAAGCTTTATAATGTTGGCAAGCTGATCATGGATCTTATCGCACTCGGTAAAGACAAGATCATGTTTTCTCTGGAAGGTCTGATGCCAGTTGAATTGGACCATGAGAAGAAATTGGCAATCTATAGACCAACGGTCACGACCGAAGCTTCGTTAGTCAAGATCGGCGCTGCAACTACGAGGATTACCCTATCAACTAGGGATAATCCAGAGTTTAAAGAAAAATTATCTGCCGAAATTGAGAAATCAACAATAAATACCAATACCAACTTAGGAGATACTATGTCTAAAGAAGTCGCAAAAGAAGAAGTTAAATTGGAAGCTAAGGCAGATGAAAAATCTGAAGTAAAAGAAGTTACCAAGCTGGATGCCGGCGATGATGGTGTTATGACATCTCTCGCAGACCTTCACGCTAAGGCAGATGCCCATACCGCACAATTGACAGCTCTTGGCGCTAAATACGACGCTCTTTGCGCTCAATTATCAGCAGATAAAGCAACAGCAAGTAAGCTCGCTGCAATTGAAGAAAAGACTGAAGCCAAGAAAGCCGATAAATCAATAGAAGTTAAATTGTCAGTTGATCCAGGAAATCTTGAATCCGCATCAGGCGCAACCAATGGTGGCGAGCCAACTGACGAAGAATTATTGAAAGACCAGCACAAATACTGGTACGCAAAAGACAAAGACTATAAGCCACGCTTAAAAGTATTACGCCAGCAGAAATTGTCTGCCAAAAACCAAGGTAGATAATAGATCGGTCAATATAAATAAGATTAGCACAAACTAAAAAGGAATAGGTACAAATATGACGACAGCCCCAGCAAATTTCGCAGCAGGTAGTTTTAACAACTATGATGTTGTTTCACCAGAAGTTATTGACGCACTCAAGCAATTACTTGGACCAGCAAAAGCATTTAGCTGGGATGCAGGAAAAGGTTCCAGCATCTTCGGCGGCGCTGGATCAGTTGTTACTGTCCACGTTCTTCAGCAAAGCGCTTCACCAGCAGCACAGGTAATATCTGGCGCAAATGGTGAGATTGACTATACTGAATCCGCTACCCAATCTCAGACTACATTCACTGCGGTCAACATCCCATTGACTTAATATCAACCAGATGGTGTCAGAATTCCAAGCACTGTTCAAGCAAACTCCCCTAACAAGGATCTCTTGAGCGAAGCAGCAACAATGAAAATGTATCAATTGTCTAAGGCAGTTGTTACCAATCTTTCATCCATCATCACTTCAGCAAACTTTAGCCAGTCTTTCTCAATCTCTGGCGATGGTAGAACAGTTTATGACTGGAATTGCCATCAAGACTTGCTGGCAGTTGTTGAAAACGCTGGATTCATTCAAGAGCAAACTAGCGTTGTCTTGAACCCAGTTCAATATCACAAATTGGTGACTACATTACCAGGACTTGCTGGTGTAAACGTCACTGACGTTTTGAAGAGTGGATTTGTTGATTATCTCGGTGGATGCAAGATTTACAGAAGCACAGTCATCCCCGCTGGATGCGTTGGCTATATCGCAATGCCACAAGCAATTGCCGTAGCATGGAGAATTATTCCAGTTCCTGATGATTACGATGGTAAGTACACTTACTTGACATCAGACATGGATGATGCAAATGGAATCGCCCTCACTGTTCGTAGATTCACATTGAAAGATGTCCCTGAAGCTCGCATGCAATTTGACTGCGTTTACGGTATGGCCGTCGCAGATCCAAACAGACTGATCAGAATCTTAAACTAACAAAACTCTGTAGAAGTGAGTTGTTACCCCTGGATGATTTCCCACTTCCAGGGGTTTTTTGTGTCCTCAATTCATCAGTTATTAGATAAATAGAAGTACGAGGTTCATATGTCAAATTGCAATGTTAAAAATTTCACACTGGAAGAAGGATGCGATTTCTATGTTACGGAGCAACTTGTCGTTAAAAACGCCTGTGGCTCGGTGTCTGCCTATCCGATTTCTGGTGATACGTTTTCTGGACAAATAATTGACAATTTTGACTGTGAAAAGGTCATTGCAGTATTCACGTGCTCAATAATTGACCCAGTAAACTCAATCATTTCCATCTCAATTCCTCAAGCAACTGTTGCAGCAATCTGCGCTCCACACATCAGAAATCCTGACATAGCAGAATATATCATAGGTCAGTATACTATAAACTGGCTATCGGCAGCTACTGGTAGAACACGCATATTTCTACGCGGAAAAGTCAATTGGATACGTAACGCGAATTCAACGGGATAATTGATGTCTGACGATATTGTCATAATTGAAAACGACACACCTATATTTGCTTGCGAAGTCTCAGGACAAGCGATTCAAGCAGTCTCCAGCGAATTCCCTATATATGTCGCTGATGTATCTGGCCAATCAATTGAAGTCATCACTCAGGAGCTTCCGCCCATCCAGGTCATAGTTGGCGAAGGCTATGGATTCTCTGGCTATAGCGGATTCTCTGGAACATCTGGATTCTCTGGTTTCAGCGGAGTCAGTGGCCTGGGCCTATCTGGATTTTCTGGTTTCTCCGGTCAGTCAGGCACTTCCGGTATCTCTGGCTATAGTGGAATCAGTGGCGTCAGCGGCTTCTCTGGTACATCAGGATTCTCTGGCGTCAGTGGATTCAGCGGCTTCTCTGGATTCAGTGGAGCAAGCGGCACAAGTGGCATAACAGGCAGCTCGGGATTTTCTGGTTTCTCTGGCACATCCGGTTTCTCGGGTATCAGCGGCCAGTCTGGAGTCAGCGGATTCAGTGGCGTCTCTGGATTCTCTGGAGTATCAGGCTTCAGCGGTAAAAGCGGATTCTCGGGATACAGCGGCGTCAGTGGCTTCTCTGGCTATAGTGGAACATCAGGTTTCAGCGGTTTCAGTGGAGTCAGTGGCTTCTCTGGATTCAGTGGAGCCTCAGGCTTCAGTGGCCTATCAGGAACGAGCGGCATTACAGGCACTAGCGGATTCAGTGGAACATCTGGATTCAGCGGTGTTTCGGGATGGTCAGGTGTCAGTGGTTTCTCTGGTTGGTCGGGCACGTCTGGATTTTCCGGATGGAGTGGAGTCAGTGGCTTCTCCGGATACTCGGGCACAAGTGGCATAACCGGACGATCAGGATTCAGCGGCTTCAGTGGAGTCAGTGGATTCTCTGGTTACAGCGGAGTCAGTGGCTTCTCAGGATACAGTGGCGTCTCTGGCTATAGTGGATTCAGCGGAGTCAGTGGCTTCTCTGGATATTCTGGCACAAGTGGCATCACAGGCACCAGTGGCTTCTCTGGATTCAGTGGGGTTAGTGGATTTTCAGGGTATAGCGGCGTCTCTGGCTATAGTGGCTTCAGTGGAGTCAGTGGTTTCTCTGGTTACTCCGGAACAAGTGGCATAACTGGTACCAGCGGTTTCTCTGGATTCAGCGGAGTCAGTGGCTTCTCAGGATATAGCGGCGTTTCGGGATGGTCGGGAACCAGTGGCTTCTCAGGAGTTAGTGGCACATCAGGGTTCTCAGGTTTCAGCGGCGTCTCTGGCTATAGTGGACTCAGCGGAGTCAGTGGCTTCTCTGGATTCAGTGGAGTATCGGGATTCAGCGGTCTATCTGGAACAAGTGGCATCACTGGTACCAGTGGCTTCTCTGGATTCAGTGGGGTCAGCGGCTTCTCTGGAGTCAGTGGCACATCGGGCTTCAGCGGCTTCTCTGGTATTAGTGGATTTTCTGGACTCAGTGGAACCAGTGGCATTACTGGCCGATCGGGCTTCAGCGGCTTCAGTGGATATTCGGGCTTCTCCGGTTTTAGCGGAACATCAGGATTCTCTGGTTTCAGTGGAGTCAGTGGCTTCTCTGGATTCAGTGGAGTAGGCACATCTGGCTTCTCAGGATACAGTGGCGTCTCTGGCTATAGTGGATTCAGCGGAGTCAGTGGCTTCTCTGGATATTCTGGCGCAAGTGGCATCACCGGTACCAGTGGCTTCTCAGGATTCAGCGGAGTCTCTGGCTATAGTGGATTCAGTGGCGTCAGCGGATTCTCGGGATTCAGTGGCGTAGGCACATCTGGCTTCTCAGGATACAGTGGAGTCAGCGGATTCTCTGGATTTAGTGGCATCAGTGGCTTCTCCGGATTCAGTGGAGTCTCTGGCTTCAGTGGTCAATCAGGAACAAGTGGCATCACAGGAACCAGTGGCTTCTCTGGATTCAGTGGAATCAGCGGGTTCTCTGGTGTTAGTGGAATGTCAGGTTTTAGCGGATTCAGTGGAGTTTCGGGCTTCAGTGGTTTATCTGGTACGAGCGGCATTACGGGCAGATCAGGCTTCAGCGGCTTCTCTGGAAGCAATGGGGCGACAGGCACGTCGGGATTCAGTGGATTCTCTGGAAATAATGGCGCTACAGGAACATCAGGATTCTCTGGATTCAGCGGAGTCAGTGGCTTCTCTGGATATTCTGGCGCAAGTGGCATCACCGGTACCAGTGGCTTCTCAGGATTCAGCGGAGTCTCTGGCTATAGTGGTTTCAGCGGAGTCAGTGGTTTCTCTGGATTCAGTGGAGTAGGCACATCAGGTTTCTCTGGCTTTAGTGGGGTCAGTGGATTCTCTGGATATAGTGGAGTATCTGGTTTCAGCGGATTCTCGGGCACTAATGGAAGCAACGGAGCAACTGGCACATCAGGATTCTCTGGATTCAGTGGAGTCAGCGGCTTCTCTGGATATTCAGGCGCGAGCGGTATCACTGGCACAAGCGGATTTTCTGGCTTCAGCGGAGTAAGCGGTTTCAGCGGTATCTCCGGCTGGTCAGGCACCAGTGGCTTCTCTGGATTCAGTGGAGTCTCAGGATTCAGCGGTCTCTCTGGCACCAGTGGATGGAGCGGCACATCTGGCTTCTCTGGTTACTCAGGTGTTTCTGGATTCAGTGGCTTCTCTGGAACTGGTCAATCTGGCTTCAGTGGCTTCTCTGGAACTGGAACAACTGCAACTGGCCTTGGCGGTGAATTAGTTTATTTCAATTCCAATACAACTATTGCTGGAAATCCTGCTATAACATATGCCAATGGATCAAACGTCCACTGGGATACAACTCCTGCAAATTCAATTAGTTCAGGTGCATTGGTTGTAAGCGGTGGATTTAGCGCAGGAAATATTGTCACTAATGCAATTGCTGTAAACTCTCAAACAACATCAACATCAGGCAATACAATTACACTTGGGGCAAATAGCAATTACTACAACATTTGGACTGGCCAAGGAACAATCACTTATCAATTGCCATCAGCAAC
>Ga0206937_10146_pt1 | contig 20935 bp, 20 predicted proteins | sample Alteio_BWOrgHeat_11_FD_152923 | JGI IMG/M metagenome (GOLD analysis project Ga0206937, IMG submission 152923) | Enriched cells from forest soil in Barre Woods Harvard Forest LTER site, Petersham, Massachusetts, United States -... | ecosystem: Environmental > Terrestrial > Soil > Temperate forest >... | reverse complement strand
TAACCAAAAAATCAACTACATCTTCATTCTCCGCTTTAAAAGCAGAACAGGTGATGTAGATCAGCGGCTTGCCGGGTTTGAGGTGTTTGACTACGTTGCGGGCGATATTTTGCTGCAGGCGCTGAAAGAATTCTATACGGGATGGGTTAAACTGGGCGATCATTTCGGGCGTTCGGCCCCAGGTGCCTGAGCCGCTGCAAGGGGCATCGAGAATGATGCCGTCGAAGAAGTAATCGTGCAAAACCTGGTCGTTGTTTTCGGTAAGGTCGAGCAGTTTTTTTTGGTATTTGCGCAGACCAGCTTGCTGAAAACGCTCATCGAGGTTGGCAAGGACGGATTCGCGGATATCGGATACCACCAATTTTATGTCCGGCTGCAAATCATGCAGCAGCAGCGATTTCCCGCCTGATGCGGCGCAGGTGTCCCACCAGTTGTCCCATTTCTCCGGTTTAAAATAGTTGGCAGTCTGCTGTGACGAATGATCCTGCACCTCGAACAAATGCTGGTTAGGAAAAATGGTTTCGAGGCGTGTGCCGTTTGGCAGGGCGAGACAGTTGTGGCCCTCATCCTTAAATGCGATATCGGCTTTGGTCAGTTCTGTTTTTACCGTGTGCTCACTGCCTTTATGGATGCGGATAAACAAGTCGGGCTGGATGAAGAATGACTTGAGGAACGCTTTTTTGTCAATGCCTTCGGAAACCTGGCTGATCCACGGAAAAACGTCGTTCAAATTAAAATCGTGATAAGCTGACTTTACCAGTGCGATCTTTTCATCTAAGGTAAAACTCATACACGCCGCCCATTCGGGTTTAAAATGCTGCAGGAAGGAATTGACCTGCGTGTTGCAAAGGAACTCTGCTACATGAAGGCGCTCATCGACAGGAAGATTAGGCAATGCCTTACCTAATCGGAAGTAGTTATAGATCAAACGACTGGCTACGCGGCGGTCGTTTGAGCCCATTTGCTTGTTTTGGCGATAAAAGCCGGGCAGGAATTTGCTTAAAGGTGTTTCGGCCGGGTATTCGTCCAGTATGCGTTGAAATGTACGGAGCTGGTTTATGGCCTTCATTCTACCTGTTTTAACTCAAAGTTAGTATATAAAAGCAGGTGTACGTAAGTATTTACCCATCCCTGGCCGGATTTTTTTTCGAACAGGAAATTATTGTGTATGCCGTTGAAGCCGCTTTGGGTAATATTTTTCAGACTGTCCTTCCCCAGCATGCGGCCAAAATAAATGCCTTCGTCATAACCTTTTATAGCATAATCGGAAGGTTCGGCGTGCCAGGCATTCAGATAATCGCGGATAAAGTTGTTGAGACGTTTTGACTTGTAATCCACATCGTCAGCCGAAGTAATATGCGTTTTAAGATGCTGCAGCAATTGCGGACTCAGATAACCTAAATGCTGCCAGCCGGGATGACCGAACGTGGTAACCGGGTACTTCTTTAATAAAGTATCCAGCGAATGCAGCGTAACTGTTAGAAACGCCTGGTTAGTTGAAGGAACAACGAATATATTAGATTTTGTTAACGAAAGCTGCGAGATGATAGGCCGCAGTTGCCCGTGAACAGGCGTGATGGTGACGATCCTGATACGATGGCCGCTGAGGCTGTCGATAGCTTTTGTAAAAGGTACTAAGTAATCCATTTCTTCGGAATATCCCGAACGCAGCACGAAGATTTTTTGCGGTTTCAGCTTGTCGCTGATGTATTGTGCGGTGCGCCAGGCATGCGTTTCGAGCGGAGGGTTTACGGTTACCAGGTTTTGGTTGTGGAAAATAATAGGCGATTCCGGCGCCAGCGGTGATACGATAGGTTTGCGTGCGCTTACCAGTACGCTGGTAAAGGCCCTGATGTCATCGGGATAAATAGGGCCGACAATGAGGTCACTTGCGCGGATGGTTGCATCGTAGGCCAGTTTGTGGGCCTGTGCCGGGTTATCCTTAGTATCGTAAAGCTGCAGCCTGTAATTGTAGCCGAAAAATGTGAGCGAATCCAGTGCGAGTTTAAAGCCGCGGTAATAGTCGGCGGCAATGCGGGCCTCCTTTAGTGTTGAAGCGGTGTAAGGTGAGCCGGTGCCGATATGATCCAGGCCAAAAGGCAGCAATAGCGAAATTACCGATGTTTTTGGCGGCGATTGTTTAACCGGAGGGGCGATTACTACTGGTTTTTCGGGTTGTTTTTGTTCAACGGGTGCCTGTACCGGCCGGATCTTCGGCGAACAGGCACCCATTATCAGTGCGATACATACAATTAGCAGCCGCCTATTCCCACTCAATGGTGGCAGGCGGTTTGGAGCTGATGTCATATACTACCCGGTTAATTCCTTTTACGTTGTTGATGATCTCGTTAGAGATCCTGGCCAGCAGATCGTACGGCAAGTGGCACCAATCGGCGGTCATACCGTCTAATGATTCCACAGCGCGCAGGCAGATCACATTTTCATATGTGCGCTCATCGCCCATAACACCTACCGACTGCACAGGCAAAAATATCGCCCCTGCCTGCCAAACCTTATCGTAAACACCGGAAGACCGCAAATTGTTGATATAAATCGCATCTGCCTCCTGTAAAATAGCAACTTTCTCTGGCGTTACCTCGCCCAAGATCCTGATAGCCAGTCCAGGGCCCGGAAATGGATGACGGCCCAATATATTCTGATCGATATTTAAAGCCTTGCCCACTTTACGTACTTCGTCTTTAAATAAGGTATTCAGCGGCTCAACCACCTTCAGTTTCATAAAGTCGGGCAAACCGCCTACGTTGTGGTGCGATTTAATGGTAGCCGATGGCCCTTTTACCGAAACAGATTCGATCACGTCGGGGTAGATCGTGCCTTGTCCCAGCCATTTTACATCCTGTACCTGGTGCGCCTCGTCATCAAACACTTCGATAAATACGCGGCCGATGGCTTTACGTTTCTTTTCAGGATCGGTTAACCCGGCAAGCGCATCATAAAAGCGTTGTTTGGCATTCACGCCTTTTACATTGAGGCCCATATGCTTGTAAGAGTCTAATACCGACTCGAACTCGTCCTTGCGCAGCAGGCCGTTATCTACAAATATGCAATACAGGTTTTTGCCGATGGCGTGGTGCAGCAAAACTGCCGCTACCGATGAATCCACACCGCCTGAAAGGCCGAGCACTACTTTATCATCGCCTAATTTCTCGCGCAACGCAGCAATAGTGGTTTCTACGAAGGAATCCGGTGTCCAATCCTGCTTGCAGCCGCAGATATCTACCAAAAAGTTTTTGAGCAATTGCTTGCCGTCGATACTGTGCGTTACCTCCGGGTGGAACTGTATGCCATACGTATCCGTGCCTGTGATCTGGTAAGCTGCGAATTTAACGGAGTCGGTACTGGCAATTATTTTGAAATTGTCACCAATGCGGGTAATGGTATCTGCATGCGACATCCATACCTGCGATTCCAGCGGGATGTCCTTAAACAGTTTATTCTCCTGGTCGATGTATTGCAGGTTGGCGCGGCCATATTCGCGGGTGCTGGATTTCATTACCTCGCCGCCATTATTATGGGCGATATGCTGCGCACCATAGCAAACACCCAGCAAAGGCAGGGTAGTGTGATATTTGGCAAATTCGAAATTTGGCGCATCCTCCTGGCGAACCGAATACGGACTGCCCGAAAGGATAATGCCTTTTACACTGCTATCAATTTCAGGAAAATGATTGAATGGGTGGATCTCGCAGTAGATATTGAGTTCCCTGACACGGCGTGCGATGAGTTGAGTGAACTGTGAGCCGAAATCAAGAATGAGAATTTTTTCTTGCATGGGCAAAGATAGGTTTTTGATTTGAAATGTGGGATAGGAGATTTGAGATTAGTTGAAAAACGGCCATTCAAAAATTTACTCCAACGTTGAAGCTGCCGCGTATATTTTGTATAGCTGATCCGTTATTGGTCTCTTTTAAATTGCCTGTCAAGCCATACTGTCCTTCATATTCGACAAAGAATTTTATCCTTTCGGTGACAGGAAGCTTAAATCCTAAGCCCATACTTACACCTGCGTCCTCCGAGTTAAAATCATCATTTACATAACTGCCCCCGGCATTGGCGTTGTGGAGGAACCCTATGTAAGGCCCCAACTCTGCATACCAGTTTTTTGAGCGGCCAAAATGCCAGTTAACCATTACAGGTACGGTAATATAATTTAGTTTAAGGGTCACCTTATCTACTTCGGGGCCGTTATTGCCATCCAAATAGCCGTTCGTCCAGCCTTTCTCGTCATAAATTACTTTGGCCTTCAAACTCCAGCTATCGAAAAAATAACGTTCTGCAGAAATGCCTGCGTTAAAACCCGTAAGGGTATGTGCATGTTCGGTTATATTGCTGTCGTGCACGTAAGAGATATTAAGGCCTGCATTTACGCCAAATTCAAAATCATTCTTTTGTTGCGCAGCGGCCATGCCACAGAAACCCAGTATAATCAGCAGTATGGTAGAAAGCTTTCGCATAAATGTGATCATAAGTTTCAGATGATGAAAGTAGGGAGTTTTAGTGAGGATTAAAACTTTGATGATGATTATAAACTTAAATAAGCACTTTCCGCCTTTGGTGAATGCTATTATGACTTTAAGTTGATTTGAGCGGTGAAAAATAAATAGTTTTAACGTTAATTAAAAACATCACTAATTTGAACATAGCAAGTTCCGGGTTTTACAGCGGTGGCAGGCAAGGTAAATTTGTGCTATAAATTTGAAAGATATGAACACACAGGAGATCATCAATTTCGATCGTATAGCCGAGGCTATCAGTTTTATAAAACAAAACTTCAAAGATCAGCCCGACCTTGACCAGGTGGCCGAACAGGTACATTTGAGCCCGTTCCATTTCCAGCGCTTATTTACCGACTGGGCAGGCGTTAGTCCAAAAAAATTCATCCAATACCTAAGTCTTGAGCACGCAAAAGGAATATTAAAAGATAAGCAGGCAACATTGTTCGATACCGCTTTTGAAACCGGCCTCTCCGGCACGGGCCGCCTGCACGACCTGTTTGTAAACCTGGAAGGCATGACACCGGCCGAATACAAGAACGGCGGCGCCGCGCTGCAGATCAACTACAGCTTTGCCGAAAGCCCATTCGGGCACATTATTGTTGCATCAACAGTAAAAGGGATTTGTTATATGGCCTTTGCCGATGACAAGCAAAAGGCCTTTGAGGAGTTGCAACACCAATTCCCTAACGCTGTATATACGCAGGTAACAGATATGCACCAGCAAAATGCACTGTTTATTTTCCGGAAAGATTGGTCGCAATTGCCGGAGATCAAACTGCACCTAAAAGGTACCGATTTCCAGCTGAAAGTTTGGGATGCCTTGTTAAAGATACCCCTGGGCGGCTTGAGCACTTACTCGACCATTGCGGGTGAGATCGGTTCACCGCAGGCCAGCAGGGCAGTAGGCAGCGCCGTGGGCGATAACCCGGTAGCATTCCTGATCCCATGCCACAGGGTGATCCGGTCGACAGGAGAATTTGGCCAATACCATTGGGGGCCAACCCGTAAAACTGCCATGATCGGCTGGGAAGCGGCACGCAGTAACACTGCAACAATTGGAAGTTAAGTAATGATATAAACCAAAAAGTCCCGTTTGATCAATATTCAAACGGGACTTTTTAATTACAGATAGTGTTAATTAATGGTGATGATCATCATCTTTCTTGTCGTGCGAATGGTCTTCAACCTTTTTCGTGGTGACTGAGTGGCTGGTATGTACAGTAGTTACTTTGTCCGAATGATTGCCTTTATACTTAGGGTCTTTACTGTCGCGGATAAGCGCCTGGCCATGACGTCCCTTGTATGACGCATATTTTGTGCGGTATGTCTTGTCGTTTAACCATGGTTTGTTCGCACCGTTTACCACAACCTTATAACCGCCATACAAATCGTAATTCCTATACTGTGGCGGCAGCGAAGTTGAGCTCACCCAGGTAGAACCGCTTGGATAGTAAAATACTTTTCCGGGTACATAGTAATAGCAATCAATATCGGGCAGATAATAATAATCTACATGGTCGTAGCCGGTCGGCCCCCATGTTGGCTGTGTGCCAATATTAAGGCTGATACTGATCTGTGCATCAGCTTTTGTGACCATTAAAACAGACACTAATGCGATCGTTGCAAAAAATAGTCTTTTCATTTTTAAATAGTAATGTTAATGTGTAATAGGTGATTTATGGCATAAATATCAGCAATTACCCCATATCGTTCTGTAACATTCCTGTGCAGTTTGATCCAGAAATCCGATTGTCACTTTTTGGTTTAGTTTTTGTAAATATTACAATAGTTTAAAAACTTACACACCTATGAAAAAGTATATAACAAGGATCATTGCGATGCTGATGCTGGCATCAATGATCGGTTCAATTACAAGTTGTTCTGTAGAATATCGTCAACGTCATGGTCATGACCATCACGATGATCACCATGACGATCATCATAACGACCATTATTAATCGACTAAAAACCCATGAAAATTATGAAATATCTAAAAATGATGGTACTTGCCCTTGTTTTGGCATTTACCTTTGTAAGCGCGCAGGCGCAAGTTGTTGTAAGAGCAAGAGTTGGTGGCGGAGGCTATTGGCATCATCATCACCGTTATGCTCACCGTTATTGGAGACATCACCGGTATTATTACCGCTAACAAATAGAACAGCCTTCATATTATGAGGGCTGTTTTTATTTTAAGGACATTTTTTACGCGCTAATTACCTGCGCTTTTTTAACTTGCAGGCTTACTGTGTTATATGCTGCATAACGGTTTGTTTGTTTTCTTTTTGATATTAGCTGCAATAGCGTTGTTGATGGACTGGTATGTTTTCTCAGGATTGAAAACCCTTACCAAACAATGGCGCTCAACAAGTTGGCAGCGGATTGTTTCATGGGGATTACCCGCGATATCAATAATCATAACACTCCTCTTCATTGGTGGGTCCTCCAGTTTCCGAAATGCCCGCGGCATGACGCCTTACCACGAGTATGTATTTAGCTTATTCCTGGTATTGTTAATTACCAAGCTTTTTTTTGTTATCGTATTATTTCTGGGCGATATCACGAGGTTATTTTATGGATTGATACGGGGCATAGCGCATCGTGATAAAAAGAAAGAGAAGCCATTTATCCCGGCAAGGCGAAGGTTTGTAAGCGAATTGGCTGTTCTGACTGCATCCGTACCTTTAACAGCGCTTGTGTATGGAATGATACATGGTAAATATGATTATCGCGTACATCGCCAAACCTTGTACTTCGACGATCTGCCTGAAGCTTTTGATGGCTTCACAATAACGCAAATCTCCGATATCCACTCAGGAAGTTTCGATAATACAGCCGCCGTACAACGCGGCATCGACATTGCCAAAGCGCAAAAAAGCGACCTGTTTGTTTTTACCGGCGATTTGGTGAACAACGCCGCCTGGGAAATAGAAAAATACATCCCGCATTTCAGCCAGTTGAAAGCGCCATATGGCCAGTTTTCCATTTTGGGAAATCACGATTATGGTGATTATATCGAATGGGCCAGCGAAGCACAGAAAGCGGCGAACCTGGAAAAGCTTAAACAACATCATAAAGAATTAGACTATCGTTTATTACTGGATGAAAATTTGGAGATAGAAAAGGACGGCCAGAAAATATCCCTCATCGGCGTGCAAAACTGGGGCCGGGGATTTATCCAGGCAGGCGACCTGGATAAGGCCTTGAAAGGTGTCGATCCAAAGGCTTTCAAGATCTTGCTTTCGCATGATCCTACCCATTGGGAAGATAAGGTCCGTTTCCATCCAACCACCATTCATCTCACCCTCGCAGGCCATACGCATGGCGCACAGCTTGGCGTTGAGACGCCCGGTTTTCGATGGAGCCCGGTGCAATACAAGTATCTCGATTGGGCCGGACTTGCCAATGAAAAAGACCGCTACCTGTACGTAAACAGGGGATTTGGTTTCCTGGCATTTTCCGGTCGCCTGGGTATCTGGCCGGAGATAACGGTGATCACGCTGAAAAAGAAGGTGGTGTAAATCTCTCCCCCCCGTATGTCATTTCGAACCTGAATAGCGCGGGGTTGTGAGGCTCGGACAGGTGAGAAATCCTATGCGCCATGGTACTAGCCCGTTTGCATAGCGCATAAGATTTCTCTTCGCACCACCCGCAGCCCTCCCTGCTCATCGAAATGACATGATGTTTTATTAGCATGTCTCGTGCAACGTTTTCATCTTCCACATTGTCTTTTTGAAAAACACTAAAGATCATGAGAAAAATAGCTTACAGCATTTTGGCCGTAATAGTAATGGCTGCCGCAACACTGACAGCCACGGCACAGGAAGAAACCAGGCAGGTTTCAGATTTTAACAGCATCGGTTCGGGCGGCCCGTTTGATGTGCATATCAAAATAAACGGCACCGAAAGCCTGAAAATTTCGGGCAAAGCCGAAGCCATCAGTCAAATAGAAACAAAAGTGGAAGACGGCAAATTACAGATCCGCTGGAAAGACCATTGGAAAAATCACGATGAGCATTTAGGCCACATAGATATTTATGTTACCGCAAAATCATTAACTGGTGTTGCCAACGCAGGCTCGGGCAATATGACTATTGAAGGTGCAATCAGCGGCAGCGATGTAAACGTTGCATTAAGCGGCTCAGGCAGCATTTCGGGTTCGGTTAAAACTTCAAACCTGCATGCATCATTAAGCGGATCAGGCTCGATACAACTGGAAGGCAATGCCGATGAAGCAGAAATAAACGTGAGTGGTTCAGGCACATTCAACTCAAAGGAACTGAAAACCAATTCGGCACGTGTACATGTCGCCGGGTCAGGCAGCGTTTATTTGATCGCTGAGAAAACCATTTCGGGACACATTGCCGGTTCGGGTAACGTGGTTTACAGTGGCAATGCAAGTGAAGAAGATGTAAAAACTGCCGGTTCAGGCCGTTTGCATAGGGAGTAAAATTTAATTAGATAATAATAAAACCGGGTCTGTGCGATTCCCTCCGCTGGGAGGGTGTAGGGAGGGGTTTGGTCCATGTGCATATTTGAAAACCCCTCCCTGCCACTACTCAGTCTATCGCGCCCCTCCCCTGGGAGGGAATGGGAAACTGGCTTTAGAAATATATTTTAAACATTATTTAACCTGCGGATTTCCCTGCAATGGCGGCAGCCCGATCAAGCGACGAAGGCTGTCGACCCCGCCGGGATTTATGATGGGCGGCATGTACAACGTGCCGCCTTTCGTTTGCACTATGGTGCCGTAGATCTGCCTGTTTGATTCCTGCATGGATACTTTATCTGCAAACGCGGCATAATCCCCGGGCGAAACATTTCCATCCTTTACAGCCTGCCATAATATGCCCACATATTTTTTAGCCATTTGCAGGTCCATATTATAAATGATGTTGAATAGTATCCTGTTAGCCTCAGCGCCGATAACTTTTGGACCGGGATAGCCATAAACGTGGATAATGGATTCAACCTTCAGTCCGGCAATTGAATCATGCCGGTGATTATAACGCCGGGCAAGCGCTGCATCTCTCGAATTATTGCCGCATTCTATTGTTACTATGTACAGGTTTTTTGTGTCGGATTTTTGCAGGGCGGCTATCTCAAACAGATCGCTTTTTATGGCAGCAGCGAAACGGTTTTGAAGATCATCCTGACCAAAGCATTTTACGGCAATGCATAAAAAAGATAACAGGATGACGGAAAAGGCTTTCATAATTGAGTGTTGCAGCAAACAAATTACCGCTTAAAAGCCTTAATAGTTTAACAATTAACAGTTTTTAACTTTTTTACCATGGCTACCACATCAACCAAACGCATCGGCCGCGAATCGGAAAACAAAGGCACTTACCTTACCCGCGAAAACTGGGAAGTGATGAAGCCATTCGTGCATTTTGCATTTAAAGCAATAGCGGTTATCGGATCGATCACATGGTCTATTATTAAGTTCGCACCGAAGCTGCTGGCGCATAAGCCGGAGGAAAAGTAGTTTGCAGTTATAAGTTGGCAGTTTGCTTTAACTGCAAACAGCTAACCGCCTACAGCAAACTTCTTAAATATTCTTCGCCAGCTTATCCAGCATTTCCTGTGGCACTTTGTGAAAGTCCATTACTAAAAAACCGTCCAAACAATCTGCAAATTTAGGGTCGATATTGAAGCAGATGATGTTGGCATTCATGGCGATGTACTGGCGAAGCAATACCGGCACTTTCAGGCTGCGGGTTTCTATTTCGGAGATGATATCGTCGAGGTTTTTGAAACTGTCTTCGCCGGGCATTAGTACGTCGGTGTCAATTTTGGAAAAATCAACCTTGAACCTTTTACGCGGCTTTACATATTGTGCCATTTCCTCATCGAAGTGGTTGCGGTTGATATAATCCACGATGAGCGATTTGGAGAATGTAGAGAACGAATTACTGATACTCACCGGCCCGATCATATAACGGTAACGCGGGTTATCGATCAGGAACTTGAATATAGCCTTCCACAGCAGGAACAATGGCAGCGGTTTCTGCTGGTATTCCTTGCGGATGAAAGAGCGGCCAAGCTCGATGCTTTTCTTCAACACCGGGATCATCTGCGATTTCACCTTGAACAGCTTGGCAATGTAAAACCCGCTTTTGCCAAGACTGTAAAATATCTCATCACCCAAACCGATGCGGTAGGCGCCTACCACCTGTCGCGCGTCGGTATCCCAAATAAACAGGTGGTGATAATAGATATCGTATTCATCCAGGTCGATGCCTTTGTTGGTGCCTTCGCCCACCTCGCGGAAGGTAACTTCCCGCAGGCGCCCGATCTCGCGGATCATGTTTGGAATAGAGGATGTCGGTACGATGAAAACTTCGTAGTTCTTTTCCTGCCAAACGCGGTAACTATCGCGCAGCGTTACCACTTCCTTTTCCAGTATATCCGGACTGATAGGCGGGGTAATGGCTTCAGGCAGTTTTTTTACCTTGAACAAATTACGCGGTCGGAACAGTTTCTTTTCCTCTTCCAGTCCTGCGCCTAAAGCGTAGGTACGCGCACGGAGATAATTGAGCAACTTGGTGCTGTTGGTATATTCAGGATAATCGGCAACGTTGATGGCTTTACCGATGCGCAGTTTTATGGTATGCCCCTGCTTGTTAAACAGTTCTGATGGCAGCTTAGCTGTACGCAAAGTGGGGTGGATGACGCTCAATAGATTGAACAGCAATCCGTTGTTGCCATGGAAATAGATCGGCACCACCGGAACTTGAGCCCTTGAAATGATCTTGCCCACAACAGGGTGCCACATGCGGTCGGTTACTTCCTGGGTCTCAATTTTAAAGGTGGATACTTCACCGGCAGGGAAAATACCTACAGGCGTGCCGCTGGCCAGCAGTTCGAGCGTGTTTTTTAGGCCGCTGATGCTGGACGAATGTTCTATATTTTCAAACGGATTTACCGCTATAAAGAAATCGCTCAGGTTAGGGATCTTTTTCAGCAGAAAGTTGGCCATCAGCTTGGCATCAGGCCTAGCCATCAACAGTATCTTTAATAAAACCAGTCCTTCAATGCCCCCATACGGGTGATTGGCTATGGCGATAAAGCCGCCTGTTTTGGGGATGTGGCGCAATTCGCGCTCGTCGAACTCGATCTCAACACCACAACCTTTTAAAATGGCATCAATAAACTCAATGCCTTCTTTATCCTGCGCCTGTGCGAACAGCTCGTTCACATCGTTTATCTTCATCACCTCCATCAGCAACGCGGCGAGCCCCGGCATTTTCAGTTTGTCCAGTTTAATAGCTTTTGCGAATTCTTCGGTGGTTATTATCTTCATTTAATCAGGTTAAAAGTGATGCTATAGCAGTATTTATACCAAATTTATTTATTTTGAACTGGATTTGAGCCTTCAATGAAACAACACGCAAAAAATTACCTGTCAATCACCAAAAAAGAGTGGAATGGTTTGGTTGTGCTGGTTATTTTGATAGCGCTGGTACTGGCGTCTCCTTATGTGTACCAATTGTGGCACAAAGATAGCACAATTAATCAAACCGAACTTAACCACGCGCTGGCTATACTCAGCAAAGCAAAGATCGACTCGGCCCAAAGTAATATCGATGACAGCTGGATCGACCACCCGGTAATGTTCGATTTTAATCCCAATAACCTTCCCGCCGAAAAATGGAAACTGTTGGGACTAAGCGACCGGCAGGTTGCTATCATTAAAAATTACGAGGCAAAGGGCGGTCATTTTTACCGCAATACCGATCTGAAAAAGATCTATGGCATTTACCCGGAAGATTACAAACGACTTGAACCTTATATCGATATCCCGCAAAAAGGCGATGATTATGTCCCATCGCATAAACTTGAAGCCGGAGCGACAATTGAAATAAACACTGCTGATTCGGCTAAGCTGACGGAAGTACGCGGCATCGGTCCCTCATTCGCCATGCGTATTATCCGCTATCGCGACAGGCTGGGCGGATTTTATCACAAAGAGCAATTGATGGAAGTTTTTGAATTGGATACCGCTAAGTATAATATCATCAAATATCAGCTGACCATCGATCCGTTAAAAGTGGTTAAATTGAAGATCAATACCATTTCATTGCCATCGCTGCAGCAGTTTCCGTATTTGAATTATAAGCAGGTAAATGCCATCATTCAATACCGTGCGCAGCATGGCAATTACAATTCGATAAACGATATGGCGAATGTGGCCATCCTAACTCCGGAAGTTTTACGTAAAATTGAACCCTATTTAAGTTACAAATGATTGAAGAACAAATAAAAGCCGCCATACGTGATATCCCTGATTTTCCGAAGCCGGGGATAGTGTTTAAAGACATCACCCCGATATTGAAAGACCCGGCACTATGCGAGAACATTGTGAACGCTTTTTCCGTACAATTGGCTGGTACACAGATAGATGTAGTGGCCGGCGTGGAAAGCCGCGGGTTTTTATTCGGGCTGATGCTGGCGATGAAGTTGGGCGTGCCGTTTGTGCCGGTGCGCAAGGCCGGCAAGCTGCCGTATACCATTAAACAAAAAGCCTATAAACTGGAGTACGGTACGGCAGTGATTGAGATGCATACCGATGCGATAGTGCCCGGTCAGCATGTGCTATTACATGACGACCTGCTGGCAACCGGCGGTACGGTAACCGCGGCAAGTGAGCTGATCACCGAATTGGGTGGTATAATTACAGGCTTTAGCTTTGTAGTAGGGTTGAGTTTTTTGAACGGTAAGGAAAGGATAGCGCCGCTTTGTGATAACGTGGTGGTGCTGGCAGATTATTGATTGAGCTATAACGCGTGATAACCGTTATATCGCATATCACCAGGTGTTCCGATGGAACACATTATACATGATTGCGATTTTCTACCCACGAGGTGTTCCTACGGAACACATTTTGGATTTTTCATTGTTCCGGTGGAACACTTTGTACATGATTGCGATTTTTCTACCTACGAGGTGTTCCTACGGAACACATTTGTTGGATTTTTCAGTGTTCCATCGGAACACTTGGTGGGTAGCCTGTTGAGAGATAAATGAATTTCAGTGTTCCATCGGAACACCTCGTGGGTAGAAGAAGATAAAAAACGCATATTATGTTCTGTAGGAACATTTGGTGATATGAGACATGCTAAGCGGGGGAGAGCTATACATACTCGATAAACCTCCCTGCTTTTGTGCTTGTAGTTTACGCCCCTGCGCCAACCGCGAAGCTAAGGCAGCACGGTCGAGAGGGGAACTGAATGATGCGTTAGCGATAGTAGCGGATACCGGCACTTCGGGGGCCTCAGTGTGACAAGCCGTGGCTAAGGCCTTGCGCAGTATGAGCGGATAGCGCGGCACCGCTTCTATCAGCGGGGCAACGCCCTAAATAACGGCAAACGGATTATAGCATTCTAAAAAAATTAGTAATTTTACACTCAATAAAACAGAAAGAATACGATGAGTGATATGGATGAATATGTATCGTTTGAGCAGATACCATTTGGCTCGGACGATTTTGCCAATAACCCTGAATCGCGCTGCCCGTGCATGCTGCTGCTGGATACTTCCGGCTCGATGAGCGGCTTGCCGATCGACCAGCTGAACGAGGGGATAATGACCTTAAAGCAGGAATTGAAAGAAGACCCGCTGGCTGCTAAACGTGTGGAAGTTGGTGTGGTTACCTTTGGCCCGGTTTCGGTGGAATCGGATTTTCAGACTGTAGATAACTTTTACCCGCAGCAACTGGTAGCCACCGGCGATACGCCGATTGGCGCAGCCATTACCCGCGGTATAGATATGATCACCAAGCGCAAGCAGGTGTTCAAGGAAAACGGTATTGGCTATTACAAACCGTGGATCATCCTGATCACAGATGGCGGCCCGACCGATAACTGGGTAGAAGCGGCCAACCTGGTGCGCGAAGGCGAGGAAAAGAATGCTTTTGCCTTTTTTGCAATTGGTGTTGAAGGCGCGAATATGGATGTGCTGAAAAGGATATCAGTACGTACGCCGCTGAAATTGAAAGGCTTGATGTTCAGGGAATTCTTTATGTGGCTGTCGTCATCCATGAAAATGGTGTCGGGCAAAAATCCGGGTGCGTCAGTAACCATGTTACCGCCATCAGGCTGGGCCGAGCTATGATATGGAAGGTGATCGGCCAGAGCGTAGTAGGCTCTTCGCATGTGTTGGTTGACAAACCTTGCGAGGACGCCATTAATTACCGCACTATCCCCCTTAAAGATGGCGAAGAAATACTGGTTGGCTTTGTGAGCGATGGTGCAGGCAGCGCCAAATATGCTGCCGCGGCCTCGGCTACAGCCGTAAAGATCGGTGTGGAGCTGGTAGGCCAAATGGTTGATGCCCACATCCTGGTGAATGACCGTTCTGTTATGCTGTTAGCCGAAAATATTTTTGATAACCTGAAAAAGCAGGCCGAAGCGCTTGGTGTACCATCGAACGAATTTTCGTGCACCATGCTGGGCTTTGTGATCTTCCCCAACAAAGCCTGTTTTATACAAATAGGGGATGGCGCTATCATCCGTAACGATGGCAGCGGCTATTTTACCTGGGTATGGTGGCCGCACAACGGCGAATATCAGAATACTACCGCATTTTTAATAGACGACCCGAATTTCGGCAACCTGAAAACCCGCGTGATAGAGGAACGTATAAACGAAGTAGCTGTTTTTAGCGACGGCCTGCAGATGCTTGCCCTTAATTATGAAACAGAAACCGTGCACCAGCCTTTTTTTGCCGATCTGTTTAAATGGCTGCGCATGGCGAAGGAAGATGAGCATATTGCCATCCTTGACCGTAAACTGGCCGAATACCTTGGCAGCGACACGATAAACAACCGCACCGACGACGACAAAACCTTACTGATGGCCACCCGATTATGAGTACCGCAGTTTACACCGGATTAAATAACATGCGTTATTCCCCCGGCCGTAAATTAGGGCAGGGCGGTGAGGGCATTGTGTACGAAGTGCGCGAGGATGCAGGTTTGGTGATCAAGATCTACAGCCATGATCTTTCGCAGGAGCGTATCGAGAAGCTTACTTACATGGCTTCTATCTCCAGCCCTGAGCTAAACAAGTTTGCCGCCTGGCCGCTGGATGTGGTGCGTGACAGCCACGGCAAAGCCATTGGTTTTACCATGCGCAAACTGGTAGCCTTTGTGCCGCTGCACATGCTGTTTAGCCCCATGGAACGCAAAAAGCTGTTTGCCGATAAGGGTTACAATTACCTGGTGCACGTGGCGCGCAATCTGGCGATGGCATTTTATAAGATCCACCAGATGGGTATCATCATCGGCGATGTGAACGAGGCCAACATCCTGGTAAACCCAAGCGGGATGGTCGCGATGATTGATTGTGATTCCTTCCAGGTGAAGAATGGCAAGCGTTATCATTTTTGTGAGGTCGGCGTACCACGTTATACCCCGCCTGAACTTTTGGAAAAAGGTTCATTTAATAATGTGGTGCGTACGGTAAACACTGATGCCTTTTCACTTGCTACATTGATATTCCAATTATTGTTTTTAGGTCGCGCGCCTTTTACCGGCATCAACCAGACCAGTGAAGATTATGATGAAGAGAAGGCGATCCGCCAGAAGGAATTCGCCTATTCATTAAAAAAGTCGCATAAGAAGCTGCTGCCTGCAAAGCACACGCTTTCGCTCAGGAAATTCCCTGCGGATATCAGCAAAAACTTTCATAAAGCATTCGAGGAAGAAAGCCATCGGCCTACACCAAAAGATTGGGTAATAGCATTGGATGCGATGGATAAGCAATTGGTGCAATGCAATAATTTTAAGGTGCATTATTACCCACAAACTATGCAGGAATGCCCGTGGTGCCGCTTTAATGCAGAAGAAGGCATCGTGTTCTTCCTGGACGAAACGCACCTTACGCCGGTGAGCAATGTGACCGACATCGACCGCTTTGTAAACGGTTACAAGCCCGAAAAGCTCGCTATTAAGAAGCTGAGCGAGAACTATGCCATCTGGAGCCTCACCGCCGCACCTATCGACAAGAAGTTTTATAACCTGAAAAGGAAAAGCTGGATGGTTTACGGGGGCATTGCTTTGGTTACTATTATTGCTTCGCTACTTGTGGGCTGGTTGTTCATTTTGGGCGGGCTGGTGCTCATCCTGCTCTCCAACCTTTTCTTCCCCACACAAATAAAGCTGAAGGAAGAGCTTGCGGTGCGGCAAAAGAAGTTTGACAGCCTGAAAACGCGTTTTAATTCCATCATCAAACAGCACAGCAAACCTGCAGAACTGGATAAATACAATAAATCATCGGCCAGGATGGATAACCTGGTGAAGAGCTTTAAATATTTGCCAACGGAATTTACCACGCAGAAAAAGCGCATCGAAGAAAAATACTTCAATGCCAAATACAAATATTACCTGTTCCAGTTCGAGATCGGTCAGCATAAGATCCCGGCTTTTGGCGATGCTAAAAAGAAGCTATTGTATGATAACGGCATCCGCAACGCCGCCGATCTGGATAAGCTGAATTCGCGCAAGGTAAACGGCATTGGTCCGAAGAATATTCAAACCCTGCTCACCTGGCAAAAAAAGGTTGGTAAAGATTTCAAATACCAGCCCGACCTGGAGCCCATCAACAAAGAGATAAATGCAGCAGCCAACCAGATCGGCATAAAACGCCAGCAACTGGAAGGCGAAATACGTAAGGAATACAAAGGATTGCAGGTAATTAAAGCCGGCATAAAAGTGCACGCCCAAACCGTGGAGCGACAATATATCGATACCGCCAAAAAACTTTACCAGGCGGAACTGGATTTGGGAGCGTTTAGGGATTTGATGAAGAAGCTCTGATAAATATCGAACATCGAATGTCCAACACCGAATGATGAAGTTTTTTCGATATTCGACATTGGATGTTCAATATGCAACATTTCGTTTCGATTCTTCCTGCAAGGAAGATTGCAATTATTTTTTTAATTATCTAATTATGTTAGCTTTACCGTTAACCTAGTTAATAGAAATGAAACCCTTATTGCTTAAATCCCTAACATTTTTCGCATTATTTATTTGCACAAGTGTATTGGCCCAGGAAAAATATACCTTGTATTATGACCAAAACGGAAAAGGTCTCGACACGAAAAAGAAAGCAGCTTATTATAGAATCGTAACCTTTGATGAGAATAATAAGCCTCTTGGAGTTGTGGAGGATTTTTACCCAGACGATACACTATATAGAAAAGGCGAAGCTACTAACATTGATAAGTTTGATGATATAAAGAGCCGCTGGAAAGACGAAGTGCTTACTTATAATGACGAAAGCAAACTAATAGCTAGCAATAACTATGACGCGAATGGATTATTAGATAGCGTTCAAACTATTTACAATATAGATGAAGAACGCTATTCAGTGCTAACTTATACACATGGCAATCCTACAAAAGATTATTATTTTGTATATGATAGGAAAGGTGACACTTCAAGGTATTCTTACCTGACACATTTACCCGTGCGACTGCTACTTTCAACAACCGATCAAGTTATCGTACCGATCACTTTAAGACAGTTATATTATCAGGATGGTCAGCCTGTAGAGTTTTATAGCATTGATGGCATATATGTAGGTGTCAAAATATCTACTCAACAATTATATGGTGCTTATTACGAAGCATACATAGAAATTGAAAATGGGTCTAATCCTCAATTTGATTTTAGCCCGGATAATATCACAGCAACATTAGAAGATGGGGGCAATGCAAATGAGGCCGAGGTTATGACCTATAATGACTATATGAAAAGGGTAAAGCGCAGACAGAACTGGACAACTGCATTTACCATATTTGCTGAATCTGCGGCTGCAACATCTGCCGGATATTCCTCTTCAAAAACTAATACGTATATACAAACATCTACCGGCAAATCTGTTTCTGTGCAATCAAATACTGAAAGTTATAATGGGGCTGCTCAATATGCGGCAATGCAAAATGCAGCGAATAATGTAAATAGCATGATCAGGCAGCAATACGATATAAGGCAAACAATAAGCGAGGGATACCTGAAGCTAAATACAATCTTTCCTAATTCAAGATTAGTTGGGTTTGTAAATATTAAATTCCAAAAAGCCGATCATATATTACTGAACGTACCGGTAAATGGGAAAGTTTATCACTTTGAGTTATAGAAAAACACAATTAATAATAAACCCCGAATAATGTATGTCGAATATCGAACATTTCATCATTCGGGGTTGAGCATTCGGTGTTCGATATTTTATCAGATCTGTATCCCGATCTTCCCTCTCACATGTCCCTTTTCCATAAGCTCCTGTGCCTTATTTACATCGCTTAGCAAAAACACGCTGCTGATGTATGGTTTTATAGTGCCTTCATCGGCGAGTTTGGCTAATATCTTCAAATCTTCCGGTTCACTTTGCGCCATGTAGGCAACGGTTTTTATGCCGGCTGCTTTTGCGGATGGCGCATCGGTTATGCCTACGGTGCTTACCAGGATGCCGCCCGGTTTCAGGATGTTTATTAATTGCCTTTGCTGGTCGCCGCCGATGAGGTCGAAAACCAGGTCGAGATTGTCCAGTTTGGCTACCACATCTTCCGTTTTGTAGTCGATAAATTCGTCTGCACCTAATTCGATTACAAAGCCGTCATTATCACCAGATGCGGCGCCGATCACAAAAGCGCCTTTCCAGCGCGCCAGTTGTACGGCAAAACTACCCACGCCGCCCGATGCGCCATTGATCAATACGCGCTGCCCTTCCTGTAATTTGCCATGGGTGAAAAGGCCCTGGTAGGCGGTAAGCCCTGCCAGCGGGATCACTGCGCTTTGCAGATGGTCGAGCTTGAGTGGTTTCAATGCGATCTCACTTGCGCGAACGGCCACATACTCGGCATAGGTGCCATTGCGGCTAACGTCCGGCCGGGCATACACTTCGTCGCCCACGTTAAAATCCTTCACATCGCGGCCAACCTGCTCAATCACCCCCGAAACATCCCATCCCAATATAACAGGGAACTTACGGTGCCCCCACTTGTCGTGACCTTCGCGTACCTTGTAATCAACAGGGTTCACGCTGGTAGCCAGCACTTTGATCATTACATCATCGTGGTTAAGTGTCGGCATCGGCATGTCGCCATAATGCAATTCCTCGGGTCCGCCGTAGCGGTATATCATTTCTGCTTTCATAGTAGTAGGTGTAATTTGGGTATAGAGAGCAAAAACCTGTCCAAAGCGGGGATTTTCCTTTTGTTTAATAGATTTAACTCCCGGTTGTGTAGCGTACTGTAGCAGTGACCGCTACGCATTACACAAGAAAACGCTACGGTTTTGCTACACTTTGCTACAGTTGAAAAATGATTATATTTAACGCAAAATGCTAACAATCATGTCTTTACAAATAACTTTGCGCGATGCTACAGCTGCTGATCTCCCGGAAATATTATTGATATATAATGATGTAATTATGACCACAACTGCTGTATATAGTGAAAAACCGCACACTTTGGAGATGCGTGAGGCATGGTTTAATGAGCGAAAGCAGTCAGGTTTCCCGGTAATTGTTGCGGTGCAGGATGGCAGGATCGTGGGGTTTGCTACTTATGGGCATTTCAGGGTTTGGCCGTGTTACCGGTTTACGGTGGAGCATTCGGTGTATGTACACCGGGAGAGCCGCGGGCAGGGGATAAGCAAACTGTTGTTGAAAGAGGTGATAGACCATGCACGAAAAGCGGGTATGCATGCGATGATCGCGGGTGTTGATAGTGAGAACGATGTCAGCCTGAAGCTGCATTTGCAATTTGGCTTTGAGCAGGTGGCAAGGTTTAAAGAGGTTGGATATAAATTTGACAGGTGGCTCGATCTGATATTTTTAGAGTTGATGTTGTGATTGAAAGTAAGGATTAATTTTTCTCCTAAAAACACTATGCATGCATAGTATTTTTTGAAAACAATTGCGTTACTTTGCCTGTAACCAATTATAATTTACTAAGATCTATGGATTCTTTACTAACAGACCATCCCGCAGGGATAAACTTTTCACAATCCGAAAACCAGCAGATGGTTGAACAAATGGCCCGCGATTTCGCCGAGCGCAATATCAGGCCGCACGTAATGGAATGGGACGAAGCGCAGCATTTCCCGATAGAACTATTTAAGCAACTCGGCGAACTGGGCATGATGGGCGTGCTGGTACCGGAGCAATACGGCGGTTCGGGATTTGGTTATATGGAATATGTGACGGTGATCAGGGAAATTGCACGGGTTTGCGGCTCGATAGGGTTATCCGTAGCGGCGCATAACTCTTTGTGCACAGGGCATATTTTAGCTTTCGCCAATGAAGAACAAAAACAAAGATGGTTGCCCAAACTGGCTACTGCAGAATGGATTGGCGCCTGGGGACTTACCGAAGCCAATACCGGCAGCGATGCCATGAATATGGCAACTA
>Ga0206937_10057_pt2 | contig 21398 bp, 19 predicted proteins | sample Alteio_BWOrgHeat_11_FD_152923 | JGI IMG/M metagenome (GOLD analysis project Ga0206937, IMG submission 152923) | Enriched cells from forest soil in Barre Woods Harvard Forest LTER site, Petersham, Massachusetts, United States -... | ecosystem: Environmental > Terrestrial > Soil > Temperate forest >... | reverse complement strand
TCTTGTGCTGAAGCCGGCTCACAATGGCGCTATGGTTGCCTTGGCGCATCTTCTAACATCGGTGAACCGCCTCGACGAAGCCGTGGAACTCTTGGAAACTGCGGTCAACGCGACGCCCGGACAAATCGACAGCCTCGCTGCTCTGGGCCACATTCACCGTCGACGTGGTGATCGTGAGGCTGCACTCATTTATTTCAGAAGGGCTGCGGATGCAGATCCTCATAATTCCAATCGACGGATCGAAATTGCCGTCGAGCTGCGCGAGTTGGGAAAACTCGAAGATGCTGCCCAAATCGTCGATGCCGTCCTAACGGAGCATACAACCGATCTAACGTCGCTCATGCAGCGTGGACTGTTGTTGCGGCGACTGGATCGACGAAATGAAGCACAGGAAGCTTTTTCGCAACTTGTTGCAACTTATCCAGATCATACCCAGGGTCTCGTCGAACTGGCCACCGAAGAGCGAGCGCTCGGTCGACCTGCCGAAGCGTACCGATGGATCGCGAACGCATTGGCACAGGACGAGAATCATCTGGCCGCACTTTCGCAAGCGGCGGAATTGGCTTCACTGGCCGACGACGCCGAAGGCGCCTTAAGGATATATCGGAGGGCGATAGCCGCGCATCCAGACCAAATCTGGCTGAGGCTAAACGGCGCTCGCGCGGCATTCGAGTCCGGCGATCGGGCGGACGCGTTCCACTTACTTCGTGGCGCCCGGGAAATCCCGGGATCGCACGCAGAAATCGCTGCAATGGAAATCGAACTGCTGCGGCAACTGCAGGATTGGGATGCCGCGCGAGATGTTCTGCTTCAGGCCGAAAAAACTGGCCAACGATTGACTTTCTGGCTTTGGATGCTCCGGATTCAGATAGAAATTCAGACCGGAAATTATCAGGTCGGTGCCAGCCTCATCGGGAAAGTACCTGCTTCAAGTTCGGTAGATTTCGCTCGGCTTGCGCTGCTGCGGGGACAGATCGCCGAAGCGCAATTCGACTATGATACCGCCATTGTCGAGTATCGAGAGTCGATCCAGCTCAATCCCTCCGATGCATGGGCACACTTCGAGCTGTCGAGGGCTGCATTGATGCATCTCGACCTTGAAACGGCACGCAGCGAGCTGGTGGAATTTACCAAGCTTACAAAATCAGCACTTTTAATGAAAGGTCAATCTCTAAGTCCCTCGCAAAGCCATGTCGGGCAACTGCTGGATGAATTCAGGCTCAATGCCGACGCCCTCGAATCTCTCCAGCGCAGCCATAGCCTTCCTCTCATTCAGCAACTCGGGCCGCTGATGGATCTTGTCCGCCAGCAGCCGGATTACACACCCGCTTCAATCCTCACCGCCATCGCGCTTCGTCGACACGGATTATTTTCTCAATCCGAGAGACTTGGCACCACCGCTACCGAAAGCCCGATCCCGAAGCATATCGTGCAATTCTGGGATGAAGATCCGCCTTCCGACGTGGTCGAACTGATGACGACCTGGCAAGAAAGGCATCCAGAATACAAATGGACCTGCTTCGACAACAAGGCAGCAATTGCTTTCTTGGAAAGCAATTATCCCGTAGATGTGGTCAAGGCGTATCGACGCGCCCAGCAACCCGCCCAGAAGGCCGATATATTCCGATTGGCTTATTTGATGGCGAGAGGCGGCGTTTATGTCGACGCCGACGACCGTTGCCTGCTGCCAGTGAATCGCTTTGTGCGGACGAGTGCGACCCTGGTGCTGCACCAGGAGAATTACGGTACGATCGGAAATAATTTCATGGCTGCCACGGCAGAGCATCCGGTGTTGCGCCGGGCACTCGAATGGGGCGTCGAGGCCATGAACCGTGGAGACACCGACCTGGTGTGGTTATCCACTGGCCCAGGGCTGCTGACGCGGGCGTTTGTCCGGGAGTGGATCGAGGCCCCACAGTTCGGTTGGGTCTCACGCGCTCAAATCATGGACCTTGGCGAACTGCAACGGGCAATTGGAATCCATTGTCCGGTCCGCTACAAAAAGACCGTCAAACACTGGAGCAGAACCTCGTTTGGAAAAGGCGAAAAGGTCCGCGCCATCTCGTAGGGTCGAGCGTGGACAAGCACGACCATGGAACCTAAGCAAGTTCCATCGCATAGCATTCATACCACTCTCGTGCCTGCCGGCTAATTAACGCATAACTTACAACTCGCTTGTGCGGTGCAAAGCATCTGTTAGTTTCGGGCCAGGCGAAATGAGGGGCGGTTAATGAAAGGTATTATTCTGGCCGGCGGCACAGGCTCCCGGCTCTATCCGGTCACCACGGTTGTTTCCAAGCAATTACTTCCAGTGTTTGACAAGCCGATGATCTACTATCCGCTGGCGACGCTGATGTTCGGCGGCATTCGGGAGATCCTGATTATCTCGACCCCGCAGGACCAACCGCTGTTCAAGCGCCTACTTGGCGACGGCGCGGAAATCGGCATGAAATTCTCCTACGCCGCGCAGGACAAGCCGCGCGGGCTGGCCGACGCCTTCATCGTCGGCCGCGACTTCGTCGGCGACGATTCGGTCGCGTTAGTTTTGGGTGACAATATATTTCACGGCCACGGCCTGCCGGAAATGCTGGCCAGCGCCTCTTCACGGAAGAAGGGCGCCACCGTGTTCGGCTATGTCGTCAATTCGCCGGAGCAATACGGCGTGGTCGAGCTCGACAAAAACAACCGGGCGCTCTCGATCGAGGAAAAGCCGCGCGAGCCGAAATCCAACGTCGCCGTGACCGGGCTTTATTTCTACGACAATGACGTTCTCGACATCGCCGCGTCCATCAAGCCCTCGGCACGCGGCGAGATCGAGATCACCGACGTCAACAAGGCCTATCTCGAGCGTGGCGATCTGTTCGTGGAAGTGCTGGGACGCGGCTTTGCCTGGCTCGACACCGGCACCCACGCCTCGCTGGTCGAGGCCAGCCATTTCGTTCAGATCCTCGAGCAGCGTCAGGGCCTGCGCATCGCCTGCCCGGAGGAGATCGCCCTGCGCCAGGGTTATATCTCGCTCGAAAGATTTCATGCCGCGGCGCAGAAGACCGCCAAGAGCAGCTACGGCGAATATCTGATGTCGGTGTATCGTTCGTTTCAGCATTAATTGATGGGCAATGGGATCATGCGATTCAAGGACACGACCATTTTCGTCACGGGAGGCGCCGGATTCATCGGCTCGGCGGTGGTGCGCCATCTGTTGCGCGATACAAGCGCACGTGTAGTCAACATCGACAAGCTGACCTACGCGGCGAACCTGGAGTCGCTTCCTGGGGCCGTGGGCAATCCGCACTACGCCTTCGAACAGGTCTGCATTCGCGAGGGCGAATCGCTGCGTCGGCTGTTCGAGAAATACCAGCCGGATGCGGTGATGAATCTCGCTGCCGAAAGCCATGTCGATCGCTCGATCGACGGCCCGGGCGAATTCATCCAGACCAACATCGTCGGCACTTTCACCCTCCTGCAGGAGGCGCTGCGTCATTTCCGCAGCCTGCCGTCTCAGAAACGCGACCAATTCCGCTTCCTGCACATTTCCACCGACGAGGTGTTCGGCACGCTCGGCGACGAAGGGCTGTTCACCGAGACGACGGCTTATGCGCCCAACTCGCCCTACTCCGCCAGCAAGGCGTCTTCCGATCACCTGGTGCGCGCGTGGCGTGAGACCTACGAGTTGCCGACGCTGGTGACCAACTGTTCGAACAATTACGGGCCCTATCATTTTCCGGAAAAGCTGATTCCGCACATGATCATCAAGGGCCTGGCCGGCGAAAAGCTCCCGGTCTATGGCGACGGCCAGAACATCCGCGATTGGCTCTATGTCGAAGACCACGCCAAGGCCCTGACGCTGGTGCTGGAGCGCGGCGTGGTCGGCGAGACCTACAATGTCGGCGGCCGCAACGAGCGCACCAACCTGCATGTGGTGGAGACCATCTGCAATCTCCTGGACCATGTTGCGCCGTCATCACACGGAGCCCGCCGCAACCTAATCAGCTTTGTCACCGACCGCCCCGGCCACGACCGCCGTTATGCCATCGATGCCAGCAAACTCGAACGCGAGGTTGGCTGGCGGGCTGAAGAAAACTTCGAGACCGGCATTGAAAAGACCGTGCGATGGTATGTCGAGCAGCAACCCTGGTGGCGCGCCATTCTAGAGCGGGGATATGCGACGAAGCGCGTGGGGCTGAAGGGGTAATTCACCATCTGCGACCAGATCGGTTGCGGTTAATTAGGTCGCGTGGCATTTTCATATCGAAGCTTGAATTCAGGATATTATGATAAATTTCAGCACACGTAACGAAACCGCGCTGGCCTTTGGCGCGATTGCTCTGGAAGCCGGCAAGGCCATCATGGCGTTGCATCCGTCGGCCGTCGGCAGCTGGGAGAAATCCGATGGATCTCCGGTAACCCAGGCCGATCTCGACGCCGACGGCATCATCCGATCTCGCCTTGCCGGATTGATGCCGGACGTCATGGTGATCACCGAAGAGACCTGCGACCCGCCACAGGACATCAAGCTGCCCGATCGCTTCATCCTGGTCGATCCGCTGGATGGAACAAAGGAGTTCAAGGCGGGGCGCGACGAGTTTACCGTCAATATCGCCCTGATCGAAGCCGGGCAGCCTGCCGCCAGTGCCCTTTACGCCCCGGCCCTGCAACGCCTTTACCTCGGCGGGGACGAGGCCTATCGCGCCGACGTCCGGCCCGGGCAATCGCTGCCGCGACTGGGTTCGATGCGCAAATTGACCACGGCCCCTCCTCCCGCAGATGGATTGCGCGCGGTGGCGAGCCGTTCGCACCTGGATGCTTCGACCCAGCGTTGGCTCCAGGACCGGCAGATCGACCAGATGTGTCCAGCCGGATCGTCGCTCAAGTTCTGCGTGATTGCCGAGGGCGACGCCGATGTTTATCCGCGGCTGGCACCGACCATGGAATGGGACACGGCTGCAGGGCACGGCATTCTTGCCGCGGCCGGCGGCATCGTGCTGAGCCTCGATGGAATGGCCTTGCGCTACGGGAAGCCGGGAAGCGGGTTCCGCAACGATTTCTTCGTGGCATGGGGTCGGCCACCGTTGCCATCCCGACATTCGCCTGGCGGTCCGGCAGCCCTTGCGTCGGCGGGATTGTAGTCCGATGATTGGCATGTCCTCCAGTGCGCCGGCACTCGTGAAAACGCCCCTCCCAAAACACCTTCGCCAGCTCGAGGCGGAATCCATCGAGATCATGCGCGAGGTGGTCGCCGAGTTCAAAAAGCCGGTGATGCTCTATTCTATCGGCAAGGACTCCAGCGTGATGCTGCACTTGGCCGTCAAGGCCTTCCACCCGGCGCCCCTGCCGTTTCCACTGCTCCATGTCGACACCACCTGGAAATTCCGCGAGATGATCGCGTTCCGGGACGAGACCGCGCGCCGTCTCGGCCTGAACCTGATGGTGCATATCAACCAGGACGGTGTCGCCCGGGGCATCGGGCCGATCGCCTCGGGCTCCTCGCTGCACACCCATGTGATGAAGACCGAAGCCCTGAAGCAGGCGCTGGACCTGCACGGCTTCGACGCAGCCTTCGGGGGCGCCCGGCGCGACGAGGAGAAGAGCCGGGCCAAGGAGCGGATCTTCTCGTTCCGCTCGCCTGGGCATGTGTGGGACCCGCGCAACCAGCGGCCTGAGCTGTGGAACCTATTCAACACCCGGATCCGGCCGGGCGAAACCATCCGCGTGTTCCCGCTCTCGAACTGGACCGAACTGGACATCTGGCACTACATCCTTCTGCAGGACATTCCGGTGGTGCCGCTCTATTTCGCCAAGCCGCGCCCGGTGGTGCAGCGGGACGGCGCCTGGATCATGGTGGACGACGACCGCCTGCCGCTAAAGCCCGCCGAGACGCCGGAAATGCGAACCGTGCGCTTCCGGACCCTGGGCTGCTATCCGCTGACCGGGGCGATCGACTCCACTGCGACCACGCTGGAGGACATCGTCTCGGAGATGCAGACCACCCGGCTTTCGGAACGCCAGGGCCGCCTAATCGACAGCGACGAAGCCGCCTCGATGGAGAAGAAGAAGCGCGAGGGGTATTTCTGATGGATGCCGCCTCCCCCCTTGAGCAGCCCGGCAAGGACCTGCTGCGGTTTCTCACCTGCGGATCGGTGGACGACGGCAAGTCTACCCTGATCGGGCGGCTGCTGCATGATTCTAAGCTGGTGTTCGAAGACCAGCTTTCCACGCTCGCCAAGGACTCGGCGCGTCACGGCACCACCGGCGACGACATCGACTTCGCCCTGCTGGTGGACGGCCTGGAGGCCGAGCGCGAACAGGGCATCACCATCGATGTCGCCTACCGGTTTTTCACCACGCCGCGGCGCTCGTTCATCGTCGCCGATACCCCGGGCCACGAACAATATACCCGGAATATGGCCACCGGCGCTTCGAAGGCTGACCTCGCCATCATTCTCATCGATGCGCGCAAGGGCGTGCTGGTGCAGACCCGGCGGCATTCGCTGATCTGCTCCCTGCTCGGCCTGCGCCATGTGGTGGTGGCCGTGAACAAGATCGACCTGGTCGACGACAAGGAAGCGACGTTCAACCGCATCGCCGCCGACTATGCCGCGTTCGCATCACAGCTGGGCTTCAGCTCGGTGGTGTCGATCCCGATTTCGGCCCGCTTTGGCGACAACGTCACCGCGCTGTCGGACATGACGCCTTGGTACTGCGGCCCGTCCCTGCTCGACTATCTCGAGACCGTCGACGTCGTCAGCGAAACCGGTGGCCTGCCGTTCCGCTTTCCGGTGCAGTGGGTCAACCGTCCCGATCTCGATTTCCGCGGCTATGCCGGAACGGTGGCCTCCGGATCGATCCGGATTGGCGATCCGGTGATCGTGGCCGGATCCGGCCAGAAGACCCATGTCGCGGATATCCTGACCTATGACGGCTCACAGACGATGGCGCAGAGCGGCCAAGCGGTGACCATCACCCTGGCCGACAACGTGGACATCGCCCGCGGCGACGTGCTGGCGAGTCCGGAGGCCCGCCCGGAGGTGACCGACCAGTTCGCTGCGCACCTGATCTGGATGAGCGACGAGGCGCTGATGCCGGGCCGTTCCTACCTGGCGCGGATCGGCACCCGCACGACGCCGCTCACCATCACCGGCATCAAGTACAAGATCGACGTCAATACGCGCGAGCATCTGGCGACCCATACCCTGGGCCTGAACGACATCGCCCTGTGCAACCTGGCGACCGGCGCGCCGGTGGCGTTCGATCCTTATGACCAGAACCGTAGCACCGGTTCGTTCATCGTGATCGACCGCTTTAACAACCACACGGTCGGCGCGGGCATGATCTCCTTCGGGCTGCGGCGCGGCACCAACATCCACTGGCAGCCGCTGCTGATCGGCAAAGCGGAACGCGCCGCATTGAATCAGCAGCGACCTGCGATCCTGTGGTTCACTGGCCTCTCCGGCGCCGGTAAATCCACCATCGCCAACATGGTGGAGCAGAAACTGCATGCTGCCGGCCGCCACACCATGCTACTGGACGGCGACAACGTCCGTCACGGCCTCAACCGCGACCTCGGCTTCACCGAGGCCGACCGGGTCGAGAATATCCGCCGCGCCGGCGAAGTAGCGAAGCTGCTGACCGAGGCCGGTCTGATCGTCATTTGCTCGTTCATCTCGCCCTATCACGCCGAGCGCGAGATGGTGCGGCGCCTGGTGCCGGAGGGCGAATTCATCGAGGTCTTCGTTGACACGCCGATCGACGAATGCATGCGGCGCGACCCGAAGGGCCTTTACGCCAAGGCCAAGGCCGGAAAGATCAAGAATTTCACCGGTTTCGACGCGCCCTATGAAGCACCGATCAATCCTGAAATCCATTTGGACACTGTCGACCATGAGCCAAACCAATTGGCAGATCGCGTCATGCAACAGTTAACGGAGATTGGAATCATATAGGAAATGACTTTGATAGCTCTAGGTGTAAGGTTTCGCACGAACTTGAGCGTTCCTTTGGGGGCGGCATCCCGTTGCGATCCTTTGAAAAGCCGCTTAAGTAGAGGCTAAGACATGGCGCCGTGGAACCCATTTGACCTTTTAGAGCTTTGGTGGCCTAAGAAGGTTACCGTGTTACCGACCCAAAATCAGGAAATAGAAATGTCCAATCTCTCCGAATTCGAAATACCCAGTGCCATCCTGACAGCATCACTCGTTGCGAAGAGCACATTGTCTGGCGCTGAACTTGAGGAGTATGCAGTAAATACACAACGAAAATTGATCAACCAGATGATCGCGTTTCGACAGTATATGGAATCCAAAGCCTCCAAAACTTAGTACTATTCATTCAACCATTTGCAGTTCAACTGATCAGCTTAGCGATCGCGCGTTCGAAATATTAGATCGCCTGCGATCCTTGAAAATTTGGCCGAGGCGGCGCGCCTCAGCTTATTGAGCAGATCCTAGGCGTGCCTCGCTGGCGGGGAGTTCCACTCAAGCTTTTTTACCCTCGCGAACTCTCTAAGGGCTTTCAATTCGCGGATTTCTCTTCGGTTTACATCGATTGCAAAATTCTCCAATGCGTTGCCTATAAGATCGCTACTTTCGACGAGCGAGGTTGACATGCCCTGACCTGCCCCTGAACTTTCACCCAGTGGCGATTAGAGTCTCGGCGGATGTTACGCCGGTTGGCGCGGGGGGAGCAACGTGCGATCGGCGGAGCTGGTCGGGGTTGCGCAGCCGGTCGCACGTTGCGGTGAGGTTGGCGGCATAGGCCGCCGGTGTCAGATAGCCCAGTGACGAGTGCGGCCGCCGGCTGTTGTAATCGTCGGCCCAATCCGTGATGGTGGTGCGGGCGTGATCGAGACCGATGAACAGGGTTTCGTTGAGAAGTTCGTCGCGCATCCGGCCGTTGAAGCTTTCGCAGAAGCCATTCTGCATGGGTTTGCCTGGCGCGATGAAGTGCCAGTCGATCTTCTGCTCCTCCGACCAGGCCAGCATGGCGTTGCAGGTGAATTCGGTGCCGTTGTCGGAGACGATCATGGCCGGCTCGCCGCGCCGATTGACCAGTGCCGTCAGTTCGCGTGCCACGCGCCGTCCCGGGAGCGAGGTGTCGGGGATTGCCGCCAGGCATTCCCGTGTCACGTCGTCGACGACGTTCAGGATTCGGAAACGACGGCCGTTGGCGAACTGGTCGTGGACGAAGTCCAGTGACCAGCGGGCGTTCGGCCTAGCCTCGATCAGGATCGGCGCCCGGGTCCCCACGGCGCGTCGGCGGGCCCGGCGCTTGCGCACCGTGAGGCCCTCCTCACGGTAAAGCCGGTAGATCCGGTTCAACCCGGACGGCTCGCCAACCTGACGCAACAGCACGAAAAGCCGCCGGTAGCCGAAGCGCCTGCGGGCGTTGGCAAGGTCCCGCAATTGGCCGCGCAGCTCGGTGTCCGGCGGCCGGCATGACCGGTAGCGGATCATCTTGCGGTCGGCATCGACGAGTTTGCAGGCCCGACGCTCTGAAAGGCCCAGTTCGGCCTGCAGATGCGCGACAGCTTCGCGCTTGGCGGCGGGCCCTACCATTTCTTTGACAGCAGCTCGCGTAGCGCCGCGGCATCCAGCATCTGCTCGGCCAGCAGCTTCTTCAACCTGGCGTTCTCGTCCTTGAGCTGCCGCAGCCGCTTGGCTTCCGAGACGTCCATGCCGCCGAATTTGGCCTTCCAATTGTAGATCGTTGCTTCGGAGACACCGTGCTTGCGGGCGAGATCAGAAGTCTTCGCTCCCGCCTCATGCTCCCGCAAAACGCCGATAATCTGCTCTTCCGTAAACCTGGCTCGCTTCATCTGTCCGTCCTTCAGCAGGCCGGACTCTAACGTCAACTGGAGGAAATCGGCAGGGGCAGGTCAGGTGCCTTCTAATCTCCAAAATAGCGGCGAAGTTTCCTAGTCGAACATAGCTCCCTACAATGCTTCTCATTGCGTCGCCCATGTTTCTGACGTTCCCTTCGATCTTGTTAGGCGGCCCGCCTAGCCGAACTCAACGCTCAATGGGAACCATTCGCAGGATGATGTCGGCCTTGAGCGACAAAGTTGCGGGTCGAATTGCGCAATTTGGCCAAGCGCAGCAAAACGCTACTCAAGGACTGCCTGCGCTGCGCGCCTCAGAAATAGCAACAAAAGGGGCGTCATTCTGCAATGATAATGGACACTACATTTACCACGTTTTGATTGACGCCTCCGATTATGGGCCCTTTCTCATAACAATTGCCCCCTGAAACAGCAGGTCTGATTTTAGAGCCGGAGATGGTATAGTGTCCCAACGATCAATGCGTGCCCATATCCATGACGGAACGGCAGCTTGCTCAAGTGAAGCTAAGCGAATTAGTCCAGCCATCATATTACGAAAGGTTCGCTCACCTGCGCTGAATGCAAAAATATCCGTAGCTTCGAAGCCCACTTTCCTGGCTATCCTGTCGAGATAACTGCGGGTGAATAGGTGCTTGTCATCCAACACGTGTAGTATCTGCAGTGACTTGTTCGGATCTGATCGAATTTTCCAATCTCGTACCTGGCGTCGAAAAACCTCCAACAGAGCCGCGGGGGCCTCCTCTTTCCCGGCTTCGCAGTCCGCCATTGCGTCTTCCAAAACCGACCGCATCACCGCGTGCCCTGCCTCGAAGGGTTCAAACCAGATTGCGATCCCACCAGGCTTTAGGGCGCGAAACGAAGCTGCGATGGCGTCTGCAGGGTCTATAATATGGTGGAGAATGTAACCCCCGATAACCAAATCGAAAGATCCGTGCACGAAATAGTCCTTTGATGCATCCATACAAACTATGCCAAGGTTGTCATGATCTCCAGCGTATCTGCGCAGTAGTGCCAAAAGGTTTTCACTTAGATCGGTAGCGACAATTCTAGCGTTTTCAAACATCGTCATCATCGGAATCACGGTGTTACCAGAACCACTACCGATGTCGAGAATAGACATGTCGGAGACCGGTTCAAAGCCTGCAAATCTCAACGTATCGCTTACGAGCTTTCTAAAGTGGTTGAGCTGCGAATAGTGTCGGTCGTAGATCTCTGCCCTTTCGAGGAACTGCTTTGTGATCCCAATCTTCTTTGCACCGATGTCTGATTCTGGTGCATATATTGAGGAAAGCGCAGCGTCAACGGTGCCAAGATCACGGAGTTTGCAGGTAAATAGGCGTGAGGGGTCGAACATGTTCATTCCCAGGGTTGCCGATAAAGCTAAGCTATAGGATCCGAGCCGCGGTTTAGTCGACTATTCAAGATCGGTCTGGACCCTACGTTCTTCGCTTCATGGAGGGAGCGGCGATTGTGCCCACCGCTTTCAGAAATAAACAGCTATCAGCTTAGCAGAAGCTTAGCTGAAACTACGATCAAGACCAGCGCGAGCACAACGCGTACCGTACCTGCAGGAATACGGTTCGCTAAGTAGCTTCCAACAACGATACCGGGAATCGATCCGATTAACAGGGTGGCCAGCAGCGTCCACTCCACCGACCCAAGAAGCCAATGGCCCAAACCGGCCACCAATGTTAGCGGAACCGCGTGCGCGATATCGGATCCGACGACGCGCGCAATCGGCATCGTTGGGTGCAGCAGCAATAGTGCCGTAACGCCGATCGCACCAGCACCCACGGATGTTGATGTAACAAGAAGCCCCATCAAGATCCCCAATAAGACCGTAAGTAAGTTTCCCGTCTCTGGCTTCAGCCTGCTTACCGGACTTGCAAAACGGTGTCGGACTCTGTTCGCACAGAGCAGAGAGACTGAGGTCAAGAACAGGACCCCACTCAACGCAAACGTGATAACCTGGCGCGCCGCCTTTCCATCGAGATCGAGCATCGAAAGAACGAATAACGCGCCGATCGCCGCTGGTACGCTTCCGAGCGCCAACAATCCAACAAGTCGCCAATCAATCGTCCCTGCTACGCCATGAACCACAGTACCGACCGTCTTGGTCGAAGCGGCGAACAACAAGTCCGTTCCGACAGCGGCAGCAGGATGGACCCCAAACAGCAGAATCAAGAGGGGCGTCATCAACGACCCCCCACCCACACCAGTCATGCCTACAAGCAAGCCGACAAACAATCCAGAAAGCACGTAACTATAATTAGAGAACGCGGTGGCAACAGTCATGGAGGCGGCGCCCTTACTTTTGCGGGACCGAAATCTAATTACAAGGAGTCCATTCGACTAAGCAGCGGTCCCGCCGAGACCTTCTACGCCCCCCGCATATCCCAAAATCGGCGGAACTCAACTCCACGAGGGACATCGAACGCATTTTCGCCGATGGCGATCATCTGGGCAACTTTTCCGCGATGCTATTCTCGCGTATCAGTGCCTAGTAAGTATAGCCCAGTACGCGCAAACGCTCCTTGATAAACTGCTGCTTTTCTGGTGAAAGAGAAGAAATCTTCTTGTCAATCTCAAATTCCTCGGGAATCACTTCATTTCCTGTCTTCATATAGCGGGCATGTTCGTCGTTAGCCGTTAACAAATTGCGGACAGATTGCGCAAACTGATCATCCAACTCCAAGCCAAGAAAAGCGAAAACACGCGAGATAGTCTCAACTGGATATTCAACCAAATCCTCATACTTCACGAGACATATTCTGTCTCTAGCTCCCTCAAAATGATTTATCATATTTATGTATTTGCCAAATGTTCCATCAATGTGCTTGGTCATTTCGGCATCGGAAGTGAGAAGTTTCTTTTGAAACGCATATTGTGATCGCCAAAAGGTTTTAATGTCCCGTACTAAAAATATCTCCTTCATGTCTTCGATTAGGCTGCTTCCTATATTGGCACTAACGTAGTTCCAAGATTTCTCGACCCAAAACGAGGAGCCTGGCTTCGTTGCATGAGCATACGCACCAATTTCGTCCATAACCTTTCCGAATAGGTCCAGTAATGATTCCCGCGTGATTCCCATTAACCGAGGGCCGAACTTTGCATCCGCATCAGTGACTGGGTCCACTCTCAAATAGCCATTCGGAATTCCCATAAAATCTGCGTAAGGTTCGAACGAATTTAGTTGAAACGCCGCGCCCTCCGAGCTAAGTACCGCGATCGCCCGCAAGTAATGGCTCACAATCGACACTTCGCCAAATTGACCGAACAGCTTCGGGACGCAAAAGCTCGGGTGACTATCCAATATTTTACAAAGAAGCGAACTACCACTTCGCCCAATTGAGTTTATCGTTAGAACCGAGATGTTCTGCAACATCGGCCGCGCCGATTCACCTACTGGAACAAAATGTAATTTAGCGAATTGAAAAGTCTTCCTGGGTTCTTGTGTCGTCTCTTGTAGGATTACTGACAACTGCAGCGGTCGACCGTCAATTGAAAGGAACGACGGAAGAACAGTATTAAAGCCGCAATAAATATCGTCGTTTTCAAGAAGGCCGGCAAACCTTTCGGACCTCAAGAGATCCTCACGTGGAAGATTTATAGGGCAGCCCCAGACTGTAGTGTCGCCGATCTTGAATTCAAGAAACTCAGGCTTACCCAACCCGCGGCTCTTGTCGAACAGCAGAATGAAGCCGCCAAGCTCAATGGAGAACGCTTCGGTTATCGAGCCGTCCGATGGCGAGTCCAATCCAAACCGATATCCCGCCGGCCAATGCTCCGGCTGAATCTTCACTTCGATTCGAAACGGGGGGACAAGGGCTTGCAAAATATGCTTCCTCTCTCGATTGGATCAATCAATTAGACCGTGGCTGCGTAACGCACTTTCGAGCGCCAGTACGCGAGCCGAAACGTCGGCCAAGCTGGCCTTGCCTGCGTCGAATGGACCTAAGTTTGGCACGCCCTTCCCGGGCGTAAAACCAGTGACACGAGTTCCAAGCACACGAGTGCCGTTGATCGAGACGCCACTATCCGTGACAGAAAATGACGGACGACCGTTAATTGCAAGCACCCACCCTTCTGCCGTACCATATGACAAATACTCGCCGCCAAGCTCAATCTGATGCCAGAGACCAGGCCCCGCCGGCCGACTATTTCCGTAAATACGCTGATTTGCCTTCAGAGCGATCGCACTCTGGTCAGCTTGCAAACGAGTATTCGTTAGGTTGAGTCCCACCTTGAAATTTCCACGAGCTACAAATGCATCATCAATGGATTTTGATCCAATGGATTGCGCGGCATAACCTTGCCAGTATGTATCAAGGGCCCCTGTATTGTTTGAACGATCCAGGTTGACCACCCAACCAGCGCCGCTAACATCGTTTCCCTTGTCACGCAACATCCATTCTCCAGGATTTAAGTAAACGCCCGATGAGCCCGCCGACATATCTCCGTTGATAATCGAGCCCGCCGGATTAGCCAACCAACTCCGCGCTCCCTCCTTTGCCCCAGAAACAAAGACCGACGCGTTGTAGGCCACGGCATCGCCTTGGCCCTCCTGAAAAACACGCGTTCTGTAGGCCACAGCTGCCGTGCGCCCCTCATTGTTGACAACTGAATTGTTGTACCCCGATCTATTTTCCAAAAAAGTATAAAAAGGTGTCAGTTCGGGTGTGTACAAATACCCCGTCTTAGGCTTGCCTAACGTGCCCTCGCCTAAGATACGGAACCCAGTCGAGAGACGAATATTCCCGATGTCGCCAGAAAATGCCTTATCTAACGACTGCTCGTTTCCCAGTCGCGAAGGTCGGGTTCGAACTTCTGTTATCGGGTACGATGATCCTATGGGCCGCGAAAGCGCACTGTTCAGAGATAAATCTTCAGCACGACCAGCGGGGATGCCCCAATTGCTTGTCCAGCACCCGATAATAATTCCCACACCGAACAAGAGCGAAGACGATGCTAGGTGGCATAACTTGCAAGCACACATTGCGACACCTGAACGCAAAATCCCCCTCCTTGTTTTTTGCCTCTTCACTTGCTATCCGATCACGGGATCGGAGGAACTAGTATTCCCACTCGAGCATCTTGTCTTGTCGGAATATCGTCCCGATCACTCCTAACTTCGATAAGCTCCGAGGGTACAATAGAAGAATCATGAAAGGCCAAGACACCCGTTTCCGTCCTCCACCACACGTTTTCCGTTTCGCGCCTAAAATTGTCCTGATTAAATTGATGGGTCTCCAGCCAAAAAAGGCGATAGTTTAGCCCTTTGAGCATTTCAGAAATTTGGGCAAGCTGTTTGGTATTGTTTTGTTCAAAGTAGACAACCGGATGCCAATTTCTAAGTACTCGCATTGCACCCTTCACCACTTCTAGCTCCATGCCTTCAACGTCAATCTTGATAAGTGAGACAGGTCTATCGGCGAGCACTTCGTCAAGTGTGCATACAGAGACACTCGCGGCATCGTCCTCCTTGTTAGAGAATAACTCAAGAACGACCTTTTTCAAGGCTGATCGAAATTTGAGAGCAGTCGCCCCAACGTTCTTATGGTCTTGAAAATAAGTGGCACGAGACGCTCGGCTTCCACACGCGGCTCTCACTATCTCCACATTCCGGAGGTCATTTAAAGCGCAATTCGCCTCCAGAACGCTTGCTACGAAGGACTGCGGCTCTAAAGCAATCACCCTTCCGGATCCAACCCATTTCGAAAATGCAATGGTGTGAGTCCCGATGTTCGCTCCTACATCCACAACATCGCGACCGGCAATCACAAAACGTCGCAGGTAACTCAATTCATGCTGCGCCCACTCGCCATAGAGACGGAGCGACCTACCGATAACTTCATCGTTTCGAAAGGTCAGCATCTTTCCATATCGACAGTCCAGCACCTCCAAAGGTGGGTACCGAGCCGACAAATCATGTTGCTTTCCGCGACGAGCCTTCATCCGCGCTTAGCGAGCAAAGACGGCTCCTCCCGCTCTAGCCATTTGAAAAACGAATCTCCGCTAACGTCAAACGGGTCTTCAAAGTAGTTCATTAGATCAGCACGACGTCGAAAGAAGACTCGAACACCTTTCGGAATTGGTTCTCCGTTTTGGAACGAACCGTAATGCCAATACCCTTTCGGAATTTTAGGTATTGTATTCTTCGCTAAGGTCCGCTTATACCAATTCCAAACCTCCATTACTTCTGTATTGTCCGTCGCGTTTTTCTCGATCATGACGTCGCCGGCCGTATTTATCTTGGTGAAATGAAAAAATTTTAGCGGCGATTCATTGGAGAATATCATCCCTTCCTTTGTAATTTTTAGCTTCCGCCTGCTCAGATTCCAGCTCGCGACGTTGTAGCCTGGATCCCGTTCTACGTAGACACCATCAAACAAGGCCGGCACGATGTCGCACCACTTCTGATCGGTGAAAAGACCGTTTTCGATCTCGTCATAGCAAGCGAAGCGAAGCTGGCGTGCCCACCAATCAGCAAATTGGTTCCCAAACTTGTCATTCCTAACGGCCGCAAAGCCCAAATTGTAGATCCCGTACTTGAGCGATGTCAGCTCGTTGTCCTTCATCAATCCTACAGACTCATTCGGCTCGACCTGGTGCGGTGTCAGGACAATCGAATGGGTATCTAGCCGCCTGATGATCCCGTCGAGATCCGAGAAAACAGCGATATCGGGATCCAAGTATACGACCTTGTCCGCACCGTGTTGCAGAATGTGCCGAAGCATTTGCCCCTTAACGGCCGTCGATGCTTCGACAATGTCGTGCTTGAAGAGCCAATTATGAAAATCCGGAAATCCGAGATCCCTGGCGTATACGACCTTATCAAACTCTTCCGACAGGCCGAAGTCATTGCCATCAAGTGGTTCATCGACCATGACTGCCCAGATGGTCCAGTCTGGATGGGCAACCCGCAGTGTCCGAACAAGGATGAGCGCGCGTGCAAGGTAGCTGAACGTGAAACTTGTGTAGCAGTGAATGCTCATTTGACTTGCTCTGAGCCCTTGGAACACACATCACTCGTCGCCGTAGTCCCCGTGTTGTGGACGATATACCTGTGGCGAGAAAACAATCGCGATCGAATGTATCGCTCCGCGGCACCCGACTCGAGGAACTCGATCATGCTATCGGCGTCGGCGAAGACCTTGCCAACATCTTCCTGCCTGACAAAATCGGCTACATTTCCGCTGTCTTCCAAACAGAATACGAACGCGCCGGCCGCTATGGCCTCATGGGCAACGAAGCAAAACGTCTCCGGCCACGGCGACAACAGCAAGAGAATTCGAATTTTGTGACCCGAAATGGCATCCAGGGCAGCCTGCCTGTTATCAGGCGTGACCTCCGTCCTGACAAATTCGACCTTAGGCAGAGTTGTCACGTTTCTCGCGGCGAGATGAAAGAAACGAAAGCCGGGGTCCGATCCCAGCCGTCGAACAATCTCGACGAAAATCGGCCAGCCCTTGTTCGGAGAAGCATAACCAAGAAAAGCGACCGATAGTGGCTCGCCTTCCAGTAGCGGATCTTCCAGATCCCGCTGCGGTTCGAGAACCCAATGACGATGAACGTTCGCGCTTCGATAGGGAGCATTGGACGACCGGAGCCAAAGGTCCAACGCGAATTGGGACGGGCTCAACACATCAAAGTCACAGCTCCTGAAAAGCGTTGCAATTTCCGATAAGTGCCCCTCTCTCTCCTTCCCATATACACAGACACGACAAGCCAAGCTGCTCGGAGCAGGAGCGCCACAAAACTCTACATCGTTCCGCAGTAAATTGAAGCCGGGACACAAGCTAGAATAGTCGTGCAACCAGTAGACACTCCGCTCGGGCCGTATTGCCGACCTCAGCCGAATCACGTCGTCTACGCAAAAGCCAAGCGCACAATGAACAATGAACATGGTTGCCGTGGTCTTCGCCGCGGTCTTCGCCGTGCTCTTGGTATGGAAATAACGTTCCAATGCCTCCATCTCGACCAAGCCAACATATTCACCGTTTGCCACGACGCGCGATAGGAAATGCTTGGATCGCGGTGCCAGCGTCAGTCGGGCAAATTGAGGGGACAGATGAATATAGGTGTAGCCCTGCTCATTGAACCGTTTCTGCTCATCCGCAATGAATATTTGGGTCCCTCCGATATTCTGGATGTAGCAATCATGACTCAGCGAGACGACCAGGCCCTTTTTGCCTCTGCCAATCTTGCGAAGCAGCGTAATCAGCTTTGACTCGGAAATCTCTTCTTCTTCGGGGTTCGGATTTGTCGGGGCCCGCTCTGATGGGACCATCGCCGCGTCGATAATCGACCGTTTGTACCCGCCCGGCCGTCGAGGGAGCCGGCCCTCCGACTTTCCAGAAACCAGATAATGCCAAAACGGATTGATGTTGGCGTCTTTCACGTCTTCGTTGGCAGCCAGATAATAGCTGCTTTCGAATTGATCATTCGGATTTCGACCTTCCTTCCATCCCTCATAGCAATAGTGGCTGAGGGGATCGATGCCGGCATCGGCAACATCAGGATAAGCCGCCAAATAATAGGACGGATCGAATTCCGCCCTCACGATTGAAGAGATATCGTTGTTTGCCGAGGTCTGATCTACTTGAACTGCTGAAAGCCGCTCCGGCGGCCGCGGAGAACGCCCTTCCAAACGACCAACTGCGAGAAAGTGCCAGAACGGATTTAACCCGGCCTCAGGGCTGTTCTGAAGGCACGACTTATAATAGTCGGTGTCAAACCAATTGTTGGGATTTCGACCTTCACGCCAACCGGTGTAAAAAAAGTGATCAAGCGGATCAATTCCGGCGTTGGCGACGTCAGAGTACATGGTCAGATAGTATGTTGCGTCGAACTCAGTCGCAACGAGATCCCGTTGAGCTTGATCGCCTGGTAAGTCAGTTGCCGCATCCTCACGTAGATCTTCGCCGCTCGGCGCCATCTCGACGAATTCAGATTTGGCGGCCTCTGGCTCCGCGGCCTCTTGATGCGTGGGGTCTTCGATGATGCTTGTATCGAATCCCTCTTTGTCGGCCCGTATCTTGACCAGAAGCGGATTTACCATGTAGCGATTTATGCCCGCATGTCGCGCAATCCAATTTGGGTCAAAATCAGGACTGGGCATCTTGCCCTCGCGCCATCCTCGGAACGCGTAGTGCGCGGTCAGGTTCATTCCGGGATGAATAGTCTCGATAAATTGCCGTCGATAGAAGTCCAGGTCGAGGTGGGGCTCGATGGCTTGGACCCAGTCGATAATCGCATGGCCAAAAAGGAGCCTGGCTCTGCTTGAGGGAGTGATGCTCGATTCGACACGACGCCCCTCTGCGGCACCATGCAGCAAATAGTGATAGTATGGATTGATATTGGCTCGTGCTACGTCCGCATTTTGCAGCAGATAAGAGACAGTGTCGAAGAACGCATTCGGATTCCGACCTTCCCGCCAGCCCACTTCAACAAAATGGACTATCGGAAGCGTGCGGCCGAAATCCAGATCCGGATATTCGCGAGTATAGTACTCCGTGTCGAATACTCTGGATATGGTCTCGATCTCGGCATCAACCGAACCCGGGACAATCAATTGGCTCGGTCGGCCCGCGCGCTCCTCGATCGTTGCGTGCCCATTTTGGCGCTCATCCGCTCCATTCAGGGAAGAGCCAATTGGCTCTTTGCGGCGGTTGCTCTTGCTCCTTGCTGCGGGTGGATCGTCGAACTCGATGATCATCGCGTACTTCTTGGCCGCAGCCGCCGTCTCCCGCCCAATTTGATCAGCATCTTTCATCTTTGTTTCAGTATTTTTAAACGGCCTGCAGCCTCAGAATAACGAGAAGTTACGGTAGGGAAGCCGCCCCTCAGCAAAGCCCGCGTTATCGAAATGTTCTTGCGCGCTCTTCACAACTCCTCGCCGAATTCCTTCGGCAACATCGGAGTTTTCCCGCAAGTAAAAGGCCTCATCAACGATGAATTTCTTCGGCAGCCGATTTTCAAAATAGCCAGTCTCAAGATAATGATCGAGGCCACTCGCAACCTTTCGACTTCGAACCGCCGCCGCAATATCGGGGTAATTCTCGAGATAAAACCTCTCGTCGAACTCTCCCTTTTGCTTAATCGCGGCCGCTAACAGCGCACGAAACATGGCTTCGGGCACCGCGACGAAACCAGGTTCCCTTTGGGCATCCCGCTTCACGACCTTAACCAAATTCTGATAGAGCATCCCGATATCCCCTGGAACTTCGGTCCTTAGACGACAATCAAATTCGCTTATAGTTCACTCAGTGACGGCGTTGAAGATGTTTCGTATTTCTTAGTTTCTCCAGATGATTAAAAGGCCGAAGATCTGATACCGGTCGAAACAATATCGTGCATCGCTGTCGTCACGATAAACTAACAGGGCTCTATTGCAATTCTCAGGCCAAGCAATGGTTCTCGGCCGGTGTGGGCGGAAAGCACGACACACCTGCCAGATACCCTCATTTGCGGCGAGTCGAGGAAAATTGCATCGGATACAAGGTTATATCGGATTGCTCCCGTACCGGTCAGTTCCAGGGTCACTCCGACCAGCGGAAGCGCCCGGCCGCGGGTGCCGACGTATTGTCCTGCTTCAACAAAGGCCGAGGTCTCCGGTCTCGGACCACCCATTTTCGCTAGGTAGCGAAGACCGATATTTCCGGGCATGTCCGGCCAGTCGATTGAAAATCCCTCTATCCGAGCCGGCGCCTTCGGTCCCGCAATCCACTCCATGGCTCCGACCGTTACGTCCCCAACACCGGCAACATGGCCGAGCAGCCGGAAAGCAGACAAATCGGGTGGGCCTGAAGGCGATGAGAGCTTACGTACTTCAGCGGGATCGCTCGTCAGTTGTAGGAGTTCTAGCTTCGCAGCCACGGAGCCAGACGGATCCAGAGAATTGACCTCGACATCGAGCCGCGCGGGGCCTACTGCCCTAACGACCAAACATCCACCCGGGGACCATAGAATAGGGTCGCTTGTATCCGAGGGAAGCATCAACTCCGCTATACTCTCACTGCCGGAAGCAATTTTGACGAAAACTGTTGGAGGACGAGATTCATCTTTAGCCGACTCATATCTAATCAGAGTGAGGCCTTTTTGAACTTCCACCGTCCGTTGCGACTGTGCCAAACGACATTCTTCCAGATGAGCTGATCCGGGATAAAAATTATGGATCTAAGACTTTGATGCGTTGGAGAGCGCCCTCATGACCTTGCTGTGCAGCGACCACATACAGCCTCCGCGCTTCAGCGATGTCCTGAGGGATATCGCGCCCCAGGCGGTAAGCATCTCCAAGCGCGACTTGAGCCTCGGCCATTCCCTGGCGTGCGGCCTTCTCAAACCAAGTCAGAGCCTTGACAGGATCAAGGTCGCCCCCTTGTCCCTTGGATAACATAACACCAAGATTAAACTGCGCGACCATGTGGCCCAACTCGGCGGCGTGCTCGTACCAAGCGACGCCCTTGGCCAAATCCTGCGGCACGCCCTGTCCAGTGCAATACATCACCGCAAGCTGAAACTGGGATGCCGCATGATCGCGCTGCGCGGCCATCTCGAACCA